>Ga0257111_1000723_pt1 | contig 13610 bp, 10 predicted proteins | sample LP_taG_6_FD_191567 | JGI IMG/M metagenome (GOLD analysis project Ga0257111, IMG submission 191567) | Marine microbial communities from Northeast Subartic Pacific Ocean, Canada - LP_J_2015_P26_500m | ecosystem: Environmental > Aquatic > Marine > Oceanic | place: Canada: Northeast Subartic Pacific...
CATAGAGTTCTGCGAGAACACTCCGGGACCTGTAGCATCTATTTTTTATGCAGGCCTATCAAAAATGGAAAAAACAAAAGAAGAGATCGAAAAAGCGGTTCAAAATGCAGGTGGTCTTGAAATGGCTTTTTTAGAAAAGAATATGATCTGGATCAACTCAGTAATTACTATAGCTCCTATGCTTGGTTTCACTGGCACAGTTGTTGGTATGATCAAAGCTTTTGAAGACATAAAAATGGCTAACGATATATCTCCAGCTGTTGTTGCTGGTGGCATATCACAGGCGCTATTAACAACAGCCTTTGGGCTTATTGTGGCCATGATAATGCAGGTTGCACAAAACTTTTTTGTATCTATGATTGATAAACTCATTCTCGATATGGAAGAACAATCAATTAAGATTGTTGAATACCTGCATAACTCAATAAAATAATTATATAAATGATCAGAAACCGGCGATTTAAGGGCGGGGAAATACCAACTGGCTCTATGGCAGATATCGCCTTTTTGCTTTTGGTGTTTTTTCTAGTGACAACAACGATAGACACTGATAAAGGATTAGGAATAGTCTTGCCTCCCGCAGGAGATGTTGAGATTGAAATCAAAAAAAAGAATATCTTAAACTGTCTTATTAATTCTCAAGGTAGAGTTCTTTTAGATGAAGAGCCCACAGATATAGAACAAATCGGACGTATCGTTAAAAAAAGATTAGACCAAAATCCTCTTCTAATAGTTTCTGTAAAAGCGCACCCTAAAACTGCATATTCTGCTTATGTAATGGTCATCGATCAATTAAAAATCGCTAATGCCAAAAAAATATCTATAGCTAATTCAAATTGATGAAATTTTCTCGTAAAACAAAAATTTCAAGTGAAATACCAACCTCATCGATGCCAGATATCATTTTTATGTTATTGATATTTTTTATGGTAACAACAGTCCTGCGTGAATATTCAGGCCTACCAGTAAATATTCCAAAAGCTGAAAAAATAGAAAAATTAAAAGGCAAGCGCCATACAGCACATATTTGGGTTTCTAAAGAAGGCCTGGTTTCAATAAATGATAGACTCTTTGCAGTAGAAGATGTAGCCAAAATAATGTATGACAAGCGAGTATCTGACCCACAAGTCATTGTGTCCTTAAAAGCAGATGAAGAGGCAAAAATGGGACTTATATCCTCTATACATGAAGAATTACGAGAAGCAGATGCATTAAAACTTAATTATTCTACAAAAACACTTGTTAGGTAATGCGTCTCAACACAAACCCACTTAAAGATAAGTATCCGATTAGTGTAAGAATAGCTGGGCTTTCTGGAGTATTAGGTTTAATCTTTATTTTTCTCGTATTTCCTAGGTTTGTCAATCAATCTGAATTCGGCTCTGTTGATCAAATTATAATCGAAAATATTGATATCCCACAGACTCAGCAAATAGATAATACCCCTCCTCCAGCTAGACCTTCTATCCCCGTCCCAACAGATGATGAAGATATTGCGGATGATGTTACTCTAGATGACCTTGACTTTGATGATTTTGAAGCCTGGGACGCGCCACCAGCACCTAGTGGCCCTAAAGTAAAGTTTATACCATACGATGACCCTCCAAACCCTATAAGTCCTATAAGACCTATGTACCCAGAAATTGCTCAAGAAGCGGGAATTGAAGGTGTCGTAGTGGTGCAGGCATTTATTGATAAAAAAGGCAGGGTTAAAGAAACAATAATACTTAAAGGAATCCCTAATACTGGGCTAGATGAAGCAGCAATGGAAGCAATAAGGAAAACAAGATTCCGCCCTGCAAGACAAAGAGAAAGAGCTGTCGGAGTCTGGATTTCAATTCCTGTGAATTTTAAACTAAAATAAAAAGACCTTAGATTAATTTAAAATATTCTTCTTGTGCACAAATTTTTTGGTATTCTATTTATTATATCTGTTTATGCCTGATTTTTAAATAATTTTCTCCATAACCAAATAATAGGATCATAAAATTGATCAACAACACGTTCTTTCAATGGAATAATTCCATTATCAGTAATTTGTATATGTTCTGGGCAAACATCTGTACAACAACGGGTAATATTACACATTCCTGATCCAAAATCTTCTTTGACAGCTGGAATTCGATCTTCCTTATCAAGGGGGTGCATATCTAAACCTGCCAGTCGAATCATAAATCTTGGTCCTACAAAATTGTCTTTACGATTATGGTCGCGTAAAACGTGACATACATTTTGGCATAAATAACATTCAATACATTTACGAAATTCCTGAATCCTATCTACATCTTCCTGAAACATCTTATAATTTCCTTTTTCATCTTTTTGCGATGGGTCTGGTTTAAAAGGAGATATACGTTTGTTTTGTTTGTAATTCCAAGAAACATCTGATACTAAGTCTTTTATTGTAGGAAAAGTTTTCAACGGACGAACAGATATGGTTTCATCTGATTTATATTCATTCATTCTGGTCATACATGCAAGTTTTGGCTTTCCATTGATTTCAACACTGCAAGAACCACACTTTCCTGCTTTACAATTCCATCGAATGGCTAAATCATTAGCATCCTTAGCTTGAATTCGATGGATAGCATCTAGAACAACCATACCCTGTTCTACCTTGATTTGGTAGTCAACTAATTGTCCACTTGAATCATTTCCTCGATAAAGTTGAAAGTTTCTCAACGACATTGTAATCTACTTTTCCGAAAATATTTCATTTTCTAAAGATTCCATAGATAAATTTGCTATTCTTTGAAGTTCTTTATCTGGTTTTTCTCTAGGTACTTTGTTTGTTTGCATTCCCCCTATTTCATTTTTACTAATTACAACATTGTAATCAAGCCAATCATCTTTTTCACCTGGAAAATCAACCCGTGTGTGAGCTCCGCGACTTTCCTCGCGCATGAGTGCTGATCTAGCCACTGATTCAGCTGTAATAATTAAATTCCTGAGCGCCAAAGCTTCGTGCCAACCTGGATTGTACTGCGAAGCACCACTTGCTTTAATATTTTTATAAGATAGTTTCAAATCTTCCAGTTTTGTAATGCCTTTAGATAAGAGTTCTTCAGTGCGAACAATGCCCACACTGTTTTGCATATTTTCCACAAGTTTTTCATGCAGAAGATAGGGGTTTTCACCAGATTCCCTGTTAAGAATTACTGTTGCATTACGAATAATGAATTTTATCTGATCTTCATCGATTTGCGGTTTCTGATTTAATTTTTTGATATAGTCTGAAACTCCCTCTCCTGCGAGTTTTCCGAAAACTAAAAGGTCTGATAAGGAGTTCCCGCCTAAGCGATTCGCTCCATGCATTCCTCCCGAACATTCGCCACAAGCAAATAGTCCCGGTATTCGAGACATTTGTGTATCAGCATCAACTCGTATACCACCCATCATGTAGTGCAATGTAGGCCCTACCTCCATTACGTCTTTAGTAATATCTAGTTCTGCAAGTACTTTGAACTGATGATACATAGAGGGAAGCTTCTTTTTAATATCCTCTTCGCTTCGTTGGTTTGCAATATCTAAAAATGCCCCTCCATGTGGAGACCCCCTTCCGGCTTTAACCTCTTTTCTTATAGCCCTTGCTACTACATCTCGAGTAAGAAGCTCTGGAGGTCTACGAGCATTTTTGTCACCTGCTAGCCATCTCCCTGCTTCCTCTTCAGTATCTGCAGTCTCTGATGCAAAACGTTTGGGAATATTGTCAAACATAAATCTACGTCCTTCACTATTTAAAAGGATACCTCCTTCACCTCGGACACCTTCAGTTACTAGTGTCCCATGTACAGAGGGGGGCCAAACCATTCCTGTTGGATGAAATTGAGTAAATTCCATATCAATTAGTTCAGCTCCTGCTTCATAGGCCATAGCGTGACCATCGCCAGTGTATTCCCAAGAGTTAGACGTAACTTTCCAAGCTTTTCCGCCTCCTCCAGTCGCCATTATTACAGCTCCTGTTTTAAAAATGATGAATTGTCCATTATCTCTCCACATTGCTACCATCCCAGAAATTTTATCCCCATCTTTAATGAGATCTAAACCTGTACATTCCATATAAATTTCTATCCCCTGATGAACACCATAATCTTGAAGTGTCCGGATGATTTCTAACCCGGTTCGATCACCTACATGTGCCAACCTAGGATAACGATGTCCCCCGAAATTTCGCTGGTTAATTAGTCCTTTTTTTGTGCGATCAAAAACGGCTCCCCATTCTTCTAATTCTCGAACACGATCTGGCGCTTGTTTTGCATGCAACTCTGCCATGCGCCACGCATTCAAAAACTTACCACCTCGCATTGTATCTCGGAAATGCATTTTCCAATGATCACGATTATCTACATTCCCCAGTGCGGCTGCTACACCGCCTTCAGCCATCACAGTGTGAGCCTTACCAAGTAAAGATTTACAAACTAATCCTGTGCTTAATCCTCTTTTGGAACATTCAATTGCTGCACGTAATCCTGCTCCTCCAGCACCAATTATAATTACATCATGCTCTATAGTTTGAATATCAGCAATGTCAAACATTATAGGTTCCAAGTACTATAATCAGTCCACTGACCTGAGGAAACCATTCGTACATAATAATCTGTAAAAGCTACCCAAACCATGCTAATCCAAGCCCAAAACATGTGTCTCCCATTAAGCCAAGAAATGCCTCTCCAAAAATTATATCTTAGTTTTTTCTGACCATTTGGACAGGAAAAACAATCCATCTTCCCACCAACAAGATGTCTGAACGCATGGCAACCAAATACATACCCGGCTAAAAGAATAGGATTAATCAATAGGATTATGGAACCAACTCCTATTCCAAATTCTCCGCCACGGAATAAAGATAAAATACCATCATAAGACAATATCGCACAAAATCCTAAAGCGATATATAGCGTATACCTGTGCAAGTTTTGAAAAATCATAAGGGCCGTTTCACCTTTATATTTTTTCTGAGGTACCCCGGATACAGCACATGCAGGAGGCGATAAAAAATATGCTCGGTAATAAAACTTTCTGTAATAATAGCACGTCATACGGAAGGATAGAGGCCCAGCGAGAATTAGAATCGCGGGAGAAGAAACAATTAATTTTGGCCACCATTCTGGCCAAGATCCTAACCAAGCATGACCCAAAGGAGCCGCCCCATCAACACCTTCTTTAATAAATAAAAGTGGTGAATAAAACGGAGATAAATAACCGCCAAAACCCTCTTGACCTGCGCTCCACCAGTAATGGTTCCCCTGAAACATTGCCCATGTGGTATATACCACAAAACTAAGAAACCCCAATCCAGTCCATAATGGTTCTACCCACCATTTATCAGTTCGCAGGGTTGTTCCTATTGAATCGTTTGTTATTTGGTTTTGCATTATTCTTACCAGAATTGAATCGGAAAATTAAGGAAGAAATTGAGAATATAAAAACCTCTTGAGCATAAATAATTATTTAATGCTGAATAGGAATTCCCTTAATAATTTATTCGAAGATTTGAAGTGGTTCTGATACTGAATACTTATTGGACCCTTTTCAATAATATTATAAAAATAATTGGAGAAATATTTTGTTTCATTATATCCCCTTTTGCAAAGTCCTCTTATTGCTAGTTCACCAACCAGGGTAATCCAATCTAAATAAGTTCTATTATCTGGCCCTGATTGATTTACATCTAAACTTGATGCGTTATTATTCCAAAGTTTCCTCTCTTGTGGGCTCCATATTAAAAATTCATTGATTAATCGCTTCCGAATAGACTTATCTGATATCAATCCCGTGAGGAATGCTACTGGTGCAAGAATATGTTTAAAAGGTAGGCAGTCTATGTCTCTAATCTCAATTAAAGACTTAAGGCGAACGTTTGTAAAAATTTGATGTAGCGCAGCCACTATATCTTCACTTCTTATTTTGTCATTTATCAGTTTTTTCATTAGATCTTTTCCAAGTGTTAAGTCAGTATCTTGAATTTCTAATTCATTATCCAGTTTAAATATTCCAGGTACCCCCATCATAAACTCTATATATGAATCTAAAAGCTGATTGGGGTGATCTATTTTATGATCAAACAAAGTTCTGCATCTGGTTGTATCCGTATTCTCCCATATATGATTTCGAAGATTATTCTCTCCAACCGGTTTTCCTAGTTGAAATGGGCTATTTGAAAAGAGATATGCTGAAATTGGATGAATACAGTCAGCAATAAACATAACCTCCTCTAAATCATTTTCATCTATTATATCATAGTTCACCTGAATACTAGATGTGTTCCTCATCATCCACTTACCTAAGGTGCCTCTTTTTTCCATATTTAAATTCATTAATTGATATTTTTTCTGTTTTATGAGATTTATACTATCAGGATCACAAAAGGGTTCTACCCCTATATATAAAGAAATCAGGCCTCTTTTTTCTAAAACACTATCAATGGATTTTTTATAAGAATAAATTGATTTTTCTAGGTCTCTGATATCTTCAAAAGGTGGACTAGACCATTCTATTTGGCCACCAGGCTCTAATGAATAACTACCATTTTTTTTCTTAAATATATTGTTCAATTCATGTAATAGGTCAGTCGCAGAATACTCCTTGGATGAATTAACAGATAATCTTTTATAGTTTTTTGTGTAGACAAAGCATTCAACTTCTATACCAATTTTTCTACGGCCTTTATCAACTGTTTGTGATAGAATATGTGACTTGATTTTTTTATTTATTTTCATAACTAGACATAATTATATGCACAAGATTACAAATAAAAATCTACCTATGATATAAAACTGAGGATATTGATATATTTTTAAAGCGGAAACACGAGGCTTTGCTTTATGCAACACCCCACGCAAGTAAATAAAAGAATGTCATGACAACAGGAAACCCAACGAACCAGCCTCCATTTTTCTTTTTAACAGGAAGCGAGGGCCCAACATAATCAAATCTCATTTCAGATCTTGCAATTTTTCCACCTTCAACATACAACGTCTCAGTGCCAAATATTTGATTGTGCAACATTGGATCATTAGATACGTAGTCTATAGTTCCTGTATTTAAATACATTAAATATTGTGGAGAGAAACCACTAACCTGATGCCAGCCTGGCTCTACTCGGATAGGTGTTTTTAAAGGAGTATGCCCCACATATCTACCATCTATATAGATAGGGACACCCTCAAGATTTGCATCTACTCTTATTGCTGATTTCCCTAATAATAATTCGTCGTTTACATTCTTTTGTTTTCTGCGTTTGTCTAGTCTGCTTTTTGAGATTGAAACAAACGGTAATTTTTTCCACCAAGATGTCTTAGGAACTTTTATAATTCTTCCATCTAACTCATCTTGGATTATAGAATGCTCAGTAAGTTCTTCAATGAGCTGCCCCTTTGAAGTCTCTAGGTTATCAAACAACCTGGCTTTTTCATCATTCTCTTTTGCTGCGGTAATCTTATCCCATAGAACCAGATTACTTGCCTGGTCTTGTTTTTCAGATGACTCTGACCATTCCGTTAGTTCTTGCCCCGATTCTTTTTCAATAAAATATTCATCTACTACATCATTCAAGCTGGAATTATTAGCAGTGCTACCATCATTCCAATCTACATTATTACTATTTGAAGATGTTTCCGCATATTGTGAAAAATAATCATCTATTGATTCTTCATATTTATTATTGTTATCAAGGCTAGACAATAATTTACCAGTCCCTTCACCAGGATGATTTGTGTGAAAAAGTTTCCCTTTATATCTAAAAATTGCATTTGACCCAAGCTCTTCTCTTGCCTTATTAAAAGCTGCTTGAAAACTGGTATTATAAGTAGGAAACCCTTCTTGAGATATTTCAGAAAAAACGGATTTACCATCTTTATCAAGATGGCGTTTTAAATTAGCCTGTACATCATTTTTCATTTCAGTGTGAATGAATACGACAGCAGATGAAGTACTTTGAGAATTGATGATATCATACCAGTGAATTTTTTTTGTTAAAAGAACTGCAATCTGGACAGACTCATCAAAGGTGTCAATGACCAACTCTTTGATTAAATTATTTGGATCAGTTTTAGGCTGAATTTCATTCTGATGGTTTACTCCTAATAACGTTATATAAAGCCAGTTTCTATCCGATTTCCAGCCAATAATATTATCGTCAGGTATTGGTTCAGAAAATTCAATACTAAGCATAAGGCCGTTGCTCTTAGGATCATACTTGATATCCTCAAGTGTAGACGCCAGCGTTCCTGATACAATCAGAGACGCAGATAGGATGATATGTTTTATTTTTTTTAACATATTGGACTCCGCAATGAAGTAATATTAAAACAATATTTATTGTAATGTCAACAATAAAATAATATTCTCTATACTATTGATATATAGTACTTTACGGGAGTATCCCCGACATAATGCAAAACTTTAAGTCATGAATTTTCAAGGTTTTTAACAAAACTTTTACATTAAGATTCATCAATTCTATTTATAGTAATAATTGAAAAAAACATATCCACTTTATTATAAATAATTGCTAGTTTAACTTAGACCAGGAAATAAAAATTATATTTTGATGAAACCCATAATACTCTTACTACATCTTTCTATATTTATTAGTTCATTTTTAACCGGGGCAATAAAAACAAAAACGATAAAAATATACACTATCACTCGCAACTTTGGTACAGAAACCAGAGAGCTTTCACACTCAACATTCGTCAGATATAACTCAAAACAACAGGTTCTAGATAGTACCCTATACATTCACAACATTCCTCTATCTGAAAAATATAGCTATATAAACTTTAATGATAGAAAGTCGCTAAAAAAGCTTAAAGGAATAGAAAGGCTAATGCATTTCAAATATGAATACAGCATTGAAGGCCACCTTGTTTCTAAGTATTTATTTGGAAATAATAATGATTCACTAAAATGGCACGAATTCTATAAATATTATAGCAATGGAAACCTAATGAAAATCATCAGATTTGACCCATCAAAAGTTAATCCTGAAAATAAAATTGATGCCCCCTTGCCTGATCCAAACAATATGCCATGGGGTGAAACATTTAGTTATAATGAGTCCGGTACCGTACAAGAACATAAAGAGTTTTATGGGGGTTATATCCTCGAATCAACTATTTTTGATATAGATACCAGCGGTGCCCCAAAAATTAAGGTAAAGAATTTTGACCCATCTATAATGAAAAAAACAACTTTTTATTATAATGATAAGGGTCAAATTCATGAAAAAATTAATTCTCGACGCGGCTTTTCTATTGGCTCTGAAAGCTATGAATATGATAAATTTAAACGAACCATTAAAATTAATTATTTTAATCTAGAGGGCAACCTTGAAAAAACCTCTACTTTCCTTTATAGTGATCAGGAAAATAGAGAAACACACATTATTACAGACCCATCAAAAAAACTAATACGCCGAATTGAAACTAGGAAAAACAGTAACAATAATAAAATTATTGATGCTACTTTTGATGGGAAAAGCAGATTAATACAAAAGAAAACAATAGGATATGATAGCGAGGGAAGATTATCAAGAATTCATGATTACGATATGCTGAAACCAGGAAAGAATGGGGACCCAATACTAATTAACATAATTACATATGAATATGATTAAATTCGACAGAGTTTTTTCAATGACAATTAATTTCAGGAGGAACAATGAAAGTCATTGATATAAAAAGTATAATTATTGGGGTTTTAATTACTCTACTAATTTTGTCTGTATATGGTTTTAGACCAGAAACCGATGAGCTCGGGCATCTTGTAGTAAAAAGCATTACAATTGAAGATGATAGAGGTGTCGTAATGGGCTATATGGGTAATGGCTACATGCAAACATATAACACATTCGGAGAGCCAACACTATTCGTTGGAACAGGAAAAGATGGTGGCGGGTATTTAAGAGCATATAACGGAGAAGGTGATGAGTCCGCGTACGTTGGTACAGGAAGAATGGGTGGTGGCTACATACGAACTTATAATAATTCTGGTAGAGAGACTTCATATTTAGGAACGGGTTCTGATAATTCCGGACAACTCCGTATTTATGACAAGCAGGGTGAGACCAGATCATATCTAGGAGATGGCTATCTTCAGTCGTACAATCAATTTGGAGAAAGAACAATTTTTCTAGGCACCGGGACAAATGGCGGTGGATACCTAAGAACATATAATTTTAGCGGACAAGAAAGTATTTATATTGGAACTGGTGCTGATAGTTCTGGTCAGATAAGAGTATATGATAACTCCGGTGAAACAGGTTCATTTTTAGGAAGTGGCTATTTTCGCACCTACAATAGATTCGGGAAAATGACTACCTTTATTGGCAATGCTACTGATGGTGGAGGATACCTTAGAACAAATAATAAATTCGAGACTGAAACTGCTTTTCTAGGCACAAACAACGCGAATGAAGGCCTCATAAATCTAAATGATAAATTTGGACAAAGCTTTTGGATACGGTTAAATAAGAAAAATTAAATTTTTCATTCATTTTTTGACTTTATGACATTGTTGTCTTAAATTTCAATTACAAAAGGATTCCGAGGGGGGGTAAATCTACATTTACCTTTCTTCCATTTGTATAATAAATATGTATATACATAACAATAAACAGTTACTAGCTGCTATTGCTCTACTATCAATAATATGGTCGCAGAATGATGGTCTAGTTATTACAAAATACGATAACGGTGGCGTTAAAACCGAAGGGAATTACGTTAATGGTGTTCGTAATGGTGCTTGGGCCGAATATTTGGAAGAAGTTTGGTGGTATGACTATGGAGAAGATGGAGAGGCAAACACGAAAGATACCCTGGAAAATAATAATAGATGGGATTCGGTGGAGGTAGTAATTCCTGATTTTAAACCAAAATTGAAGGTTCAGGGTAAATATATAAATGGCAACAGAGATGAAACCTGGACTGAATATTATGAAGATGGAAAAAGAAAAACTGAGCTCAATTATTCTAATGGAAAATTTAATGGTCTTCAATCATATTGGCATCCAAATGGTAATAAAATTGAAGAAAAAAATTATGTAAATGGAAAGCAAGAAGGTTTCTGGACTAAATTTTTTGAAGAAACCGGTATAAAAAAAGAGGCAACATATTATAAAGACGGAGTACAACAAGGACTCTGGACAGAATGGTTTAGTGACGGTCAGAAAAAAAGAGAGCGGAATTTCTCTAATGGAGAAAGAGACAGTATATGGACCACCTGGTATGAAAATGGAAATAAAAAATTACAAGCCACCTACTTAAATGGAAACCTTAACGGGGAATATATAAGCTGGTATGATGGCGGAATAATTAAAGAAAAAGATGGTGACTATCTGGATAATAAAAAACATAACAAGTGGACCCATTGGTCAGAGAACGGGCAAAAAACTGAAGAAATAAACTATAATAGTGGGGTGAAAAACGGGGCTCATATAAAATGGTTTGATGATAAAAGTGATCAACATAAGAATTTCCATGTTAATTATAATAATGGTGAGAAAGATGGGTCATGGCATTATTGGTATACTAATGGAATAGACTCCATCCAATCCCATTATGAAGATGGGAAAAAGAATGGTCACTGGGTCTGGTGGAGAAAAAACGGACTTAAGAATAAAGAAGGTGATTATAAGAATGAAGAAAAACATGGTATATGGACAGCTTGGAACGATTCGTCAGGAACCGCTTACCATGAGCTTCACAGAGAAACATTTGTAGATGGGAAAATTGATGGAGAGGTTACAAAATGGTATAAAGAGGGGAAGCTTGATCGACAAGGGATTATGAGAGGTAATGAAAAAGAAGGAGAATGGATATACTGGGAACGCGATGGAAAAAGATGGCTCAAGTTTAACTATGGCGATGGGCTCGAACGTGTCAAATTAGGCGAAATTGAAGAACGTGATGGTATAACATATAAAATCGGCAAATATGAACCCTATAGCGGCATCGTTGAAGAAACAGGTGGAAAAAGAGGTTACAAGCTTCTTGGAAGATTTTTGGATGGTAAAAGAGATGGTAAATGGGTTCAGTGGTATGACAATGGACAGGTTGAAGTTCAGGGAGAATACTACCGTGGTAAAAAACATGGTGAATGGTCACTTTGGTATACTAATGGAAAATCAAAAGAACAGGGAACATTTAGTTTTGGGAAAATTGACAGCCTTTATAAATACTGGTTTGATAATGGTCACCTCAAAGAAGAGCAAAGATATAAAAAAGATTTGCCACACGGAAGATGGACAAAATGGTATAAAGAAGACCCCACGCTTAAATATGTTGAAAACGGGAACTGGCAATATAAGGATGGCATGTACAAAGATGAAAATAATGAACTGTGGAGCTGGTGGTGGTATCTTAATGATAATAAACAATCAGAGGGATACTATATAGACGGGTTACAAGAAGGGGCATGGGTTTATTGGTATGAAAATGGGGTAAAATATAAAGAAGGAGCTTTTGTAAAAAACAAATTATCTGGCCTATGGCTTTACTATAATAAAAATGGTGATGTGGAACAAGAATTTACATACGCAAATGATGTTCTAAATGGTAGAGAAACTAAATGGGCTGTTTCCGCTTCAGACACCTTAGGAAAAGAATATGAAAAATTTTGGAAAGAAGGGAAACTTAATGGCCCTTCCACTGCTTGGGTGAATGGCTTTAGATCAAAAATGGTTACCTATAAGGGTGAAACACCTAAAGGGAAAGGAATAGCAAACGGACCTTGGGCGACTTGGCACCCTGAAAGTGATCAAATCAAAGAACAAGGATTCCACAAAAACAATGTTCGAGACGGGCTTACAACATACTATTATGAAAATGGCAACAAGCAAAAAGAAGGTCATTTATCTGCAAATTTAGATAAGAAAATATCCAAGCCCGAAAGCGTATGGACTTATTGGAATGTTGATGGGCAGGTTGACTTCACCTTCGACTATGGAAAAGACCTAGAGCACGTTAAGAATAAGCAACTTAAAAAAATGGGGGAAAATGAATTATGGTACAAGCAGGATGATAATACTACTCCATTTACTGGCGTTATAGCTGATGAAAATAAAGAAGAAGAATATATTTTTCTTGGGAGAATGCTAAACGGCAAAAAAGATGGTCCCTGGATTAGGTGGTATAAAAATAAAAAGATTTCAGAGGTTATTCTAATAGACATCCCAGAGCCGCAGCCAAGGGGAACCTGGAGCGGTGGAAAAGAAGAAATTGGCGCTTGGAAGGACGGGAAAAAACATGGCCTTTGGACCACTTACTATGCTAACCAACAAATAAAAGATATTGGTACTTATGAAAATGGCATATATAATGGTAAATGGACCTTCTACTATGAAAATGGCAACAAAGAAAAAGAGGGGACACTACTAGACGGTAACGCGCACGACAAATGGATCTTTTATAATGAAAAAGGTGAAAAAACCCAAGAGGGCTTATTTGGTGAAGGCGTAAAACATGGTAAATGGATAGCATACTTTGAAGATGGAAAACTCACCGAAGGTGAATATAAAAATGGTAAAAAAGATGGAACGTGGACAAGCTGGTGGGACTATGATAAAACACGTAAAGAAATGCAAGGAACTTATAAAACCGGTAAAATGG
>Ga0257111_1000726_pt1 | contig 13597 bp, 5 predicted proteins | sample LP_taG_6_FD_191567 | JGI IMG/M metagenome (GOLD analysis project Ga0257111, IMG submission 191567) | Marine microbial communities from Northeast Subartic Pacific Ocean, Canada - LP_J_2015_P26_500m | ecosystem: Environmental > Aquatic > Marine > Oceanic | place: Canada: Northeast Subartic Pacific...
CAACCCAATAAATAGTAATAATAATCGCTTCATTATTTCAACAGCACCATTTTCTTAGTCTGCATATACTCACTAGCCTGTATCTGGTAGAGGTAAATCCCAGCACTCACTGGTTTACCATAATCATTGGTAGCATCCCAGATAACTGATTTGAACCCAGCGTCTTGGGTTTGGTTGATTAGGGTTTTTACTTGCCTACCCAGCATATCGTAGATGATAATATTAACATGACCATTTTCTGGTAGGTCATATCGCAATGTAGTAACTGGATTAAATGGGTTGGGGTAGTTTTGGTGTAAGGAAAACTGTTCAGGAATAGATAATCCTTCATCCACACCTAATGCTGCTCGAAAGAGAACAAACTCACCTGTGTCTGATACTACAGTGTATTCTTCATCAGTTGTATGGACCCAGTATGTAATAACCGTTTCATCCTGTGATGTCATTTCCAATATTGGGTCAAGTGAATTAGATGAGACACCTATGGTAGTATCACTAATATTTTCGTGAATATCCGTATATGTGTTACCAAAATATTCTAATTCAATAGTCAATCTGTATGATACATCGCTATCTATGTCAACGCTTGGATGCCATGTAAATGCTATTGACGAATCATTATCAGCATGGGTGCTGAAGGTATCTTGTTCCGTAGGATATATTAATACAGCTGCCTGCGGTGGATCATTTGCTTGATCAACTGTCAAGGTGAAGTTTGCTGTATCACCTGCAGAACTATCATCCATGACAATTACTGTAATCTCTGCCGACCCATTCCAGTCTACTGCTGATGTCATTGTAATTAAATCCCCATCCCAGTTAACATTTACAGCACCTGTATCTGATTCACCATAGATGGTTAAACTATCACCATCCATATCATAAAACTGAATTAATAGTGACAGTGTTTCATCTTCTACCATTGAAGTATCTGGGAAAGAGCTTATTATTTCAGGAGCGTCATTCATTGGTAATACAGTAACCAAGGCCGTATCGCTCACTGTGGCTCTTGTAGTTGGGTTCGTGGCTGTGATTATAATATCTGAGGTACCATTAGCATTACCAAATAACTGTAACGTGACAGTATCAGTGTTGATCGTAACAGAATAGAGTAATGTGTCCTCTATTTCATAGCTGTAGTTGAGTTCACTGTCAATGTCGCCAAAAACCTGATCCATATAGGCTATAACGGTAGTATCTGGTGAATCTTCATTGACAGTTATGGCTGACAGTGGATTTACTACTACTGGGGGATCATCAACTGGATTTACAGTAATATGCGCAATCGCTGTATCGCTGCTTAGTTCACCATCACTGGCACGAAAAGTAAGCGAATCCATACCATTGTAATCGCTTTCAGGTGTATAACTGAAAGATCCCGTGGCATGACTAATTATTGTTGCCGTACCATGTTGAGGATCTGATATTATATCATAAGTGAATGCATCACCCACATCCGCATCGGTTATATTTAAAATTCCAGTATAAACTGAATCTTCATCAGTAGTTATAAACATATCAGTTGCAACTGGTGCATCGTTCACTGCCAGTACTGTTATCAAAATCGTATCACTTACTGAAGCCCTTGAAGTGGGATTGGTGGCTGTGAAAACAATATCGGTAGAACCATTAGCATCCGCTAAGAATTGTAGCGTTACAGTATCGTTTGTGACTGATGCAAATACCAGCCCAGTGTCATTTACTACATGACTGTAGATCAATTCTTCATCCACATCTAAGAATACATTTTTTAGGTCACCCAGTGTAGTGTCTGGGGCATCCTCGTCTACTGTAATATCTGGCAAATGAGTTACAACTACAGGGATGTCATCTACAGTTATTACGCTGATCCAGGCTATACCAGTATCTGCGGCTTCACTACTGAATAAACGATAGGTCACTGTATCAAACCCAAAGAAATTTTCATTGGGGGTGTATGTAAGAGCAGAGTCTCCAACCAATATAATGGTTCCGTTATCTGCCGAATCGACAATAGCAAGAGTGTAAGATGTGATGTTAAGTAAAGAATCATTGTCTAAGAGATCTATAGTTGAACTTGAATCCTCTAGAACAATGAGTAAATCATTACTTATTTCAATATATTCGGCTGGTATAGCTCTGGCATTTTCATAAGCACCCATGTCTGGATTAGTATTTTCTGGATTGGGGCGGGGGTTACCGGCTATGTCTATGGTATCAACTATAGTTGTATCAAGGCCAGCACCAATGGCTGAAGAGTAGTTAGACAGATGATAGTCACCATTTGTGACATCTACGAAAAGAGGGTCGGCATCGATGTTTCCTTCGCCATCATATCCGCCTCCAATATTTGAATAACCAACAGTAATTGTTGAATTATTTTGATGTAAAATATTATTAGTACCATTGGCACGGATTATTGAATTATAAATAGCTAAAGCCGAATAATCATCTGCAAAGACACAATTATTATTAGCGTTGGCATTATTGTTAATAATATTAGTATTAATGATAGTGGCATTTGATAATGTTCTACAGTCCAGTGCTGTACCACTTTCTGTGACACTATTATTGTAGAATAACGAATTAATTAAGGTCAAAGATGAACCATTGTATATCCTTATTGCTCCACCAATTTGTGATGTGTTACTGTGTATAATCGAACCATTAATTGTTGCGGTTGAATTATTATTAACGTCTATCCCGCCTGCTCTAACAGGGGCATTATTATCATATATTTCACAATTAGTAATATTTGCTGTTGCATTGTATAAACGTATACCACCGCCTTCTTGAACACTGTAATTGTTGAAAATTTTACAATCAATGATATCAGCAATACATCCATCTCTGCATTCTATACCACCACCTCTCATAGTGACTTGGTTTTCCTTTATCACTAAATTTTTTAATGAGGCAGTCGAACCACTCATTTCTATTCCACCACCATTTATAGATTGTCCGTTTTGTATGGTAAAACCAACCAGTTCAGTAGTTTGGTCCTCTCCAGTTGTTATTTTAACTACTGCATCTAAATCACCCCCATCAATTATCGTAGATGAGATATATGACGTGTCCTGTGTTGTGAGATACAGCGATCCCACCACAATATTCTTTCCGTTGTAGTTAATGTTTTCAACATAAGTACCAGCCGCTAAAAGTACTGTATCGCCACCAACAGAATAGTTGATTGCAGCTTGGATTATTTTAAACGGAGCGGATGACAGACCAACTGAACCAGTGTCATTCCCAGTAGTTGCTACATGAATTAATGAATTATGTAATGGAGCTGCAAGAGCATTTTCATAAGCACCCATATCTGGATTAGATCCAGCTGGGTTGGGACGGGAATTACCTTCTATGTCTGTTGTTGGTGCGTAATACCACGTATTATATGCTTCGATAGAATCTGCGCCTGCACCAATGGATGGTGAATATATAGATAAAGACAAATCATCAGAGTCATTTAGTATGGGTGGTTGACTTAAATTTCCGTCACCCCATGTGGTGGATGCTCCCAGTGGTGTCGTAATACTGCTCTCCCCATCTTCAATTAAAGAGTGTGAAATATTTAGAATCCCAGTATTCGAAATAGCATGCCCGCTACCTACGATGGTATTAATTATTGCAGAATTTCCATTGAATAATATTGAACCACTATTATTAACTATAGTGCAATTCAAAAAGATAAGACTCCCACCAGAATGAATAAAGTTATTACCTGTATTGTTATTAATTACACAGTTGGATATTGGCAGGTCGCCGTTACCTTGCCAAAAATGTAAAACACTACCACCAGTATTGCCATAAATTTGACTGTTACTTAAATCAATTGTAGAATTAAATACCATTATACCACCACCCATGTCACTACAATTGTTATTTCTTATGATAAGATTTTTCAGTATCAAAGCATCAATCGAACCAGCATCATAAACTCGAATTCCACCACCTCTACCTGATTGAGCATTGTTGTTTTGGATTATTAGGTGATCCAGTGTTGGGGTTGAGCTATTACCTATATTAATTCCAGCACCCCACTCATTTAGCGCAGTCAAACCATTTTGCACGGTGAGACCAATCAATTTAGCGTTATTACTTTCTCCACTTTGAAAATGCACAACTGGAAAGCCGTTTGCACCTCCATCAATGATCGTTGATGAGATATAAGATGTATCACTGGTAGTCAGATACAACGATCCCACCACAATATTCTTCCCATTGTAATTGATATTCTCTACGTAAGTGCCGGCGTAGACCAAGACTGTATCTCCATCACTGGACGAATCAATAGCCGTTTGTATTGTAGCAAAGGGATTCGCTTCAGTACCATCGCCAGAAGCATCTGAACCTGTTGTAGAGACATAATAGATTCTATCAATATCAAACAAAATTGTATCGCCATTTTGCCAACTTAAAAACGGATATCCGCTGTTATAAGTGCCGTTAATATTATCAATGTCCCAGTAATTGCTGTCGCCGTTGGCCGTCTCTAACTCAAAATCCCAGCTTGCAGAAGTAAATGTGCTGGCTGTCTTCATTTCTGCTGTAGTTTTTCCTGTTCCACGATTGCTGGTTGATTGATTAGAAGTTTGTGTATCCCAGAATGAATTGGTTACAGTTGTATTGTTAAGGTCACTAAGATGAGTATACCCCACCAGACCACCAACATTAGAAGCGCCTGATACACTTCCAGTACTGTAGCAGTTTTCAATGGATGCATTTAAAGCAATATATCCTACTAGTCCACCAACTTTATTACCAGTTCCACCCACACTAACTGTAGTGTAGGAATTCCTAAATGTTCCTGTTAAATGCTTAGATGCCACCAGACCACCAATACTATTACCAGACCCACTTATAGTCCCAGTACTGTAGCAGTTGGTTAAGGTTCCACTTTCATTATAACCAGTCAGACTGCCAACTTCACCAGCACCAGTAATATTTACATTGGATAATCCGAGATCTGTTATTGTTGCAGTTACTGCAGACCCAAATAATCCCACAAAACTTTCCGAAGAACGATTTATTGTCAGATTATCTATTTTGTAACTGTTTCCATCATAGGCACCAGAGAACCCTGTATTGTAATGAATTCCAATTGGTTTAAATCCTTCATTATTTCCAGAATTGGTGCCATCATTGGTATCGTTATAGTTATCACCATCAGAGTCATCATCGGAATCGTCCCAATACTGTGTTAACGATGCATCAATATTAGCAGTCTGTTTATAGTATTTATCCCATTCACTGGAATTTTGGGTTAGCCAAGAAAGATCAGCCAGATTTGCAATGAGATACGGGTCAGCAGATGTGCCTGAGCCACTGGGGGTTATTACTAAATCATCAGTAGAAAATAGTCCTCTGCCATGCGTTGCAGCAGTTACTAGACCATCTGACGCACGAATCTGAAGCATGTCAACACGTACGTTCGCAAGTCCGCTGTTTGATGCGGTCCACGCAGGTGAAGAAACTGAAAGGTCATCGGTTGACCATACACCAATATCAGTTGCAAGAATAACTTCGTTGCGATTATCCGGGTTAAACAATGCCCAGCGTACAGGCATATCTGGAAGATCACCTTCCTTGCTTACCCATGTTAAGCCAGCATCTATTGAATACCAAACAGATGTGACACCGAAATTTGAAAATATAACCAGAATCTCGCTATCAGACGCACCAAGTTCTACGCAGGATATCCAGGCTGTAGGAAAGCTGGTGCCGGTAATCTCAGTGGAAGACGGACTGGAAGAATTAGCATTACTTATTTTATAAAGACTTCCTGAGCTTGTGCCAACGTATATAACGTTTGCTGAATAATCAGACGATCTGATATGTGAAGCTCTCGCTCCCAGAGTAACACTCATATAATCAGAGTAGTAAGACCCGGAGATATCATGAATACGCTTGATAGAGTCCGCATTCGCCGCAGAGTATAAGATATCCGCATTATCATCGTAGTCTGCAGGGTTTATAAATCTGCCTGTATTATCTTCTGGAAGATAGCTAAAGCTGCTCCCGCCATCGGAGCTAATGCGCCAATTATTATAAACATATGATGTGATTTGATAGTTTGGATCGGTTTGATCTATGAAACAATATGCACCATCACCACCCGTTACTTCGTATGTGCTTACAATACCACTGGCATTGGTAAACTGCTGCGTCCCATTGTCCTGGGATCCCGCGAGAAAATAGTACTCGCCTGTTGTTGGGTGTAGTGCCGTACTGTAAAACTGAGTAACATTATAGCCGGAATTCTTTGCTGTAAAAACAGCCCCAGAATCACTGGTCATGTGTATGCCGCCATCGTTCCCAAATATAGCTGTATTGGGATATCCTGGCCTAAAAGCAAAGGAGTGCTGATCCGCATGGACATAATCAAGTTCAAATCCACCATACCAGTGTGAAATCTGATTCCAGGTATTTCCACTATCTATAGATTTATGAAGATCTATGCCACCAGCATAGATGACAGTTGCATCATCTGGAGCAACTGCCAAAATAAGATCATACCAGGCCTGCCCTCTTGTAAAGTGATTACCACTAGTGTTAAGCGGAATAGTAACCGATGTCCAGGTAGTCCCACCATTGGTAGACATTACAAAAACACCAATATCATCATCACCTGAACCTCCTGATCCAACTGCATATACAATATTTGCGTTACTTGGAGCGCAAGCAAGTTCCATTCGGATGGCATCATCAGTTGTGTATACTGTAGACCACGTTGTTCCATCACTCGATTTAAGGATCTGTCCACCACCAACTCCCCAAGCATTATTTCTTGTTCCCGCCCATAAATTATTATTTGTATCTATCTCCAAGTCGCTTGGTTGATAAAGGGTTGCATTTTCTCCTGACCAAGCCTGTGACCATGTTGCACCACCATTTGTAGAACGTAACATTCCTCGAGTACCATAGTGCCACTGCCCTTCGTAATAATGCATTCCAGCAGCAGCATAAACCACTCCTGTACCATTTTCGTCGCGAACCACGATATCATTTACCCAATAAAAATCATTAGTACTTGTTAATCTTGACCACGTGGTTCCACCATCCACAGTTTTCCATATACCAAAACCACGTATGGCATTTGTATAGATCTCACCAGTACCAACATAAAATATCTGAGTATTGGTTGGATCATAAGCGATACATGATATAGCAACATTGTCCCAGAAATCATCAATCTTGTTCCAGGATGGGTCAGTTAAAGTAATATCGTCTGTGAACCATAAGCCGCCGGTAACACCCCCGGCCCAGAATTTCTTACCTTCAGAGTCATTGGGATCAAACATGACAGCCCTAGTGCGACCACCTACATTGTCCGGCCCATGCTCGTCCCATTCAACAGTAACTGTTCTAGATGCTTTTGAAATTTCTGCCTGTTCAAATGCTTGTATTAAACGCTCTCTTGGAACCTGCCCAATCGCAGGGTCAAGAGTCATTAAAAAGTTTTGTTCGGCCGCAAGATCAGGACGGTCCTTTTTATCGTATTTCTTTTTCCAATCTCTCTTGCTCATATGCGGTCGATTATTGAACGGATGTTCTTTTAAATAATTTTCATAATCCAACCGTTCTGCTTTTGAAACCTTTGAATTTTCTCTAGTATTAGAGAAAACTAATAATATCAACAAAGTAAGAGAGACAGATATTTTTATATAGTATTTCATTTCACCAAAAAAAGGTATCTATTAATCAGCGGGTACTACTGGTACTGTATAAGCTATAAAGAATCTTCCAGCAGAGTAAATGTACATACCGCCAGTCTTAAATGTCTATAAACAAAAAAACCGCTACTGCAGGGCTTGATGTACTACTAATCCCGACCTACACCTGAGAGCTTAGAAACTTATATTACAGTTACCTTAACCTGCACCGCCACCGCCGCCGCCGCCGGCTCCTCCGCCGCCGCCGCCAGCACCGCCATCACCACCAAAACCAGCGCTGACAGCTGTACCAGTATCAATCATTCCTGCTAAACTACTCGTAAATGAATCCATATCCAGATTTCCATCACCCACTCCGTGATACCAATAAAAGGCATGATTATCACCAATGGGTGTAAAATCTTTCAGTAAACCCTTTACCTTTTTATCACAACCGATCACAATCGCATACTGTAAAATTTCATTCATATCTAAATCGTGATTTTTTGGTAATCCTTCTTTTTGCAATTGGGTACTGAATTTTCTCCAGTAATGACGATATGATTTTGCTTCTAATGATAAACGCATAACGCCAAAACTACCTAAAAGTCCTATCAATAATAAAAATATGATTGATAATATCCCGGCGAGGATGTTGGAAGTAAATAAAAATATCATAATCAAAATCATAATAAAATGCAGAAAAAAATAAAGTTTGGTGCTCTTTGATGTAGGTTTCTCAACCCATTGGTTATTATCAATAATCTTATCAATGGCTTTATTCAAGGATTTCATAAATCCATAATCTCCACCGATTTCTTTAAAAATCTTTTCGAGTGTATTTTTTCCTTTCCGTAAACTTTTATTTATCCGATTCAATAGCAACTGGTCCAAATGATGGAGTTTATTTTCTACGGGTTTTTCAATTCGAATTACTTCAATATATTTCTTTGTTTTTTCTTTCTTTCGAAAAAAAGATTTCTTCGTTTTTTCAATATCCTTTATTGTATAGTATCCCTTGCTTGACAGTCCGATAAGCGAGGCTAATATTGCATGCCCAGTGACCTTATGACCCGAATAAAAAAATGAGACCAGAGCGGGATGGTGATTGGAAGGAAAATTTAAATTATTCCCCATTTCACTCGATTTCTTTACTGGATGCGGTTTTCCATATTGTGAAAATCGAAAGCCAAACAAAATCATTGATCCAATTGAGAATAATAATGCCAAATATCCTGTTGTAGATCGTTTCTGTACCCGTTTATTTATTTTATCTAATTCATTTATTTTTGAAAATCCGTGATCATTAATAACTGGGTTATAAAGATAGGTACTGGGGAAAATTGTATTGATTCTAATTGATGCATTTTTCCCTACAGATCGAGTGTCCAGAGTTAATACAAGTCCATCATAATCTACGTCCATCTTATTTTGTGAAATTCCAGTAGCTGAGTACCATATATCACCAGTTGGAAGTACTCTTTCAAAACGCTGTTCTACACTGAATTGCTTCGTCTTTTTATCCCATTTATCACCAAGATAAGTCCAATGAAATTGAGTGTCGTCTGGTCCAATTCGAAGCGCACCTCGCAACTTATAGGATACAACAAACTCCTTAGAAATATCTTCCGATTCATGAAACCATTTAATCTTAATACTTTTCTTATTTGAGGTAACAGTAAATGTATACGGTTCCGATGAACTGTTATTTATATACTGATGACCATTTTCTGATAATTGGATATCATATATTTCCTTAAATAGTTTTTTATCAATTTTTTGATATGCATAACTAAATCTGCCTCGAAAATTAAAGGTCCTTTTTTCGGTTATTTGAACGATCCCATCTCCCCCGATTGTTGATTCAATATTTACATTATCAATCGTATATGATTTCCCGAAAAGCAGGGATGTACATAATAAAATAAATGTGGTTCTATTTAATCTCATCGAGCATATTTCCCTATTTTAATAATATTAGTTTTTTGGACTGCAAAAAATGATTAGTCTAAATACTATAAAGAATCTTCCAGCAGAGTAAATGTAAGGACTGACAGTCCTAAATGTCTATAAACAAAAAACCCCACGAATGTGGGGCTAAATGTTGTGAATTATTCCTCATCATCAGATAAAACTAATTCTTCCTTATCAGGAGTATTATAAATCCAAATACTAACTCCACCAATAATCGCCCCGATAATAATTGGAGGTAGTGGGGGTTACTCACAGGAAACGGTGTTGGTCTTAGGGCAAAATCTTCCGACAGTACAGAGCTATATTAGCTCAGCTTCGAACGTGACCAGAAACTAAGTGCTGCGATTGTTCCTGTGGCAATCATTGGCGGTATACTCAAAGGGATGCCACGAAATACTGGCATAGAAATTATGACAGCACACATCACAGAGAAACCGATAGCAGCACCCAAAAGAATTTCTTTTTGGTTATCCACTTTCTCAACGTTTCTAGATAGAAATGAAAAACACACAACCATAAATAACATACCAGACATAATGTACCGATGAGTTATTCCTATTTCCAAAGCTAACCCTTCGGCACTAGGGTAGGACTGTAAAACAAAAAACTCTGGAACAGCAACAAAAGCAATCAAAAAAATTAGAGGCACTGTTGCAGCTATAGACATCATTTTTTTATATGGCATATAAACTCCTTAATAATTGTTGAGATTGTCGATTCAAACACTTTTGATGCGTATATTACTCTTATTTTATAATCCAATTCTACAAATAATTACCCTACAATGTGTGGGAGGCTATAAACAAAAAACCCCACGAATGTGGGGCTAGTTAGACTAGAGATGTTTCTTTTAGTTAGTCATTCTAAAGCACATATATGGCTATAGCTTTTACAAATTTTTCGGAGTGTGATGACGAGCTGGCACTCCCCTTTCCATCTGAACTAATTGACTGATAGATTTTATTATCAGTATTTATAATCAGAATACCATTAGCTCCCAATTTTGCAGCTTCAATTTTTAATCGTTCAGTAGCTTTATCCATTTTACTTTGCCAATCAAAAAGTATTGCAGGGTCTTTAAATGCAAAATTACTACCTGCATCAATTAATGCAATTTTTTTGTATTGCTCGGGATAGTCTAGATATATTTCTACATTAGATGGATCAATAGGCTCTCTTGTATCCCCTACAATGATATGAGAGACAGGAACACATCCAACCAAAAACATCACTATCAGAAACACGAATTTTTTAATCATCTGATGCATTATATTATCCTATAATTGAATTTAAAAGGTTTTATTAATTCAAAATTACATAATACAATTTCTAAATGTCTATAAACAAAAAAGCCCGCTACTTGGCGGGGCTCTTGTTTAAATCCTTTGGGTGGGGGTTAGACACCTTTAATTAATGTCTAATAGAAAGAACAATATTTTCCACCCATTACTACCATTTTTTGCTGTAACCGTAAACTTTATATTGTCTAATAATTGGCTGATTCTGAATCTTGAATTTTTATTTTTAAGGTTTACATAACCAAAACATTCTATCTCATCAAATGAATATTCCGAATTCTGTAGGTTAAAATTATAGAAATCAAAGTTTTTATATAAATCTTTGAAGTCTTCATAGGTTATTACAGTTATAGTTGGATAATCAATTTATAACGAAGTAAGCAAATGATTAGAATGAAGAAGCTCCTGCTCTTCCATCAAATCCAAATATTCTTGTTCTAATGTATTCATATTTTTTAGTGTTCGTTCAAGCATTTCATAATCATCAACATGATCAGGGTTTTTAGTTAATGCTCGTTCTATTTTAATCTCCTTATCAATAGTTGTAAATCGTTTTTCAATCCAAGTTAAACGATTCCTAACCTTTTTCCGTTCTTTATAATCGGATTTTCCTTTTGGTTCAACCTTAACTTTTGATCTTTCAGATTTACTTTGTTTTTCATCCTGTTTTTTCCACTCGTAATATTCGTAATTCCCTTCAAATAATCGGATGCCACCATTCCCAACTTCGCAAGTAAGATTGGTTACATTATTTAAAAAGTGACGATCATGTGAAATACAAACAATGGAGCCGGAGAATTGGACTAACGCACGTTCTACAACATTTCGAGTCATCATATCCAAATGGTTTGTAGGCTCATCTAACAAGAGTAAATGAGATGGCTGAACCAACATTCTTGCCAAGGCCACTCGTGCTTTTTCACCACCAGAAAGCACTTTTACATATTTTTCTATCTCATCTCCGGAAAACATGAAACTGCCTAGGTAAGTTCTCATTTCCGTTTCACTCCACCCTTGGCTTACTTTTTGGATTGATTCAAAAACTGTTTCATTGGGATTTAATATTTCCAATTGATGCTGGGCATAGTAAGCACTAACCACGCTGGAGCCTATTCGGACAGCGCCGGATGTTACAGATTCCACACCTGCCAGCATTTTCAATAAAGTTGATTTACCGGCGCCATTATGGCCAACTAGTCCAATTTTTTGCCCTCGTTCTACCACCATATCTAAATTGTTAAAAACTTCAATATCGCCATAGTGCTTAGTCACATTCCTGCAAGATGCCACATTCAACAACGATCGGCTCGGCTGGGGCAATCTCAAATTCATGGAATGGTTTTGTTTTGTGGGCGCTTCAATCTTTTCCAATTTATCCAGCATTTTTACCCGACTTTGAACTTGGGTTGCTTTGGTATTTTTTGATCGAAACCGTTCTATAAACCGTTCCGTATCTTTAATTTGTTTTTGCTGATTCCGAAAGGCATTCCTATGCTGTTCAATACGTAATGCTTTTTCTTCAGTATATTTTGTATAGTTGCCATGGTACAGCGTAATTTTTTTAAGATCAATTTCAAGGATATTATTTATGGATCGATCTAAAAATGCCCGGTCATGGCTAATCATAACCATCCCGCCTTTCCAATTTGCTAAAAAAGATTCCAACCAGATGGTTGCTTCCAAATCTAAATGGTTTGTAGGCTCATCAAGAAAAAGAATATCCGGTTGCTGTATGAGAATGGATGCCAAAGCTACGCGCATTCGCCAACCACCACTAAAGACATCCATAGGTTCAGTAAATTTTTCATCGGCAAACCCAAGTCCACTTAAAATCTTTTTTGCCTTATCTTCAAGATTCCAACCACCCAAAGCTTCAAACCGATGCTGTGCATCGCCCAATTTATTCACCAAATCCATATTGTTATGGTCTTTGGAAATAGCTTCGGATAAAGCAAGCATCTTTCCTTCCAACTCACGGACTTCCGGATAGGCAACCAACACTTCTTCTAATATGGATCGGCCAGTACCGGCCACAATATCCTGTGCAAGATATCCGATTGTGGTGGATTTATCGACGTGTACATTTCCAGAATCGGGCGAATCTTTCCCCAACATTATACGGAGCAATGTAGTTTTTCCGGATCCATTCGGCCCAATAAGGCCGATACGCATCCCCCGTTTGATAGATACATTTACATTATTAAACAGATCTCCATCAGGGAAAGATTTGGATAAGTTTTCAAGACGAATCATGATGATAGAACGTGATTATTTAAAGCGTAATTAAATAAAGGTCCATATCGAATTACATAATTACGTTTTAAATAATTACAATTGTCCAGCAATGATTAATCCCATATTGACAGCCGAGCCAAAGAGGCATCCACCAAGTACAACTAATATATTTTTAATAATTGTCTTCATGTCACTTCTTATCCAAATCTACACATCATCCCACAAACAAAAAACCAACCATCGGGTTATGAGACTGACCTAAATATCAAAAAATAGCGTTACAATGTGTGCGCCACCAGTCCTAAATGTCTAGAACCCTTTTTACAGGAAAATTTTTAGACAGGGTATTAACACTCTACTGAGTTCGACCTTGGTGTACCGGAAAAGGGTTAAGGATTTGGCGGTTAATTCAAAAAGGTTAATTCAATTACGTCATTTTGTACTATTTGAGCCACCCTG
>Ga0257111_1000728_pt1 | contig 13594 bp, 16 predicted proteins | sample LP_taG_6_FD_191567 | JGI IMG/M metagenome (GOLD analysis project Ga0257111, IMG submission 191567) | Marine microbial communities from Northeast Subartic Pacific Ocean, Canada - LP_J_2015_P26_500m | ecosystem: Environmental > Aquatic > Marine > Oceanic | place: Canada: Northeast Subartic Pacific...
TAGCTATAGCTCAAGTGTTACAATATATTACAACGGATAGTCTGATTAATAATCAAGATGTATCAAATAACACTACTCTCTCCCTGTCAAATTAGAGTTAAAGGGCAGAGGTGCGTGAATAATTGCCATAAAGAAAAACGTTTTTTCTCCCGCGAAATATTTCGTAATATTACGGCCCGGGCCCGCGCTCACACGCCCACGAAAAACATGCATGCATGTTGCGTACTCTGGTGAGGGGAGTTTTCACTAACGGATAAATAGAAATAGCAAACGGATAAACAATAAAGTGACACTTTAGTAGTATACAAACTAATCTAAAAAAATTACTAAACCGACTGTGGAGGTCAATAAATACAATATACTAATAATATAAACTGCTATATAAGTAACTTATGAATTTCATCTATGGACTAGTACTACAAGCATGTGTCGTGGTCGGAGGTGCGCAGCAATCGTGCAAAGATCCTGTAAAAGTACAAATATTTGAAACTCATAATGAATGTGCCATTGCAGGTTATAAATATGCATCTGATATGCATATAAGAGAATATTTACTAATTCCAAAAGATTCACGCTTATCTGTAAGATTTTGGTGTGATCCGATTAAAAAACAAAGTATATAGTTTACTATGCAATGGAAAGTGCGTATAATGGAAAAGCCAGACATGATGGCAAATGTGCGTGTGATGTTTTTAGAAGCTCCAGATTATTTGGAGGCAAGGAAACAAGTAGCATTGACAGATAATCAAGTGGCAACATTTGAAACATTAGAGGAGGATTATGTTAAAGAAAATAAAACAATTAAGCCAACAGTATCAGAGCTATTGTCTAAAGAATAAATATATGGCTGCAGCTTTAATAGGTGCATTTATATTAGGAGCTATTATATTTTAATGAGTACACAAGGAGCAGGTGGACAGAGAGCTGGATCAGGTAGACCTAAAGGTTCATTAGGAGAAAAAACTAAAGCTGTTCAAGCAAAATTAGATCTAATAGGTTGTGACCCAATAGAAGCATTAGCAAATATTTCTATGGATAACAGCAATACACCTGAATTAAGATTTCAAGCAAATAAAGAATTAGCACAATACATTGCACCTAAACGAAGAGCTATAGAAATGGATGCTTTAGTGGATGGTGGATTAAATGTTAATGTGGTACAATTCTCTAACCAAGATGAAGAAGATAAAGATAGTGCACAACAACTATCTTATGAAAACAAAACTTAAGTATGGAAATTACGGTCCCAAATGATTGGCGACCGCGTGCTTACCAAAAAGGCCTTTGGAACTTTTTAGAAAAAGGTGGTAAACGTGCAGTCGCTGTATGGCACAGGAGAGCAGGAAAAGACTTACTATCAGTTAACTGGTGTGTCACAGCTGCCTTAAAACGAAAAGGTTTATATTGGCACTTATTACCTACATATAACCAAGGGAGAAAAATTGTATGGGATGGTATGACAAAAACTGGAAGAGGGTTTCTAGATCACTTCCCCAAAGAACTTTGGTCTTCAATCAACAACACGGATATGCGACTTGAACTTAAGAATGGTTCCATTTACCAGGTTGTTGGAACAGATAACGTTGACCGCTTGGTGGGATCAAACCCCGTTGGAGTCATCTTCTCAGAATACAGTCTTCAGGATCCGCGGGCCTGGGATCTCGTTCGTCCCATCTTGGCTGAGAATGGAGGATGGGCGGTTTTTATTTATACCGCGAGAGGTCGAAATCACGGATATGACATGTTTAATATGGCTACTGGAAACAAACGGTGGTTTTGTGAACGATTAACTGTAGATGATACAGCAGCAGTTTCTCCAGAAGCTATAGAAGATGAACGTTCAGCAGGTATGCCTGATGAATTAATACAGCAAGAATTTTATTGTAGTTTTGATGCACCATTAGTTGGTTCATATTATGGTAGCTTAATGGCTAAAGCTTTAGCTGATGATCGGATAAAAGAAGTTTCTTATGAACCTAGATTAGAAGTTCATACAGCGTGGGATTTAGGTATGGGTGATTCTACAGCTATTATTTTCTTTCAACAATTTGGTAAAGAATATAGGATTATAGACTATTACGAAAATCAAGGAGAAGGAATTCCTCATTATGTTAAGGTTTTAAGAGATAAAGATTATATATATGGAAAGCATATAGCTCCTCATGATATTAAGGTTAGAGAAATGGGGACAGGTAAGTCTAGATGGGAAGTTGCTAGAGACCTAGGATTACGATTTCATGTTTGTCCGCACATACTTATTGAAGACGGAATAGAAGCTGCAAGAACAATACTTTCTAGGTGTTATTTTGATTCAAAAAAGTGTAATATACTGGTCGAGGCTTTGCGGCAATACCGGAAAGATTACGATGAAAAGCGTAAAGTGTATAGGGATAAACCTTTACACGACTGGACTAGTCATGCCGCGGATGCATTTAGATACCTTGCATTGGGAACAAGGGATTTAACAATTAATAAGCAACAGCTCCCAACTTTTGCTGACAACGAGTATAGTGTATTAGGAGGGTAAATGGGAGGCATTTTTAGACGACCAAAACCACCACCACCGCCAGCTCCACCGCCAGCTCCGGCTCCGACGCCAGATGCAGGATTGGATGCGAGGAAAAAAGAAAGATTAAGATATGGTAGAAGAAAAACTATATTAACAGGTGGACAAGGTGTGGAAGAAGAAGCTGAAATAGCTAAAAAAACTTTGTTAGGACAATAATAAATGAATGGTGATATAGTAACTCAAATTATTTCTAAACAAGAGTCTTTAAAAAGTTTTAGAACTCCGTGGGAAAACCTATGGCAGGATTGTGCAGAATATGTTAATCCTAACAGAGGAGACTTTTCTACAATTCGTCATAGAGGTACAGCTAGATCTGAAAAAATATTTGATACAACAGGCCCGTTAGCTAATGAAAATTTAGCATCAGGTCTTCACAGCTTTCTAACTTCTCCTTCTCAAAGATGGTTTGTACTAAAAACTTTTGATGATCTTTTAAATAGAGAATTAGAAGTTAAAACATGGTTAGACACAGTAACTAATATCTTATATGATAGAGTTTTTAATATCCCAAATACAAATTTCAATTCCCAAGCACATGAATTATATTTAGATTTAGGTTCATTTGGTACAGGTGTTATGATGGTACAAGATAAAGCCGGAGCTCCTATATCATTTAGAACTTATCACTTAGCTGATTGTTTTATACAAGAAAATGATGCAGGTGTTGTTGATACATTATATAGAAAATATAAAAGAACAGGTCGACAACTTATAGAAAGATTTAAAGAAGCAGTTCCTGAAAATGTAGTTAGAATTGCAGAAAAAGATCCTTATAGAGAATTTGATGTTATACATGCAGTTGAGCCATCTGAAACTTATGGCATGCCTCTTAAAAAGAAAACAGAGAAGAATTATAAATCTTGTTATGTTTTAATTGAAGAGAAAGCTCTTTTAGAAGAAGGTGGTTTTGATGAATTTCCATATATGGTTCCTCGTTGGCAAAAAGTTGCTGGCGAGATTTATGGACGTTCTCCATCAATGACTTGTTTACCAGATATTAAAATGGTAAATCAAATGATGAAGACAATTATTAAAGCTGCACAAAAAGTTACCGACCCACCATTACTTGTACCTGATGATGGTTTTATATTACCTGTAAGAACTGTTCCTGGTGGATTAAATTTCTATCGTTCAGGTACACAAGATAAAATAGAACCATTAATGACAGGTGCACGATTAGACTTAGGATTAGATGTAGTTCAAAATAGACGTGAACATATATTACAAGCATTTCACGTTGATTGGATGCAACTACCAGAAGGTAAAAATAATAAAAATGGAAACATGACTGCTACTGAAGTTGTAGCGAGACAAGAAGAGAAAATGAGACTTATGGGTCCAATGGTTGGAAGATTACAAGTTGAATTTTTAGGTCCTCTTATTGATAGAGTATTTAGAATTTTATCTAGAAGACAATTAATTCCAGAACCTCCTCGTCAATTAGAAGGTTTGGAAATGAAAGTTGAATATGTATCTCCTATTGCTAAAGCTCAAAAATCAAATCAAATGTTTACAATTACTAGACTATTTGAAAGCATGGCACCATTAATGCAACTGAAACCTGAGTTATTAGATAATATGAATGTGGATGAAACATTTAGATACTTCCACCATTTATTAGATGCTCCACCTCAGATATTAAATGAACAAGAACAAGTTGATCAAGAGAGACAAGCTAGACAAGAGCAACAACAACAAATGATGGAAGCTGAACAAGCTAAAGTTCAAAGTGAAGCAGGGAAAAATGTTGCTGATGCTAATTTAATGCAGAGAGAGGCAAGTAAAGTTGGCTAAGGATAAAAAATTAGGATTAGAAAAATTACATGAACACTACAAAGCAGTGTTTAATTCAAAAGATGGTGAAATAGTTTTAGATCATCTTTGTAAAACAGGATTCGTTCTGGATACAACACATGTACCAGGCGATTCACACGAAACAGCTCACCGTGAAGGAATGAGACGTATCGTAGTGTCAATACTCAAGTTTATAGGAAAAAAACCTGAGGACTTTAAAAACATGATCAACCAGGAGGCAATAAATGAGTGATCAAGAACAAACTGGGTCCGTATTAACGGGTAGCTCGGACGCTTCAACTACAGATGCAAAAGCACCTGCAGATTGGCGATCTGGGCTTCCTGAAGACGTACGTAATGACCCTTCACTATCTGACATCAATGATGTTGGCAGTATGGCTAAAAGTTATATAAATGGCCAAAAACTAATTGGTAAAAATAGAATTGCTTTACCAACAGAAGGAGCTACTGACGAAGAAATGAGTATGTTTCATAGTCAATTAGGCAGACCTGAAAAAGCAGATGGTTACCAATTTGGAGATAGACCTTCCCTTCCTGAAGGGATGCAGTACGATGAGGCTTTTGAAACACAATTCAAAGACTTGTCTTATAAAGCAGGTTTAACTCCTAATCAAGCTAAAGCTATATATGATGGTTACCATGATTATATAGGTAAGAAAACTGAACTTGCAGGAGAAAGTACTGGGCAGCAATCAGCTGAATGGGTTAATTCTCTTAAAAAAGAGTTTGGAAAAGCTTACGATGAAAGAGTAGATCTAGCTCAAAGAGCAGTTGATTCCTATGGAGATGGAAATCTTAAAAAATGGTTAGCAGACTCAGGTAATGGAAACAATCCGATGTTTGTAAAACTATTTGCTAAGATTGGAGAAGGTATAGCAGAGGGTAAAACAGATGCAGCTCAAGCTAGATCTTTTACTATGACTCCAGATCAAGCACAACAAGAAATTGCTAGGTATAATAGGGATAAAACTTTTATGACGGCGTATACATCGGGAGATCACGCAGGGCATCAAGAAGCTATTACAAGAATGGATAGTTTATATAAATTAGCATACCCTGATGAAACACCAGGTACAACGCTGTAAAAAAGATTGTACGAATTTACTTACTAGTTATATAGTAAGTAATGATGGGTAGCCGCAAGGTCCATCCGTCGACTGTACCCACAGACGTAAACAAGGGAGAAAATGTCTAAGGTTAATACTTGGGTAGCGTTTTCGATTAATAAGAAAATGACACAATGGAGGCAATAGTATGTCAACACAAATAACAACTGCTTTTGTCAACCAGTACAGAGCTAACGTTGAGCACCTTTTACAACAAAAGGGTTCGAAACTTAGACCTTTCGTACGGGTTGAATCACAAAAAGCAGAGTTTGAATACTATGATCGTATAGGATCTGTTGATGCGGTAGAAGTTACATCTAGACATTCTGACACCCCTCTAATCTCAACTCCTCATGATAGAAGACAAGTATCATTGAGAGATTTTGATTGGGCGGATATGGTGGACAGAACTGATAGAATAAGACTTCTTATCGACCCAGCATCTCCTTACGCGCAAAACGCCGCTTGGGCACTTGGCAGAAAAATGGATGACATCATCCTGGAAGCTGCTTTTGGAACTGCAAAAACTGGTAAGACTGGAAGTGGAAGTCAAGCTTTTGATGCAGCAAGCCAAATCGCTGTGAACTACGTTGAGTCTGGAAGTCCTGCAAATTCAGGACTAACAATTGGTAAACTTAGAGAAGCTAAAAGATTATTGGACGCGAATGAAACTGATCCTTCAGATCCAAGATTCTGTATACTTACTTCTAAGCAAGTCAATGATTTGTTACAAACAACTGAAGTAACAAGCTCTGATTATAACGCAATCAAAGCTTTGGTACAAGGTGAAATTAACACTTTCATGGGCTTTAACTTTGTTAGAACTGAAAGAGTAGACACAGACACAAATAGTTACAGACGAGTAGTTGCTTATGCAAAGAGTGGTCTTCTTATGGCTGTTGGGGCAGATATCAATGTTGATATCGGGCCTAGACGTGACAAAAGAAACTCTACCCAAGTATATTGTTCAGCTTCTTTCGGGGGAACTCGAATGGAAGAGGGCAAAGTGTTAGAAATAAAATGCTCAGAAGCATAATAGGAGAATAAAATGGCTGTTACAACTCAAAAAAGTACCGAGTACACGAACGCTACTGCAACTCCTGTTACTTTAAATGAGGCAAACGTTTATCATGGCAGAGTAAGAATCGCTTACTTTACTCATGACCAAGACGGCGTAGGAGATGCAGGTTCATCTGTAGCTCTTTGCGCATTGCCTGCAGGAAAAGTAAAAGTACTTCTGTCACAATCAAAAGCTTATGTTAACTGGACTACTAGTTCAGCGACATTAGACTTAGGTTGGGATGCATATACTAACATTAGCGGGACTGCGGTTGCTGCCGATCCAGATGGTCTTGTAGATGGCTTAGACGTAGATACAGTGGGGTACCAAACATTAGAAGGTGCTCTTGCTGCAATTAAAGCTACGGGAGGCGCACACACTTTTGAAACACAAGGTGGTGTTGTTCTCAGAGCTACATCTCCAACGGCTATGGTGGATGGCGACGATCTAGTAGGCTACTTACTTTACGTAGTAGACTAAACTAAACAAAACTGAGGGGGCTTAGGTCCCCTTAGTCTAAATAAGGAACTATGGCAACAACAAAGATAAATATTGTAAATAGAGCATTAGGATTACTAGGAGCAGAATTTATATCTTCTTTAACAGAAGATACTAAGTCAGCTCGTTTTTCTAATGAGTTATTTGATGATACAAGAGACGCTTTATTTAGACAACATCCTTGGAATTGCTGTATTAAAAGAGCTTCCTTATCAAAAACTTCAAACACACCAGCTTTCTATTTTACTTCAGAGTTTCAACTTCCAGCTGATTGGATAAGAATAGTTAAACCTGAAGATGATCAAGTTGAATATAAAGTCGAAGGTGATAAACTAGTTACTGAAACTGATACTTTTAGATGTACTTATATATTTAAAAATACAGTAATAAGTACTTATGATGCATTAATGGTAGATGTTTTATCTATTAAATTGGCAGCTAATTTAGCTATGCCATTATTACAAGACCCTAAAACATTAGATATGATGTATAAATTATATTATGAAAAATTAAGAGCAGCAAGATCTGCAGATGCTGTTGAGGGTACACCAGAGGGAATCGTTGCTGATTTCTGGTTAGACTCAAGAACAGCAGGTACTAACTTAAGTGATTATAGATGGAACAAATATACAACGTAAAATGACATGGCTGACTCATCCCCAATTCTTACAAACTTTACTTCTGGAGAGCTTAGTCCAAGATTAAACGGTCGTATCGACATGGACAAGTACTATAATGGTGCTTCGTCAATTTCAAATTTTATAGTATTAATGCATGGTGGTCTAGTTAAAAGACCTGGCACGAGATTTATAAGAGAAATAAAAACATCTTCTGGTTCAAACTCAGGAGCAAGACTTATTCCTTTTGTATTTTCTAAAACGCAAGCTTATATCTTAGAATTTGGACATAATTATATTAGATTTTTTAAAGATGAAGGTATTATAGTTTCAGGTGGAACTACACCTTATGAAATAGCAACAACTTATACAGCAGCACAAGTAGACGAATTAGAATTTGTTCAATCAGCTGATGTATTATATCTTGTTCATGAAGATCATATCCCTAGAAAATTATCAAGAACAGGTCACACATCTTGGACTATAACAGATGTGGATTTTGTTGATGGTCCATATATAAATACTAATGTATCAGCAACTACAATGTCTGCGAGTGGTACAACGGGTTCTGTAACAATTACAGCAAGCACAAATACTTTTACTTCTAATGATGTTGGAAGATGGATTAGAATGAAAGTTCCTGATGAATGGGGAGCTGCTAAAATTACTGGATATACTTCAGCAACTCAAGTAACTGCTGCTGTGCACGCTGATTGGCCAATTGAAACCGGTAGTACAACTACTAAAGATTGGAGGTTAGGTGCTTTTTATATAGGAAATTATCCAACTAAAGTAACATTTTTTGAAGAAAGATTATTTTATTCTAATACAACTTCTCATCCTAATACAGTATGGGGTTCATCAACAGGTGATTTTGATACATATAGTCCTACAGATCAAGAAGCGGCAGTTAATGCTGATAATGGTTTATCATTTACTTTATCTTCAGACCAAGTAAACCAAATTACAGGAATGTATGGTGGAAGGTACTTACATATTTTTACAAAATCTGGAACTTTTAATTTATCTTCAGGTTCAGCAACTTCAGGTTTAACTGCAACAAGCGTACAAGTAATTAATGAAACAAAAGACGGAGCTGCTGATAAGAGAGTTATTCCTGCCTCTAAATCAACTTTATATATAGGAAAGAATAAAAAACGTTTAAGAGAATTTGCTTATAATATTGATTATGATTCATTTACAAGTCCTGATATGTCGGTATTGTCTGAACATTTAGGATTTGGTAATTTTGAAGAAGCATATTTTCAAACTTATCCTAACATGGTTTTATGGATAAGAAGAGGAGATGGGAAATTAATAGGATTTACTTATTATAGAGCTCAAGAAGTTTTAGCATGGCATCAACATACTATTGCTGGAACAAATGCTAAAGTAAAAAGTCTTTCTGTTATTCCAGGAGTTGGAGATGCTTCTGATACATTATATATGATTGTAGAAAGAACGATTAATTCTGTTACAAAACAATATGTTGAATTTATGGAAGAAGAGTATAGAGAAGCAGATGGTCATACTAAAGATGACGCTTTCTTTTTAGATTCTGGGTTAACTTATAGTGGAGGTTCAACAACTGCTATTACAGGATTAGATCATTTAGAAGGTGAAACTGTTACTGTATTAAATAATGGTGCAGTTGAATCTACTAAAACAGTTTCTTCTGGAGCAATTACTTTAACAAATGCGACAACAAAATGTCATGTAGGATTAGCTTACAATTCAGAGCTAGAGTCTGTAAATGTAGAACCAAAAAGTCAATATGGAACAACTCAAGGTAAAAGAGGAAGGATTGATAAATGTATTTTTAGAGTATTTGAAACAGTAGGTTTAAAAGCAGGACCCACATCTTCTAGTGTAGATGTCGTTCCTTTTAGAACAACAACTAGTACGATGTCAGCAACAACTCCTAAAACAGGAGATTATACATTTTTAATGCCGGCATCATACTCAACAGAGAACAAGTTGTACGTTAAATCGGATACCCCTCATCCATGTACGATATCCGCTATAATGATACAAATGTCAACATACGATTAATGATAGTAGTACCTTATGAAGAATGGCATTTTAATATATTAGACCTAGAAGGGCCAGAAAAGAAAGTTATTGAGAATTATGGAAAGACTTGGAATCTTGTCGTCTCCGGTTTAAAACAAGGCGGGGCTACGTTTTCTTGGTACACAAATAAACCTAAACCTAAAATTTTAGGAATCTGTGGAGTTATGCAACAATGGACTGGAGTCGGAGAAGCATTCATGTTTTTATCACCAGAGTTTAAAAAACATAAAATTCGTTGTATAAAAGATATAAGATTTTATTTAAAACAGATAGCGGACCAATTCAAATTTCATAGGGTCCATTGTCAAGTTTTAAAAGAATTCGCTGATGCAGTAAAGTTCGCTGGTTACTTAGGATTTACTGAAGAAGCGGAACTAAAACAATTTGGTCCAAATAAAGAGGATTATATAAAGATGGTAAAATTCTATGAGTAAAGCAGTATTTGCAATGATGGCCGCTGGAACAGCTATTTCAGCTTATGGTGCTTACCAACAAGGTAAGATACAACAAGACCTTAATAACTATAATGCTCAAATGGCCGAAAATAATAAAATTTTGGCTGATCAAAAGTATGCTCTTGATCTTAAAGAGCATCAAAAGAGATATAGACACCTTTTAGGAAAGCAAAGAGTTTCTTATGCAAAATCAGGAGTTGCTGTTGAAGGGTCTGCTATTGATATTATAGAAGAAGGAGCACTAGCTAGCGCTTGGGAAATACAAAAAATGAAATATAATAAAGATGTTACAAAAGCAGGGTATACAGCATCAGCACAAAGATCTAGATTTGTTGGTGAGTCTGCTTATTATACTGCTAAATGGAATACTGCTGGTACCTTATTAACAGGTGGTTCAGCTGCTTATAATTATGGACAAGAACAAAATTGGTCAACGGGAGGTAAGAGCTGGTATGGTTAAAATTCCTACATTCGATTCAGAATTCAAAAAACGTACCGGTGTAACAGATGCTTTTTCAGGTTATTCTGGAGGTGAAATACAAGTAGCATCTCAAAAAACTAATATTGGATCTTCTTTATTTAAAAGTGCAGAACATATAGATAAGTATCAGAAAGTCAAAAATGAACGAGAAGGTCGTATTTGGTTATCTAAAACAAAATCTGATTTAACTATATGGATGGCTGATGAAGAAGTTAGAATCAAAAAAGAAAATCCAAATATTGATGGAGACGGTCATACTAAAATGATGATTGATTCCTTTAAGAAAAAGTCAGATGAACTAAAAAAAACAGCTCCTAATGACTGGGCTAATGATAATTGGGAAATAGCTCATAATACGCTTCTTGGAGTAACATACGGAAATGCAACTTCTTATGAAGCAACTCAAACTATTAAAGCTGATTTTATTAAAATTGATGAAGCTGTAGATGCAGCGGCAGAGGTTGCCATAGGAAATCCTAGTATTATGGATGTTCAAATTAAAGAACTTGAAAAAATATTTGATACTTTTGATGATAAGAAAACTTCAGGGATCGAGGGATTTGGTGGAAGAATTAATGCTAAAGCTTTATCTCAATATAAAAAAGAGAAAATCCAAAAATTAATTACAACAACTATAGATTCTATCGTAAATGAAGGAAATGAAGAGAGTATTGCTTTAGCAAAGAAATGGCTTGAGGATAAAACATATAGTAAATATTTAGATGCAGATACTATTGTTAGTCTTAAAAAACAATTAGAGACGAGATCAACCGAGCAATCTGGAAGATTTATTGAAGATACAAAAACAATGATTCAGGAAAATATTAGTCATACATTAGAGACTGGAGAGGCAAAACATGACGGTGTAATAGAGAGAATTAGATCTATTCATGGTGAGGATTCAACTCAAGAAGCTCAGTATGTAGATAATATTAAGATGTATAAAACAATGTTTAATAATAAAAAAGAAATTTCTTTCATGAATGAAGGAGAAATGAATAAAAAAATTGAAGAAGCAGATGCAAAACAAAAATTAGGAAATGAAAAGGACATTAAAATATTTCAACATTTAGTTGCTGAAAAACAAAAATTTGAGAAACTTATTAAAGAAGATCCAACAGAATGGGCTAAGCAGTATCGTCCTGAATTATATAAAAAATTAACAAGTAGTGTCGAATTAGAAATTGAAGGGCAAGAAGATGCAGGAGAAGCTGTTGCTAATCGATCTTTAGCTTATAAAGAATTAGTTGATGAGCAACAAAAATGGGGAGTTGCTTCTTGGAATCTTAAAATTTGGTCTAAAGACGACGCTGCTAACTTTGCAAATAAAATTAATAATACAACTAATGCAATGGAAGCTAAGCAATTAATTGAATTTATTAAACAAGAGCATGGAGAATATTGGGAAATTGGTTTTAACCAAATGGTTCAAGGCAAATTTTTAGATGGAAGATGGGTTGCTGCGATACAATACTTAGATGATGCTGAATGGGAAACTATTATTAATAGATCAGTTATTAATAAAGTTGATGAATCTCTATTAAAAGGAACTCAATTAGCAGAAGTCACCGCTATTAAAGATGATATTTCTGGTAAATTTTTTGAAATTTCTACGGCATTAACAGGAACTAATGATAACGCTCGAGAATTTGTTCAGAATTGGCAAGAACTTGTTACTAATTTTGCTGTTAATAGTTATTTAGCAGGGGATAAAAATGCAGGCGATATTGCTTTTGAAAAATTAGTTGATAATAAATTTCATATTAGCGAGGGGTATTTGATTCCAAAAGAAGGATTCATTACAACTTCTACTGGATTAAAAGTTATAAATACTTTAGAAAAAAAAGACTACGATGGTGCTTTAGAAAATTTTAAAGATACTGAAATTAGTAAAATGGATTTAGTCTCTATGAAATCTGGAAGTGTTTTAGGAGAACTAAATCAAATAGATTATCAAGAATTTGATAAGGCTAATTTTAAAGAAAATGTTGTTTGGAGAAATACTGCCGACGGTAGTGGATTAGAATTAATTTGGTCAAATGATTTTGGAGATTATCCAGTTGCTTCTAAAGTAGGTCCAGCTCAAGGAGAGACAGAGAGAATTTTTATGAGTTGGGATGACTTAAATAAATATACTCTTTCTGTTAAAACAGGAGACCCTAACGATCCATTTAGTTACACAAAAGATGGCAAACCATATATTCAATTTTAAAAAATGAACTTAAAATTTAAACAAGCAGATGATAATGACTTAATGCCATATATCGGGCATGACTTCATGAAAGCTACTGGAGATTATGGTTCAGAAGCTGCCTGGAATCAAAATAGAGATTTTAGAACTTTAGAGTGGGATGACTTGGATATGGATTTTGATGATAATTTTGAAGATGGCTCACGAAGTCGTTCAGTTGTATCAAGACTTACAGAGCAAGGAGCCGAATGGTTTTCTGATGCTCCTAAAATTAGTGCTCAAGAGGCAAACGAAAAGTATGGATTAAATGGAAGAATCACTTTTGATAGAGATTTAACTGATACAGAAGCCCAAATTATTTACGAAAGAAAATTAAGAGAAATGAGATTTCAAATGGTAGCAAATCAAGTTGATGGCGCTTGGAATCATACTCGAATGTTTGGGTCTGGACTTATTTCTGCATTAAATGATCCAGTGAATATAGGAGTTTCTTTTATTCCTTTTGTTGGACAAGGAGCCGCATTTTTAAATGCTATACATAAAGCTTCATTAGTAGGAAAATCTTTATCCCGTGTGCGGTTTGCTTTAGGATTTAAAACGGCTGCTGCTTGGACGGCTGCATTTGAAGTTCCGGCTGCTGCCGCTAAACATTTAGAAAAAGCTGATTATACCTTTTTTGATTCTGCTGCTAATATATTTGCTGGAGGTATGTTAGGAGGATCTATTAGA
>Ga0257111_1000736_pt1 | contig 13526 bp, 10 predicted proteins | sample LP_taG_6_FD_191567 | JGI IMG/M metagenome (GOLD analysis project Ga0257111, IMG submission 191567) | Marine microbial communities from Northeast Subartic Pacific Ocean, Canada - LP_J_2015_P26_500m | ecosystem: Environmental > Aquatic > Marine > Oceanic | place: Canada: Northeast Subartic Pacific...
ACGTAGCCAAAATCCGCATCTGCCATTTCACCCGGACCGTTTACTATGCACCCCATGACCGCAATTTTAACTCCCTTGAGGTGTGAAGTGTGTACTTTTATTTGTTCAGTGGTACTTTCTAAGTCGAAAAACGTACGACCGCATGATGGACAAGAAATAAAATCTGCATTAAAAATTCTGGAGCGTGTGGACTGTAAAATAGAACGGGCTACAGGGATTTCATTTTCTGACGGTTCTGTAAGTGAAACTCTGATTGTGTCTCCAAAACCGTCGCAAAGCAAGGCGCCGATTCCCACTGCACTTTTTATACGTCCATCCAGTTCATTACCTGCTTCAGTAACTCCCAAATGCAGAGGATAATGCATGTTTTCATCATCCATTACTCGTACAAGCTGCCGATATGACTCAATCATCACCAGGGGATTAGAGGATTTCATGGACAGTACTGTATCCTCAAAATTATGCTTCCGGAGAATACGTAAAAATTCCATAGCAGATTCAACCATTCCTTCCGGCGAATCTCCAAAGCGATTCATCAGTCGATCTGAGAGTGAACCGTGGTTTGTACCAATTCTCAGAGCGCATCCGTATTTTTTCAGGTTTTGTATCAGCGGAAGCAATTTTTCTTCAACACGTTCCAATTCTTCCTGATACTGCAGATCAGTATATTCGCGTACTTCAAATTTTTTCCTGTCGACATAATTGCCTGGATTAATGCGGACTTTTTCCACAAACTCACATACATTAACTGCCAATTGCGGATTAAAATGAATGTCCGCTACCAGGGGACGTTCGATTCCACGCTTCTTCATTTCAGTACGGATTGCGGGCAAACTGTCAATTGATTTTTGATTCGGGACTGTCAGGCGGATAATTTCACAATCCACTGCATCTAATCCTGCAATTTCTTCAATGCATGATTCAACATTAGTGGTGTCGGAGGTCAGCATTGACTGAATCCGAACAGGTTCAGAACCTCCAATCTTTATGGAACCGATTGAAACAGTGTTGGTATGACGTCTAGTGGGGAGCAATTTAGCTTATTGTGTTTTGGGTTTAAGTTTTTATTGAGTGTGAAAAAAATTCTGTACTCAACATAGTTTCATAGTCTGTCAAACACGGAGCCATGTCCAGGGAGAAACAGGCGTTCATAAAAGCGATTTGCGTATTGATCTGTCATGCCGGCAATATAGTCACAAACTATTCTATTTTGATCCCGAACACTTTTTGCCTCTTTCCATAAAATCTGAAAAGATGAAGGTAAAAGCATCTCAGCTTCAGATGAGAGTGTTTCAAACAGGGAAAGCACAACCTTACGTCCCCGATATGTTGCAGCTTGTACAGTATTTAGTTGGATGACATGACGCGAAACAGTTTCTTTCAGTGATTTGAGGAATTGTAGTGGTTCTTCCGGAAGAACTGCATTCCATCCCAGGAGGGGTTCTTCAAATTTTTCATTAAGTTTCAATTCTGCAGAAGTAATAAGTGCATGAACCAGTGCTCCAACAGCTTGTTTGCGGTTGTGCCCGGAGTTTTCACCATGTTTGAAAAGTTTTTTTTCAATTTGCAGAAGATTATTATCCTCTGCCCATTTTGGATCCAAATGTTTTGTGACTTCCTGCCAGTGGTCGCGAGTCAACAATCGCAAAACAACACCATCTTCAAAATCATGAACCCCATAAGCAATATCATCTGCCAAATTCAACAGAGAGGTATCCAGAGCTTTGTGGAACGAAAAACCATGATTTGATTGAGTAGGTAAAGTTTGCTCACGGAAATGTTTTTGGTCTGAATCTGAAAGGGGTTCTAAAATCCAGTTAAGCACTTCCTGCTCTGTATCCAGATAACACTTTGGAGGTTGCCAAGCTTGTTGCTCATTTGTATTTTTAGAAGTGCCGGATACTTTCGGCAGTTTTTTTTGACGAAGTTTGGAATAGGGTACAGGATATTTTAGAACTCCCAGAAGGTTACGGCGCGTTAAATCTAATCCATACTCGGGTGTGTGTGATTCCAGTTTTGTGAGAATTCGCAATGTCTGTCCATTGCCTTCAAATCCTCCATAGTCGCACATTGCAAAATTGAGAGCAGTCTCTCCGCCGTGTCCAAAAGGTGGATGTCCCAAATCATGGGCCAATCCTGTCGTTTCTATCTGTTCAAGTCGGGGAAGCAGGTCTTTGAGTTCCGGATATCGCTTTACAAAATTAAGTACAAGACCTCGTCCAATTTGAGCTACTTCCATTGAATGTGTCAGACGTGTACGATGAAAATCTCCGTCTAACACTCCGAGTATTTGTGTTTTTGCCTGCAATCTTCGGAATGCTGAAGAATGAATTACCCGTGCTCTGTCTCGCTCATAATCCTCGCGGTGATCGTCTTTCCGTTGTACTCCGGAAGGAGCGCGACGTTCTTTCCATGGGTCCATTTAAACGTTTCTATCCGTATGTGAGAATAATTTATGTTCGAAATTTTTTTTATTGACTACCATGGATTATAACGGATTTTAATTAGATTTTCACCGGATAAAAAGAAGATATAAAAACCGGATGCATGCTAATCAATTTTCGGTTAAGGAGAAAAGAAAGTCTGAACTCTTCAAATCACTTGATATATCCTTGAATTTGATTAGTATAAGTTGTTAAATCTTTATATTAAACTAAAATAACTGAGATAATCTTTTAGTAAAGGAGAACGGCATTTGAGTGAAGATAAACTAGAAGTCGAGGGGATTGTACTTGAATCCTCCAAAGGCATTTTTCGGGTAAAACTTGAAAATGATCATGTTGTTATTGGCCATTTGTCGGGAAAAATGAAAATGTATAAGATTCGTGTACTTCCCGGAGATACAGTCACAATAGAACTTTCCCCCTATGATCTGAAACGTGGAAGAATAGTGCGGCGGGAAAAAGTTGAGGTTTGAAAGAAATTTTATCTTTAAAGTTTTATTAATAATGATGGAAAGCAGGTTTGTTGGGTACTGTGGATAACTGGTTTCCCCAAGATTTAACGATTGATCTTGGATGAATATATTTGAACAAACGATCTGTGATTGGACCGCAAAGGTTCTAAACAACATTGATGATTCAAGAACTTGGGATACATCATCATTCAACGAATTAGTTGAGAAACCACCCAATCCTGATATGGGAGATTATGCACTCCCATGCTTTAGCTTTGCTAAAAGTTTGCGACGCCCCCCCTTTCAAATTGCTGTGGAACTGGCAGAGCAGCTTCAATCGTATATCTCACCGGAAACCCCTTTAATTTCAATCCAGGCAAAAGACTCCTATCTGAATTTTACTGTTTCTGCTGCTGTAATGGCTGAAGTAGTCTTACCTGATGTTTTCTGTGGAAAGTATTTCACAGAGCCCTCCAACATTTCCCGTGAACGGGTGATGATTGAATTTTCTCAACCAAATACACACAAAGGTTTTCATGTTGGACATATGCGTAATGTGGCGCTTGGAGATAGTTTGTGCCGTATCTTTTGTTACAACGGCTATGATGTAGTCGGAGCAAACTACATTGGTGACGTTGGAGCACATATCGCAAAATGTTTGTGGTTTCATAGTAATTACAACACTGAAACTCCTCCGGAAAAATTTCGTGGAGAGTGGTTAGGTGAACTTTACACGCAAGCTGTAAAAAAACTGGATGAAGCAGAAGGTCAAGAGAAAATTAAGTTTCAGAAAGAAATCAGCCAAATTCAGCAAAAACTGGAAGCAAAAGACGAGCAATTCATTCAAGAATGGGAAAAAACGCGGGAATGGTCTTTGTTGGATTTTCAAGAAATATATGAGTGGCTGGATGTAAGTTTTGACCATATTTTCTATGAGTCCGAGGTTGATGAAGAAGGCAGGCAAATTGTAATTGAAGGAGAAAAAAAAGGGATATTTCAGTATTCAGAAGGTGCAATTGGGATTGATCTTGAGGAGGAAGAACTTGGTTTTTTTATGCTCCTGAAATCAGATGGGAACACCCTCTATTCCTCAAAAGACCTTGCACTTGCACAACACAAATTTGACCAGTTTGGAGTGAAGCGCTCAATTTATGTGGTTGGGGCTGAACAGACGCTGCATTTTAAACAAGTTTTTGCCACCCTCAAAAGAATGGGTTATGAGCAAGTCGACAAGTGTTTCCATTTGCCGTATGCACTTGTTATGCTTCCAGAAGGTAAAATGAGTTCTCGTGCAGGAAATGTGATTCTGTTTTCGCAGTTGCGCAAAGAAATCATTGAAAGTATCCAATCCAATCATCTGGGAGAACATCGGCAGGAATGGAGTAAGAAAGAACTTGAAGAAACGGCTCAAAAAATTGCAGTGGCAGCCATTAAATACGGTATGCTAAATCAAGACTCAAATAAGCAGATTGTGTTTTCAATGGACGACTGGCTGGTTTCTGAAGGAGATACCGGCACCTATCTGGTTTATGCCTACGTGCGAATCAGGAGCATTTGTCGGCAAATTTCGCGTGAAGTGGTCGCTGATGTGGACTTTTCACTATTAGCACATCCCAATGAAAAAAAGCTTTTACGACAGATGCTGGATTTCAATCACACTGTATTTAAATCCGGTGAGCAATACCGACCTTCCTTACTTGCCCGGATGCTCTATGAGTTTTCCAAAGATTTCAGTCGTGCCTACAACACATGTTCAGTAAAGCATGCTGAAACTGAAATGCTGCAAGCTGCCAGATTACTTTTATTTCACTGTGTTGCTGAAACTCTCCTGCAGGGTCTTCACCTCATTGGAATCTCACCACCAGAACGGATGTGACAAGATTGGAAATATTATTGGACTAAAGACTTTAGGATTCCAGGACCATTCAAGAAAACTATTTTGTGTGTCTTTTATGGTACTGGAACAAGATCCTACAATAAGATCATTTATGCTTAAATGGTTGTTTATTTTACTAATATCACTCATCCTCTCTACGGAATTATTTGCAGACTATTTTAAATGGGAGATTCTGGTTTCCGAAAATGGTTACGGAACTGAGAGCCACACTATCCCTGTTGATTCAGAAGGAAAAATCAAATCTGCAGCAAATTTGGCTGAGTGCAGGATGGTAAGTTTTTGGACCCGGATAGAATCTGAGTTGCTGCTGGAAGGAAAAACTTTAGTCTGTGTTTTTGAAGACAAAAGGCAATCCGTCAGCGTTGTTTGCAGAGACAATCACCTTAACCGAAAATACAACAGGGTCAAAGAGCTTTATCCAGTTGCAAAAGATGGATTTCGGATCAATCCGGAATTAGGCGCAGGTTCACCCTATTTTGAACTACGCTGCTATTTTTGAAGATCTGCAATTAGAGCAAAGCATTCAAAATGGACTGCACAGTTTCGAATGAACTCTTTGCGGCTTTTTTCATGGATGTAGAGGAAAGTTTGCGTCCATTTTCTCCAGCTAAATCACTAAGACAACGGACCACGATTGCAGGTATTCCAAATTGTTCTGCAACCTGAGCAATTGCTCCTCCTTCCATTTCAACGGCCTGCGCACCAAATTTTTCATACAACTCTTTCCTGGTTTCTTGACACTGAAGAAAAACATCTCCGGTCAGGATAGTACCCATCCGGACATCTGGAAGTGCGGTATTGATTTTTTCCTTTATCACCGGATCTAGAACAAATTCTGCTTTATTTTTCTGTAGCCCCATCGGTATTTCCCCTGCACGGTAAACTCGGATATTTCCGTCTTTCAGTGCACCGTAATCATACTGAATCAAAGACTCACCAATCAAAACTTCTCCAATTTCCATATCCGGATCAATACCTCCCGCGATTCCGGAAAAAATAAGCATTTCACACTTAAATTCCTGAATTAGAATCGTGGAAACCATCGCTGAATTGACTTTCCCTATCCCACATTCAACTACAATCAGCTCATGGAAAGAATGTTTGCTTTTGAAAAAAGTTCTACCACCAACCTGCTGTCCAGAATTTGGAAGCAATTTAAAAAAATGTATTTCTTTGGGGATGGCGCAAAGGATTCCAATTTTCATCAAAGACACAAATATAATTGACTAAAAATATTTTTTACAAATGGCCGGGAATTCTCTTTTTTTGCACCACTCGTAAAACTTCCCGCTTCCAAGTGCACAGGATGTGGTACCAAAGAATAATAAAAGGATTACGATGCACAAACCTTTACTATGTCGTACTTGCAAAACTAGAGCATTGAAAAATTTGCGACATTTTGATTTTAGAACCATTTTCACCTTTCATCAGTTATCTCAAAAACCAACTGTGCAAAATCATTCGTCCCACCATCCTGCAGAATTTCATGAAGCCTTTTCCCCATTTCTCCCGGAACACGATTTTCCAAAAAACTATTCCACCACTCTAGACCAGTGGAGGCTAAATCTACCTGGGAAACTATTTCTGCAGCCTTGTATTTTTTGATAATCAAAGCATTATCTTCCTGATGTGTTCCCGGAAGTGGAATGAGAACAGTATCTTTTTGTAAAACAGCAAGTTCACCGATAATCCCCATTCCTGCGCGTGTCAACACTATTTCACTCCTGGAAAGCAAGTCACCCATGCCCTCATGGATAGTTTCTATCTGGTGGTAATCCGGATGAGAAAAAGATGAAGATTCTTGTTCCAAAGAATTATTCCATTTTGTTCCAGTGAGGTGTACAACTTGAAAATCAACAAGCCAATGTTTTATCAAGGGAAAGATGGCTTGATTCAAACCAACTGCTCCCTGACCGCCTCCAGTGATAAGTATAAGCGGGCGTTCCGGATGTAGACCAAAACGTTCATTTGCACGTTTTGCACTGGCAGAGTATATTTCCTGACGTACAACCGGGCCTATTTTTCGTTTCAAAGATATGGAAGGAAACTGACTGGCAGTACTATCAAAATAGAATACAAGCGCACTGCTGACTGGAGCCATCAAGCGGTTAGCCAGTCCGGAGCGCAAATCCATTTGCATAATCACATGAGGGATCCTTAAAAGCCAGGCGGCATAAGCTACCGGTACACTAACAAAACTTCCTGCAGAAACAATAACCTGTGGGCGGAAACGGATCAAATAAATCAAACCTGTTATTCCACCTCCGAGGATATACAAAGGATCGATAAAATTTCTCCAGTTCCAATAACGCCTGAGTTTCCCGGAAGGAATGGTGGAAAACGGTATCTCAGCTTGCTCTACCATTTTTCTTTCAGGACCAAATTTACTGCCTAAGAAAAGAAATTCGGAGTTCTTTTTTAGTCCTCGAATTTCCTGTGCCAAAGCCAGCAGGGGTATGGTTGGACCACCAGAACCTCCCCCTGTGAATAAAACTCGAACAGTTTTATCACTCATAGCTTGCGTCTCTTTTCCTGTTAGTTGACACTTCCTTCCACAACTAGTGATTGAGCCTTCTTCAATTCTGCTTGAAGAATGCTGCTCAAACCTACTGCGTCATTGCAGAAAATCCATTCCACTCCACGGTTAATTTCTCGAAAAAGATTATTTTTAGACCTGGGATAACCAACTCCAATATTTTGTCCGCAGTCCAAATGTTGCTTTACTAATTTTCTGTGAAGTAACAGATAATGCCCACCAAGACCGGCATAGTTTTCATTTAACGAGATATTGCTTAATATTTTTTCGTTAAAAACCGCAACCAAAATTTTTGCTGAATTTTCGGTAAAAGTCACTATTTTCAACATTTCTGGAATCAGGCAGAGCAAATGAAAATCTTTTTGAGGTTTTAACTGAGAAAAAAGTTCTTTCAGTATCCTGTTTTGTTTTTCGGGTTGAGGATAATATTCTTCTTTGGCCTCCACCATTAAATGCAATTTCCCCCCGTAGCGCTGAAGTACTTCTTCCAGTGTTGGAATATGAGGGCAGATTCGATTTAGATCTTCCAGTTTTGTTTCTGAAATCCTGGTATTAGAACCGTACAATCTCATTAAATCCGGATCATGGGAAACAACTGGATACAAGTCTTTTGTCCAGCGAAAATCCAGTTCAATACCCCAAATCCCATCCGTTTCTAGCGCATGATCAAATGCAGTCAAAGTGTTTTCAAAAATTTCTTGGTTGTCATGCTGCCCGCGGTGAGAAATAATTTTACATTGCCCTAATTTTTCCAGAGTAGGAGTCTGTTGGGGTATGACAGCAAAGACCAAGTCACAAACCTGCATCAAGCGGGTTTCCAGCCAGGTTGGAAGTTCCATAATAAATTAGAGTGCTATTCTTTTATTTTTTTGCACACAAACCTCTAAATTTTCTATCCCACTAAACACTATCGGGAGATTCTTCCCAGATTTCCTTTACAAATTTTAATGGTCTCAACTTCTCAACTATTTTATGAAAAACTGGCCAGGAAACCGATTCAAGTTTTATGCGAATATCTGCCTCTTTATTTTTCTTAGCGGCTGTCTCGGAATTAATTATTGCTACACCTGCATCCTTTATTATTTTCGTTATTTGAAAAAGAATCCCTGTTCCATCAATCACTTGGAAATGAATAATGTGAGAACGAGTTATTTTTTTAGAGATTTTCCAAGCCACATCAATTGGAATTTTGTTTTGCTGCAGACGTTTATTTTTACGAGTTAATTTGGAGCAGTTTGTGACGTGTATTTCAATTTCATGATCATTACAGATAAAACCTGTGATTTTGTCTCCAGGAATTGGGAAACAACAACTAGCCAATCGGATTAAGGGGTTTTGAATATCATCGATCAAAAAAATGTTTTTGTCGCCACCAAATATATTCCCCCAAAATTCTGAACCTATCATCTCTTTTATACGACCAGTATGTTGATACTCAAGCAATTTATATTTTCTGAGAAACATTTTTAGAGGACGTTTTTGCAGTCCAATTTCCTGAAAAAATTTGTTTGCTGATATTTTTTCTGCTTTAAGTGCCTCTTTTACAGCCTTGGATTTGATCCATTTCTCTGTACCTTGCTCATCACCATAATTTCGCAATTTCCGATCCAATAATGTCCGCCCAGAATTTCTGGCACTGATTATTTTTTGTTGTTCCAAAGCACGTTTAATTTGGGCACGGCTCTTTGCAGTTTTGACTTGTTCAAGCCACTCTTCTCTCGGCTGAACTCCATGGTCTGTGAGAATCTGCAAAGCTTCCCCTGCAAACAACTGACGCTCACGAGGGACCCTTTTTTTTGTTGTTCCTACTGAAGAAGGATTTACCAGGGCACCAATGCAATGGTTTCCAAGTTCTGAATGAATCCCATAAGCAAAATCTAGCACAGTAGCACTTTTTGGAAAAACAAACATATCACCTTTCGGACTATAGACCTGTACCTGATCAGACTGTACATAGCTCATAACTTCGAGCATGCGAACGTCTTTATCACCAGCCAACTGATCAAGTTGGTTGAGGTATATCCTGTAATAGTCAGCTAACTCAGTTGGACTTCCCTGCCAATGAGCCATGATTCCATCCTGATTTTTTTTCAGCATTTCTTCTGAAACGATCTCAATACATGTTTGTTCACCCTCAATTCTTAACTCTGTCTGGATTCCTTCATAACCATTCCAGAGAGGGTTGCTTATGTAATCTCTAATTTTCAAAGGAATTACATAAAAACTTGTATGAACTATTCCAAGTGCTTTAAAACAGTCCAAGCTGTTTTTGACAATAATCCTGAAACCTTCCAATACATGGTCAATAGGACCTCTTTCCTGAATTCTGGAAGAAGGATGAACAAATAGCGGCTCGATCGTTTTATATGCTAAATTATTCTTTTCAAGAGTCCTCAGCATAGAAATCCTCATGCCATTTATTGTTGAAGCACGGGCTGTTTTCAGTTCATCAATTTCTTTGAGTGTTTTATTATATCTCTTTGGGTACAGTAGTTTGAAACAGAGTTCGGTGTGCTCCCGGCAAATCTGTGTTAGTCCCAGTCTTTCGGCTATAGGTACATATACATTTAGAGTTTCAAGGCTGATTCTACGCTGTTTGTGGCGGGGCATGGCTTCCATGTCTCTCATGTTATCGAGTCTGTCAAACAGCTTGATCAGCAAAGCACGAACATCCTGTGTCATGGCTTTCAACATACGCTGATAAGTTGCGTCTAAATAATCTGCTTCTCCTTCTTTTGGACTTTCCGGATTTTTTATTTTAGTTAGCCCTCTGACAATATCTGCATACCAGGCTCCATATCGATTTTTGATGTCTTTGTGTGTAATTTTAGTATCTTCAATGATATCGTGAAGAATGGATGCTACAACTGTTGGGGCATCCAACCCTGCTCGGCAGATATAGTTTGCCACACGAAGGGGGTGTATTATGACCGGTTGTCCGGATTTACGTTTTTGATGTTCGTGGTGTTTCCGGATATCAGCAATGGCTTGTTCAAGCAACTCTGAATCTTTAACTGTACCGTATTCCTGAACATAGCTCCGAATTTGCTTGACTAACTTTGCAATCAAGGCTTTATCACTGGCTGAACTAGCTGTCTTTTTGGTGACAGGCATTATTGCTGTTTTGAGCATATTGTTATTGTGGTAGAAATTCTCGTGCTTGACCAACTCCACTGCAGTAACGCAAAGGGGTTTCAATTCGGATTGGCTTCCAACCTACTTCAAAGTTTAGATCCCACAAAGATTTTCTTATTTCACGGAACATTTCAAAACTGTCTGGGTCAACCCAGAAAAAAAAGTAGTTTTCTTCCGGAGGATATTTTTTCATTAATTTTTTCATCACCCCATTACGCTGAGAAAACTGATGCCACCACTGTCCTGCTCCCGGAGAAGGAAGAAATTTAAGACAGTGTGCGTGTCCACTTCCGACTGTGAGTTCAATGGAAAATTGATCCAGATTGACGTGTTTTGGTAAAGGCTCACTACCAGAGAGATATTTTTTTAGCCTTTGATAAACTAATGTACGATCCAGGTACAATAAACGGTTACTCCGAAGAAAAATCAAAAGGATGTTTTTTTGTGATACATGAGACCAGGGGATTTTCAGTTTTTCAATATTTTCTGTGGGTTTTGTTTTTGAAGTTACCTGTTCATTTTTTTCCAATAGTGAAAACATTGCCATGAACACAGCTAATATAACGAGTATTCCTACATTGTTGGAAACAATGTCAACCAACGAATCCAAGTTTAATAAATTATGAAAGTCGCCATTTAATCCCTGTTTTCTGTGCATCAAATTCCATCTTTCTGAGATTCATCTCCATTATTTTTGCTTTGCTTCAACTCCTCACGAGCTTGTTTTTTTTCTTTTTCCAGAAGAGAATGCTGATACTTGTTAAACCAATCTGTTATTTTTTCAGTTAAATCAGGACGATTGATGTGGGCGCAAAGGTCAATTAATTTCTTTAATGTACTGTTTTGTGGTTCAATCTTGATTGCCTCTTGAAAGTAACGGATAGCTCCTTTGTAATCAGCCCTTGTTTCAGCCTCCTCTGCCTGGCTGATTTTTTCCTGAACTTTACTTTGAATCTCTTTTCTTTTGATATCTTTCAGCATCTCCTCTAACTCCACTACTCTATTTTCATTTTTGAGCAGCATGTTGATACTAATAGCTTTTTGAATCAGATTAGTACCTGCGGCAATTTTTAGAGCTTTTTCAATTTTCACTGCTGCATTTATTTTGTCATTTTTTTTAAGAAAGTTTTCGGATTCAATCAAATATGCTGCATGAATTGATTTAATACCTTCACGAGCCTCTTTATTTTGACGGTTTTTACGAAAAATACGTTTATAAATTTCAAGCGCATCATCCAATAAATTTTTATCAAGATAAAGCTTGGCGATTCTATGCAGCAATACTTCAGATGTGATTTCAGAAATAAGTGGCTCATATATTTCAAGAGCTTTTTTCTCAAGATTGTCGTTGAATAATTTTTCTGCATTTTCCAAACATGCTTTTATATCATAGTCTCCCTGAGATCTCTCAAGTAGCCTGAAAGTCGTGAAAAAACTAACTCGTGATTGCTGAATCTTTCCTTTGCGTCTTAACAGGATCCCCATGTTTACATTGGTGTAGCGGTGATTGGGATTTCGGCCAAGTATGCTTTGTAGTGTTTTTATTTCATCATTTGTATTACCGTCGAGAGAAATTGCAAGAACGAGGAAACAACGTAAATCCACATTTTCTTTATCACGCATCAGCAATCGTTTCAAAGAATATTGGGCGATCTTTGTTTCATTATTTTTTAAACAATAAATACCAAGTGTGAAAACAGCATTCCTCTCTTCTGTGCTTCCTGCCTCCAGATTGGAAGTAATGTATTTGAAAGTTTGAACAGCGTCAATACTGTCTAAATCATCCTTGTCATCATCATCATCAGTGTCAACCTTGACCTTTTCATTATCGTCTTCTTTCTCCTCTTTTTCAGGTATTACTTTTATTTCATCTTTATTTTCAGGAGACTGTACTTGATTGAGCTCAGCTGTATCATCAGCAAAATTAGTCTGCATTTCGACTAATTTACCCATGCCATCTTCAATGTCAGGAAGGACAAAGTCCGTCATTTTTTCAAACTCGTCAATGGCGGAGATAGCCATGCCATCTGCAACTTCAACTTTTGCTGTGGTTGCAGCCAGATTATAAGTAGCGTTTTTATAATCAGGATCATACTTCAGACAGTGCAAGTACATATTTTTTGCATGATTCCAATCTTGTTTTTTGCGGTAAGTATTACCAAGTTGATTGGCAAGATCTACATTTTTAGGGTCCATTTTTAGGACAATTGTACCCAGACTTATTGTCCCGTCAGGGTTGCCGCTACCTTGCATTTCCTGAAATAGTTTGGTTACAGTTTTTGCAGCAAGTTTTGGGTTCAGTACAAGAGCTTTGTTAAATTCTACTGTTGCCCATTCATAGAAGTTTTTTTCAAGCAGACTTTTACCACGGGCAAGAATGGCATTGACTTCCTTGTGGGAGTCTTCAGCCGCAAAAATTTTTTTGAGTATTTTCATTAATATTGTGTTAGCCTGAGAGTCAGATTAGCTCAAGTAGTATTACAGGAAGTGTACTGTCAAGTTTAAACTTTATCATAACTGAAGGTGTCATGATTGTAAATCCCTGTGTAAATCAAAAGTTAATCCTGAACAATGTTATGATTAATTTAAAAAAGTAGCAGGTTCAAAGAATTTAAAAGGAATTCATGATTCTTTTGTTAACTGAAAATTGCTAAAATAATTACCTATTTTCAGAAATGACTTGCCAAAACCAAGCCGGATATGGCATTTTTAGTGAAGATCATTCGTGGAAAATGATTAAATTGAAAAAAAGCGAAGATTATATTCTTAAGTCAACACACTATTTAAAAATTTTATTAACTTTCAGTAAAAGAGAAACGTCTAATTTGAGGGTCAATGGCAGAAAAGTCTGATGATTTTGAAATTGAACTATCTGATGAAGACAGTCCGACCGATATTTTAGTTGAACCTGGAAATACAGAACTGTTAGATGATGATCAAATCACAGATGATTCTTCAGAAGGGCTTGCTGAATCTGGTTTGGATGATATGTACACTGAGTCAGAGGAATTAGACAGTGAACCGGATGAAGAGCCAATAGATCTTGGCATGGATGAAATTGG
>Ga0257111_1000737_pt1 | contig 13519 bp, 14 predicted proteins | sample LP_taG_6_FD_191567 | JGI IMG/M metagenome (GOLD analysis project Ga0257111, IMG submission 191567) | Marine microbial communities from Northeast Subartic Pacific Ocean, Canada - LP_J_2015_P26_500m | ecosystem: Environmental > Aquatic > Marine > Oceanic | place: Canada: Northeast Subartic Pacific...
TGGATTGTCGCATGGATTCGTTTTCAATACGGTGCCCTTGGAAACGAGAAATTGGGATAGGCCCCACAAATAAAAGAGCTGCTAACACATACGACGTCCACACCCAGATTGGTATTTTGGATTGATCGCGAAGTATCCACACTGGCGTTTCGGTAATATTATAACGTATATCACTGCCCAATAATGATATTTCTTCTTTTGTAAAACCAGATGTACTACCCACAAAATCTGTTTCACCTGGCAAAATTATTAAACCGATGGGTTTTGTCCCCGTGTTACTCCAAGACTTATCTTTTGGATTAAAGTAAGAAATTTGCACCCGGGGTAATTGATATTGACCTGCACTTCTAGGGATTAAAATATATTGCCAACGTATTGTGCCTGTATACTGATCCCATAATTTCTCCTGCTCGAACGAAGAGGTTGGGGGAAATACATCCATATCTCCTGGGAAATTAATTTCGGGTAAACTGAACATATTAATATTCCCAGTACCACGTAATTCTATGTTCAAAGTAATGGCCTCATTCACCTTGACCTGGCTGGTATCAGCCCAAGACCGTAAATTAAAGTCACCAACGGCACCCGTGAAATCGGCTGGCTGCCCCTCTGGATAGGTTTTTACCTTGATATTGACAGGATCAGTACGAATTAATTTTTTGACAGTACGTGTATTAAAACTATTGAAAAATGGGTCATCCCAAATGGATTTTCTTTTACCTTTTTGTTTTGTTCTAACTTGTGCAGTTACGCTCATAGGCGATATTTCCAAATTACCAGTTTTGGTAGGAAACAAGGCTACTTTGTAAAGGGTCGCTACTTGATATTCCACTCCTTTAATTGTTGTACGATTGAAACGTGGTGGTTTGGGTATCGAGAGGTCCTCCTGCCAAAAACCAACACTTTTTGGATATTCGATATTTTCAAGGCCAAGCTGTAACCGGGTATAAAATTTATATGTAACAGTTACCTGTTCCCCTACAAAGGCTTCATTTTTATCTATTTCTGTTAAGAGAAACAATTCGCCAGTATTGGCTACAATTCCTGATTTTTTAACACTGATATGTATAGAGGCAGTCTTGTATTTGGTTCTGCCAATGGATACAATTAACTCAGGTATTGTTAATGTACCGGCACGATTTGGCGCCATCGTCCAGGTAAAGCTTTTTGTCGAGGTAGATTTACCATTTACCCAAGAATAATTCGTTTGCTGGGCGGGGCCGCTTACGATGGTAAAGTTATCTAACATCGGTGATATATTGACAGAGGGCATCTTATCGGTATCTATTGCTTCGATTTTAAATGTAAAGGTTTCATTTATAGTGATGCTATTTGCATCAACAGTAGCACGAACCGTGCCAGAAAAAGTCGGGTTTACCAGCAAAATGCAGGATCCAAATAATAGCAGTTTTTTTATGGCCAAACCGTTCACCAGTCTTTTTCTAATTTCCGCTTTTTCGCACGGGACATCTGCTGTTTTTTATTGATTTTTTCATCCTTCTTTAATGCGTCAAGGATCGCTGCAGCATTTTGTTTATCTTGAGATTCTTGTTTCTCATTTTCTGCTATATCTTGTTGTTGTTGCTGAGTTTGATCCTCTTGTTGGTCCTCATTTTGATTAGATTGCTGTTCACTATTTTGCTCATCTGAAGAATCATTCTGTGTATTTTGTTCTTGTTGTTGTTTGTCCTTTTTCTGATCCTGTTTTTTTTGATCTCCTGATTGTTCATCATCCTTATCCTTCTCGTCTTGATTCTGATTTTGGTCTTTATTTTGTTGTTGCTGTTGCTGCTGAAGCTGAAATTTTATTAATTCATAATTGATTTTACCATCCAAATCACTGGGGTTTAATTCCAGAGATTTTCTGAAAAAAGCCAGGCTTTCCTCCAGCCGTTGATTTTGGGCTAGTATGTTAGCCATGTTATAGTATGCGCTGGATTTCAGTTTGTCATTATCTGTACCCAACGCAGTTTCAAAGCCTTTCATTGCGGCTGCATAATCCTGTTGCTGGAAAGCAGTTGATCCTAAACCAAAATTTGCGGCGGGATCATCATTACTATCTATTAAAATAGACTCATAATATTGACGAGCTTTTTCGAATTCATTATTATTATAATGATCTATTCCTTTGTCTGCACCAATGCTTATCGATATAAAAAATAAAAGGCAAAATTTGAATAGAACCTTATTCAAAGCTGTCATCCTTTGATTCTATTTTGGTTGTTCGTGTTGGCAAAACCATTCCGGCGATTAATAATAGCAATGAAACCAGAGCAAACGACTGATAGCGATCTTCAAATTCAGAATAAATGTGGGTTTGAATTGATCGTTTCTCCATACTGTCAATAGCCTGCATGATTTCTTTATACTTAGCTTTCCGATTATTGAAACGGCTGTAAATACCACCACCTGCATCTGCAAGTTCAGTTAACATTGCTTCATTAAGTTTTGAAGTGATCAAAATACCCTTTTTATCCCGTTTGTAGGAACTGTTTCCGGTCTTGTCATTTATCGGTATTAAAGATCCCTTCAATGTACCTACGCCAACCGCATGAGCTATGATCCCCGATTCAGACGCTTTTGCAACCAATTCAACAGCAGCTCCCTCGTGGTCCTCCCCATCAGTAACAAGAACCATTACTTTATATTTTTCGCTCTCCTCGTTAAATGCACTTATGGCTGTACGCAAAGCAGTACTGAGGTCAGTCCCCTGAGAAGGAATCATTTTGGTATCAATCGCATCCAGAAACAGCTGAGCTGCTTCATAATCAGAGGTAAGGGGTAAATAAAGGTGACTCGATCCCGCAAATACGATTAATCCTACGCGATCACCTTTTAACTGATCGATCATTTGAGATATTTCGAATTTTGCTTTTTCCAACCGACTGGGTTTTACATCTTGGGCGTTCATGCTTTCAGAAACATCTAGCGCAAACACCAGATCAATACCTTTGCGCTCAACAGGCGCTACTCTAGTGCCAATTTGTGGACCTGAAGCTGCAAAAATAAGCAAAATTAATCCGCTGAAGGTTAAGCGGTGTTTCCATGCCCAACGATTTAGATCCAATCGTCTGAAAAGCTTTTCTTTTACTAGCGGTTCTGTTTCATCCCAAATCAAATCATTATATTGTTTGCGGATTATCCATAATACCCAGACCACTGCGAGTAATGCATAAAATGATAATACGATCGGGAATCTGAAATCTATCATGTTTGCTGTCTAAATATTGACCGGGTTAATGTTTCAGTGCCCATCCCTAACATTAGTGCAGGTATCAGCAACCAACCAAACAATTCTTCATATCGTGTATAACTCTTCACTTCGATTTCAGTACGCTCCATATCATTAATTTGCTGATATATTTCCGTTAACATGTCTTTATCTCGGGCGCGAAAATATCGTCCACCAGTAGTTTGGGCAATTGCCTTTAACGTTTCTTCATCAATTTCATTGACCATGCGCCCAACCCCTGGAATGTAAGTCAGGGATTGATCCGTGGCTGCACCGATGGTATAGACTTTAATATCAAACTGACTGGCCAGGTCTGCTGCAGTTGTGGGATCAAGTTCGCCAGCATTATTACTACCATCAGAAAGCAGGATCATCACTTTACTTTTTGCTTCACTGGAACGTAAACGATTGGTTGCATTAGCAATGGCCATACCTATGGCAGTACCATCATATTTTTTTTCCGCAACGCGAACATCATTTAATAAGGAAACAAGTACATCTTTATCGGTCGTTAAAGGACATTGAATAAAGGTTTCTCCAGCAAAAACCAGTAATCCTATTCGATCGCCAGCCCTATTTTCAATAAATTGTTGTGCTGCAGTTTTCACAGCTTCAAGCCTGTTCGGTTGAAAATCCTCTGCCAGCATACTACTACTTATATCCAAAACCATAATAATATCCACCACATCAACAGTGGTCATCTGTAACTTGTCTATCCTTCTTGGTCGCGCGATACCCACAATTATCAACGAAATTGTAATTATTTTAAGAACAAATATAGTTTTTGATCTATTGTCACCGCGCTTACGAAAATGATTAGAAAACAACTTGGAAGAGGATATCTGCATTGAGCCTTCTAAGGACTTACCCTTGTATTTGTGCCACCAGAAAATAATCGGAACGATTAATAATCCTACAATGATCCAAGGATTAACAAATTCAATCATGGTGTACTATATGAACTTTAGCCTGGCAAAATGATACAATTAATTTCATTACGATAAATATAGCAGAAAGTTTCCTTTCAGTGCATTTGCATAAAAAAATATCAAGCTGCGTTAATTACCAATACAATTTTGTATTAGTATTTATAAGATAATAAAATATTAAATGGCCGAATTATTCCCCTGGTTTTTCATCTGCTGAGTCTATGGATTCTGCTGCATCATCCAATTCCTGCTTAGCATCATCTACAGCACCCTTAAATTCACGTATTCCTTGGCCAAGACCACGGGCAAGTTCAGGTATACGTTTAGCGCCAAACAATAAAAGGACTACAAGAGCAATTATGACCCATTCCCATCCACCGGGGACTGAAGCATATTTAATGGTAATTGTTGGTTCTGACATGTTTTTTCCTTACATATTCAATTCGAGTGATGAATTTAATAAATTCATACCTGCTTTACCTGTAAAAACGGAGAAAATAATATGCGGTCGCCAAACCAATTATACTGGCAAAGTTAATGGTGATCTCTAAACCAAACTTCAGTATGAACATTACTAGATCAATTGTAACTACACCATAAGCATTGCCAAATAACCCCGCCAGATCAAAATAAACACTAGTTAAGAAAAAATCCTTCACAACGCCAGGTGGTAGTAAGAATCCTAGTAATTCACCAAGCAATGTTCCCATCATTGCTCCAAAAAATAGGACCAAAAAGATCAAACTTAAAGATCTTGCTTTATTTACGTTCATGTTCTGGTGCTTTATAATTCAGTTTGTACTTCCGTTTCTTCTCCAAAGCGATCATGGTCAAGCATCCATTGAACAACGCTCCAGATTATATAAAGTAAAAACAATGGAAATAAAACTAGTCCCTGAAATAAAACTGCGGATAAAATAACCATACCAACACCGATCAAATTTATTGTATTTGAACGGCCCTTTTTTAGTGACAGCAAGGGGAATTTTGAGAATCGTATCTTACTGATCATTAAAAAACCAAGTACTACAACCATCACAAGAGCAATTCTAGGCTCTCCTAAATTCCCCCACAACTGGTGGTTAAACATCATAAATGTAACGATCATAATAGCATTCATTGGCGTAGGCAAGCCGATGAAATATGCTTTCGGGTTATCTTCTTGCATGAGATTGAACTTCGCTAATCGTATTGTACCAAATAGTAATGGTATAAAACTAAATATCCCACCCACAATAGGCGGAAGACCCTGAACGTACACAGAATAAATAATCAACGATGGAACAGTACAGAATGATATTGTATCCGCAAAAGAATCAAATTCCGCTCCAAAACGTGATGGGATACCTAATAATCTGGCAAGTTTACCATCAAAAACATCAAAAAAACAGGCAAACAACACGAGCCAGCCTGCTCGAATTGGATCGCCTTTCATAAGAAATCCAATTGCAAGAAACCCCAGAAACATATTCATTACTGTAAAAATGCTTGGGATAAACTGTTTAGGTCTTTTCCGTAAATTTTTCATATCAATTTCCCAATTATTGTTTCCCCGCCTTTTACCTTATCTCCCAAATCAACTTCAATCTGAACAGACTCTGGGAATATAATATCTGTTCTTGAACCAAACATAATAAATCCTAAACGGTCGCCTTTCAACATTTTTAGGTCTTTTTCTGCGTAACAACGTATTCTCCTGGCGATAATTCCTGCTATCTGATGGACACGATAAGTAATATTCATCCCGCTAAAAAGGATATCGGTTTTTTCATTTTCATCACTTGCCTTGTGATCATATGCGGCCAAAAATTTCCCAGGTATGTGCTTAACGTCCTTTACTGTACAGGTTATTGGCACTCTATTCACATGGACATTAAAAACACTAAGGAATATGGATATCCGATTTGCACCTTCCCCTATTTCGCTATCGTTCACTTGATCAATACGAATGATCTTTCCGTCCGCAGGAGCAACAATTGACGATTTATCCACTGGTATTAATCGCACAGGATCACGGAAAAAATTACAAGAAAATAGAAATAATAGACCAAAAACAGCATAACAAACAAGTAAGCGCTCTGAATCATAATAGAAACCAATCATCCCTGCAATAAGTGTGGTGATTAATAAGATAAAAAGGATGATCCTTCCCTCAGGAGCCAACATTATCTATGGACCCGCCTTGCCCAGCGCCAGGATCTTACTTTGATAACGCCCATTCCGATAAATCTGGATTTTAATCCTATCTCCTTGACGTAAATCGCTTTCTTCGATGATGACTCTAAATTCTTTGGTAGTCATAACCTTAACACCATTTACTTTCGTTATAATATCACCATCTTTTATGCCCGAACGATCTGCCGTACTATTATCCTCAACCTCAATCACAATCAATCCTTCTGATATTGATAATTCCATATATAATGCAATCCGTGGCGTCAATGGCTGCACCGTTAATCCTGTCTTATAACTGCGATCCACACGACCGGTATTTTTCAACTCTTCAACGATACGTTTGGCCCGATTTATTGGTATGGCAAACCCAATACCAATTGATCCTTCAGAATAGGATGAACCAGTATAAATAAAGGTATTGATACCAATAACTTTACCCTCGCTATTTACTAGTGGCCCACCACTATTACCCATATTGATTGCGGCGTCTGTCTGAATCATACCCTTATAAACTTGCCCACCTTCCATTTCACCAAAATTCATATCAACTGCACTAATGATCCCTACAGTAGCCGTGGGCTGGTTATTGATTTCAAATAACCCCAAAGGATTACCAAGGGCGATTACCCATTCACCAATTATTAGATCATCAGAATTTGCCAAAGATGCATACGGAAAATCCCGTCCATCCAATTTTAATAGCGCAACATCAGATATATGATCTATCCCAATTATCTCCGCGGAAAATTCTTTGCCGCCTTGCAACGAAACGAATACTTCACTGGCATTTTCAACAACATGGGAATTTGTAATTACATAACCATCGGGACTAATTACAACACCGGAGCCAGAACTCCGGGCCTTTCGTTTACGATAAAACATTTCTGGGAAAAAATAATTGAACCATGGATCACCGCCAAATGGTACAACAACATCCTGGATGACATTAATGCTGGCGACTGTGGGTCCTATTTTCTCAATCGCCCGAGTAATAGCATTCCGTCGAGAATCACTGATCTTATCTGCAGAAAGAAAACTGCAACATAGTAGTACATAAATGAAAAATCTACGACTGATGTTACTCATAACTGACATGATCAAGGACCAGACCATTAGCAGGGGCACGATAAATTTGCGCATCATGCTTGGGATGATTTAGCAATTCTTTAAATTCTTTAATTGTATAATTACCACGACTTATTGCTACCATTGTGCCTACTAAGTAGCGTACCATATGGTGCAGAAATCGATTCGCAGACACATAATAATTTACAATCTTACTTGATTCCTGCCACTGAGATTGAAAAATAGTACAATTTGTATTTTTAGTCTCTTGGTTCTTCTTTGAGAAAGATAGAAAATCATGGTCGCCAACCATAATTTTAGCAGCTTTATTTAATTTACTTAAATCAAGATTACCTGTATACCAGACTGTATTTCTATCTAGTAAATATCTATCCTGCCTACAACTATAAATGTAATCTCTCTGCAGAGCAGAAAAACGGGCGTGGAAATCAGGATCTGTTACTTCAACCAAATCTACATGACAATCTTCTGGAAGATTGCCATTCAATGCATTGCATAACTCGCAAGTACCCATATCAGTTTCCATATTAAAATGAGCAACTTGTCCTAAGGCATGAACGCCTGCATCTGTCCGACCTGAGCCGATGACGCGGACTAAATCACCATGATTTAATAAAGTCAGTACGCGCTCTAATTCATCCTGTATAGTGCGGGAAGATTTTTGTGATTGCCAACCAGAAAAGTTGGATCCATCATATTGGCAAACTAACTTAAAACGGGGCATACAAGTTTATCAAATAAAAACAGATGACAACTCCTACAAATTGCAGTAAATGCCAGGTGGTAAAGGGAGCAGCATTATAAACGCACCGTGGGAATGATTTCCCAAAACCACGTAATTGCATCGCAACAGCAATATCTTCAGATTTACGCAGATTTATAACCAATAACACGGGTAAATCTTGTGCGGCCTGTCTTATCTCGCCCCAACGATTTTTTTTTTGATTAAAACCGAGTGAATCCCGGGATTGGCCTACTGTAATCCAGTCACGCTGTAGCGATGGATAAAAACGCAATGTCATCTCCAGAAAAAGAAAGAGATTCTCCATCCAGTTCCATTTGAGGCCAGTCTGAAACCAAATTGACCGAAGCGCCAATAGAAAATTCTGGGAACCAACCAATTCAAAGTATAGACTCATGATACTGATCATTAAAGCAATGCGCAAGAAAGCAAACCCTACTTCAAACATTGCTTGATGGATGGTTGCATTAGTAAACAACACAGACACACCCAAATAAAGGATCAGCATAAACGGAAAGTATAAGATAAACGGTTTTATACGGGAAAAAACCGCACGGAGGACTGTCGGGTCAAATCCAGTTATAATCAGAAATGTTACAAAATAAATAGCCCATAAAGTAAGCGTATCTGCAAATAAAATAGAAAAAGAAAACGCCAGAAAAAAAATGAACCGTACTAGAGGATTTATATGCATATATAGATCAAAAATAAATGATTAAGGATAATTCCATTTTATCTGAATAAGGGTTATAATTAGGAGAAACTACAGTTTCTTTAATATTTGATATTTTTGAAAGGTATAATGCATCTATAGCAGAGACAATATGGTTCAGAACAACACCTCCAATCAAGAACGATCCTCGCAGCCTCCAACTATCACTGGCTATGCGCATATTTTCGAACCTTTCACGATTATTGCCGGAATCCCACGCCCAAGCCCAGGTATCATTATCTTTATAAAGGGCGTTGAAATCTCTCCACCGTAAATGTTCCTCATTGAACGCTAATAGGGACGAATAATTACCGATATCCACCCAAAATTGTCTATCTTTACCAACGGGACTAATGCCGGCATGCTCGGCAGCATATGCTCTAAATTCCGTCTCCTGCCTCTGCGAAACAGAATAACTACCTAAGATTGCTAATAAGAGCACGGTTTCAGATAAAACAAAAAAGCGCCCTCTAATTTGATTATCTAAGCTGTATTCGCCCCAACCAGGAAAAATCAATGATTTCACCACCGGCGAAAAGAATGGCTTCTGTTGCTCTCCTGTAGGATCTAATTGCTGGGTGTACAATACCTGTAGTAGAACTACGGCTGTTACGATCTGTTTTTTGCCCATCCTGCGCCTAATAATATGATTGAAATTAATGAACAAATGATTGCAAACAATTCCCCAAATCGCATGTAAAATGATGCTAAATCGCGAATCGGTATTTCAGCCAAAATGATTTTTTGTTCGTTGTAAGGAATTTTTTCAGCAACCTCACCAGTTGGTAAAATAAGACCTGAAATACCTGTATTGGCGCTACGCGCAATCGCAACCCTGTTTTCCACCGCACGGAGACGGGCAATTTGGAAATGCTGATAAACCCCAGAAGTATGGCCGCACCAAGAATCATTGGTCTCAATCGATAAGAATTTTGCTCCGCGGCGAACAAACTGGCTAACAAAAGTTGGAATGCTTGATTCATAGCAAATTAAATTTCCAAATGGAATGCTATCTACCTGGAATAATGTAAAATCACGACCCGGTGTAAAGTTCCCTTGACCAAAATTTAATCGTTTCAACATAGGAAACTTTTCTGAAAAAGGTATGTATTCGGCAAAAGGTACTAAATACATTTTATAATACATTTTCATTGATCCATCAGGTGTAAAATACAGCGCGCCATTGTAGTAATCTCTTTCATTATTCTCACGGTTTATCCTATCAGGAGTGCCAGTGAGCAGTGGAATATCCGAATCACGAACTTTGCGTAGGATTGGGCGGCGGGCAGCATAGTTTATACGTAGATATACAGGCAATGCTGCTTCAGGCCAAAGAATAAAATCGGGTTGCAAATCGATTGATGCAGTATGAAGTGAATCCATAATATCAAAAATTCTACCACGGAAATCTGCTTCCCATTTCTGATTCGGATCTATATTGGGCTGTACTATCGCAGTACTGATTTGATCAACAATATTTTCATTCCGAATTGATGAAATTCGATATACACCCAAAGACGAAATTAAAACCAATAATAAGGTAACTATTCGCAAAGAACTTTTTAGGCCAATACTTGACCCATAACCAGCATAAAGTATTGCATTAATAAGTACTATCCAGAAACTAATTCCTGCTGATCCTGTCACATCTGCAATTTGTAGCAAGGGTAAACTAAACGTTTGGGTCAGGGCTAAATTAATCCATGGAAATGCAAGTGGTCCAAAACTGCGTATATATTCCATACCAACCCAGAATATTGGTAATACTGCCAATCCATATTCGGTCCGGCGATGGTACCAACTGGTGCACATACCAAAAATACTCCAAAAGATACTGAGGTAAAGAACTGCCCCAGTTAAAGATAAAAATACGGGAAATAAACTAGCGCCACTATTCAACCCAAACCAATAAATGGTAATAATATTTACGGTAACCCCCGTCATAAAGGACCACTTCGCACCTTCAACCGGGGACGCATTACATAATAAATGGATCAGGGGGACTAAACCAAACCAAGCCAAAAAACCCAGTGGTGAGGGTGGATAAGCTGCCCCTATGAGCACACCTGAAAGCAGAGCTAACTGCCATTTTGGAAGGTCAAGAAATTTATCCATAATCAGTGTCGATCTAGGTACTGTTGTAGAAATATTGCTGCAGCCGTTTGATCCACCAATTCCTTATTATATCCACTCTTAATATTTTGTTCTTTCATCGATCGTTTTGCCGCTAATGTACTCCATCTTTCGTCCTCATATTCAATTGCAATCCCCCGGGCAATTAATTTATCTGCAAATTCTTCTACCTTTTTTGTTTGTTCCGTTATCTGGCCGGCCATGCCAAGGGGTAAACCAATAATAGTCAGTTCTACATCTTCTTCAGCGATTATCCTTTCAATTTCCTCGATCAAATTGGTGTTATTTTTCTTAATGATTGTTCGATAAGGACTGGCAATCATTTTTAATGGGTCGGATAGAGCTAAACCAATCCGGCGAGCACCGTAATCAATGGCTAAAAGGCGTCCCATCTATACGATGGTAAATCAGATCGGCTGATTAAGATAATTCTTGAAAATTTTGCCAGGTTTAAAATGGGTTTTTTTATGGGCGGGAACAAATATTTCTTCGTTGGTATGCGGGTTTCTTGCTTTTGGTTTTGCCTTTGTTGGTTTTACCTCGAAAACACCAAAATTTCTAATTTCGATACGAACCTTTTCATGATCTTCAGTCAGCATTTCTCTCAGCACTGTAAATAATTCATCCGTAAACATCAAGGAGTCCACAACTGTCGCATCCAACCGATCGGCTATTTCATTGGCAATATCCCTTTTTGTAAATGTTTTTACTTGCATTTCATTTTCCCGTTCTTTCTACACCATCAACTCCAGGTATCTTACTTACTTTATTAATAACCCGGTCAAGTTGTTTCAGGTTATTAACCTGCACGATGAAATATCCCGTTGATAATACGTCTTTCACTTTCATATCCACGCTAGTTATATTGATATTCGCACTGGAAATCACCTCAGTGATTTCTTTAAGCATCCCTTTGCGATCAAGCGATTTTACTTTCAAGCGTACATTAAAAATATCTGAGCGAGCTACATCCCATTCTACCGGCATTAAACGATCAGATTCTTCATTGAGTAAAGGAAGGCTCTTGCATGATGAATGGTGTACAGTGATTCCTCTTCCACGGGTTACAAAACCAACCATTTCATCACCTGGAATGGGGTTACAACATTTCCCAAATGTAACCATTAGGTTTTTTATACCTTGTAATTTGATACCTTTTGAACGCGATCTAGCAAAATCCAGAAATCGTTTTTCTTCTTCTACAGGCTCTTTATCCAATGCAGCGCCTTCCTCAGGCTGCACCTTTTTTAATATATCACGTATAAAGAGGTCACCGCTGCCAATAGCTTCCAGAAAAGAATCTGAATTATTATGTCCAAATTTTGCGTAGGATTCTTTCACATCTGTAATTAAGTCGAAGCGTTTAAGACGCCGTAATGTTTTTTCCAGTAATTGCTGCCCTAACTTAATGCTTTCTTCCCGCATGGCTTTGCGCAAGAAGCGGTTAATGTGATTTCTGGCTTTACTGGTTACGACAAATTTTAACCAGCCATAACTAGGATTTTGGGATTTACTGGTTAATACTTCCACTGAATCTCCATTTTTTAATACGGTATTCAGTGGTACTACTTTATGCTCAACTTTTGCACCAATGCAATGCAGACCAACTTCAGTGTGTACACTAAATGCAAAATCAATCGGCGTAGCATTTATTGGCAGCTGAACCAAATCACCATTTGGCGTAAAAACAAATATTTCGTCGCTAAATAGATCAATCTTCAGTAAATGCATGAATTCTCGGGGGTCAGAAGATTCGTCTTGTAATATTTCTACCAATTCCCTGAGCCATTGTACATGGCTATCAATACTCTTACTACTGGCACCATCTTCCTTATAATGCCAATGAGCCGCCACACCAATTTCTGCTGTTTCTTCCATTTCTTTGGTTCGTATCTGGATTTCAACCAGTTTTCTATCTGGTCCAATTACGGTAGTATGTATTGATTGATAGGCATTTGATTTGGGTGTGGCAATGAAATCCTTAAAACGATCTTGAGCCGGTGTATAATGCTGATGCAAAATCCCCAACATCAAATAACATTCCTCAATCTTATTAACTATAACTCGAATGGCCAGTTTATCATATATTTCTTCAAATGATTTACCTCTATTTACCATTTTCCCATATATGGATGAATAAGATTTTACCCGTCCATAGACAACCGCTTCTAAATTGTGTTTATCCAATTCTGTCAATAATGGCCTTGTAATACCAGCAATATACTTCTCTCTTGTTCTATGACTGGATTTAATCTTGGAATCGATCTCACTGAAAGCTTTGGGGTTTAATGTCTGGAGTACTAAGTCTTCCAGTTGCCATTTGACCTGAGCCATCCCCAGTCTATGAGCCAAAGGCACATACACATCTCTGGTTTCCATGGCAATTCTATGCCGTTTAATTCGCGGTAGATATTCAATGGTGCGCATGTTATGCAAACGATCGGCAAATTTTATTATAATTACGCGCAGGTCCTGAGCTACAGAGAGCAACATTTTCATAAAGTTTCCGG
>Ga0257111_1000739_pt1 | contig 13500 bp, 10 predicted proteins | sample LP_taG_6_FD_191567 | JGI IMG/M metagenome (GOLD analysis project Ga0257111, IMG submission 191567) | Marine microbial communities from Northeast Subartic Pacific Ocean, Canada - LP_J_2015_P26_500m | ecosystem: Environmental > Aquatic > Marine > Oceanic | place: Canada: Northeast Subartic Pacific...
GACTTAAAAAAAGTAGTAAGACGATACGTAGCCTACTAAATTGTTCGCTGCATGGAGAATAATGACCAAAAATAGAGAATTGTATTTCCATCTAAAAAAACCTAAGAAAAGACCTAAAACGAACAAAATAGCTAAAATCTTAATTTCATACTGAAGATGCATAAGCGACCAAGCCAAACTAGACAGGCTAATTGCAGCCCAATTACCCAACCTAATTTTAAGTTGTGAAAATAAAAACCCTCTAAAAATAAACTCTTCCAAAACAGGAGCAACAATAAGGGTAGTAATTATTCCTAAAATTATAGGTTCAGATAGCATAAACCTAAGGAAAGACTCAGGCACTTCTACCTGTAACACCCTCATATAGACTTCTTCTAAAATTAAAAGCAAAGCCAAGGCAAAAATAGATCTAAGAAGTACCGATTTGTGAAAAAGAAATAGACCCAATTCATTTTTTAAATCGATACCTCTTTTTCGCATTCTCCAAACCATGAAATAGATAATAAGAGGCGCTGTAAGTATCATTACTAAATTATCCTTAATGGGATAAAGTAAAACCTTGCCTACGAAAGACATTTCTACTTCAACGGGATTTTGGTAGACCCAATCTCCGACAAAAGAAAGTAAAATAGTAAATGGAACTGGGAAGAAATTAAAAATAAGAAGTGAAAAGGCTAAAGCCCATAAAGGATTAAAATTTTTTACTTCTTGATCTTCCATAAGGTTTACAAACTCAAGTATACGATAACAAACAGGCAAGGTTCTTTTTTTCTAAATAAATACAAGGGTTTCTTTTATGGGTTTACTTAGTTACGGAATAACTTATTATCTACAAACTATTTTATACAAAGATTTTTTATTCAATTTCTTAAAAGCAACGTTCAAGAAAAGGTCGGTATTGAATAAAAAAATTAAAGGAAGGTATGGCTGAAACAAAAGTTATAGAAAAAATAAATGCTTCGTTGGATCTTGTTTGGTCGAATCTTGGTAACTTTGCTGGCCTAAAACCAGGAATGGGTATCGAATCTGTAGATTACAAAGGCGAAGGAGTGGGTATGACACGTTCCATTCATTTATCAATTGGAACTGTAGAAGAGAAGTTAGATCATTATGATCCTGAAGCAAAAAATTACTCTTACTCTATAATTAATGAAGACTGCCCTTTGCCTTTTTTAAATTATTCTGCAACGGTACAACTGCTTGAAAATGATGACCACACTACTACTGTGGAATGGACTGGGAGATTTGAACCCAAAGGCATTGAAGAGTCAGAAGCTCAAACAATGGCTTATAACATGTATTCTAACGCTATTAACGGAGCTAGGTTAGAGTTAGAATCTAGCTAGTTTTGTAACAAACAGCATTTTAATTTTATGGGACGCGTATCTAACAAAGTTATCATAATTACCGGAGCTGCTTCAGGTTTAGGAAAAGCTGATGCCATGCGATTATCGGATGAAGGGGCGAAATTAGTTTTGACAGACATTAACGTTCAAGACGGCAAGCAAGTCGTTAAAGAATGTAAAAATGAAGCTTTATTTTTTGAACAAGACGTTAGCCAAGAAAATTCTTGGTCGGACTTAATAAAAACAACCATATCAGAGTTTGGAAAATTGGATGTTCTTGTTAACAATGCCGGAATAGCTCAAATAGGAAATATAGAATCTACCACCACCGATCAATGGCGTGATATTTTAAGAGTTAATCTTGATAGTGTTTTTTTTGGTTGTCGGGCTGCTATTCCAGAAATGTCAAAATCTGGCGGGGGCTCTATTATTAATATGTCATCAACTACGGCTTTGATTGGCTTGTCTCCCTATCTTGCTTACTCAGCTGCAAAGGGCGGAATTCGATCAATGACTAAATCAATAGCCATCCATTGCCAAGAACAAAAGAACAATATCCGATGTAACTCGATTCATCCTGGCAGTATCTTTACCCCAATGGTTGACGACGCTCTTAAAAACCTTGTAGGTATAAAACTAATGGATCAAGAAGATCCAGAAGCGACGCGCAAAGCAATGGGCATTGGAGAACCTCTCGATGTTGCTAATTTGGTCTTATTTCTTGCTTCCGAGGAATCTAAACACATCAACGGAGCAGAACTGGTGATTGATAATGGTGCTACTGCAGGAGATGCTTCAAAATGAATATAAAAGGACTAGTGCACGTAAATATCAACTGCAGTGATTTTGATCGATCTGTGAAATTCTATGAACTGTTAGGTTTTCAAAAAGTTTTTGATGTTCCTCCTAAAAATTCAATTGAAGTAGCTGCTGCTGTCGGTATGCCTCCCTACACGGTCAAAGGTGCTTTGTTGCTTTTAAACTCAGAAACTCCTTTTATGCTTGATTTGCTTGAATGGCAAGAACCTTCAGACAACAGCCCGCCTTACCCTCACCTGTATCATTTAGGTATAGCTAGAATTGCATTACGCACGGATAACCTTGACTCAGATGTAACTTTTCTTAAATCGCAAGGCGTTGAGTTCCTTTCAGAACCCGCTTCTGTACAGCTAGATGGTCAACCAGAAACACGCTTTGTCTGCTTTAAGGATCCTGATGGAACTATCCTTGAATTGGTAGAATAATTGAACCGATTCCCTGGAAATTTCTTAACGTGATTGTGTGAGAAAAATATCAAAAGCCCGGCAAAAAACCGGGCTTTCTCAGAAATAAATATAATCAGTTATCGACGGTCACGTAATTGATCGATATTAAAGATAGCGTTTGTCATTGTGTCTAGTTTTTCCCATGCAGAGTCCACCGTAATAACGGTTGCACGTTCATCTCTAACATTAGCAATTACCGCGGATCTCCACATAAACCTACCGGTTGTTGGCTCCCAGTCACGTGAATCATCCCAGATACGCCATAAATCACCATTTCTATCAAACATTTCTAAATATTGTGAATAATAAGTCTCTTTATCCACATGGACACGTTTTACAGAATATTGGTAAGTTTCTGTTAGATCAGCAATTTCATAGACCCAAGTCGGACGCAATTCCATGTCGACAATCCCCGACAAGTTACAAGCATCATTGGCAATTCGGAGCGGATCATAAACATTTCCAACTTCCGGAACGGCAAGAACGACAGCATCCTTAATTAATGTATATTTAAACTTACGTCGATCCGTTTTGAACCAATTTGAGCGCCATTCATCCCAAGTAAGCTCGAGTCCTGGAGCAATAGGGTCTTGACCATTTGTTCCCGTGAGCGCCCTCGTGCGACGAAGCGAAGGAATATAAAGTTTAAAATCATCGTCTTTGTCAGCATCAGCAAAACGAAGCCTTACACCTCCCAGACCACGAACATCGCGTGGAGACTTAATTAGTAGTGCCCCTGCTTCTGTTATACCTTCAAAACCTTCAACATTACCCAATGGAGGTGCGCTCACACGTCCTGCCATACGGCGCCAAAAAATATTGGCTTTATAAATTCGTTCTAGGTTATTTGTGCTATCGCACGCTGCCATATCTATCGTATCAAAATACAAATCATCAGTGCCAACGCCATGGGCATTAAACAGCCAGTTAAGCTCTTCACCATTTTTTGGATTGACAAATGGTAGGCCAGCTTCGCTTATAAATCCGTGTTCACCATTCTTGTCACGGAGCTCTCCTTTTTCATTAATTGTAAAATGATCAGGTTCAAGCTTCTTGGTAGCGTCCAATCGTGCTTGTTGCATGTAATAATGTGTAGTTGGAACAACACGTATACCTTTGATCGGCGTCCAATCAGAAGTCAAGCGGTCAATCCAATACTGCGGCAAGTAGTCCTTGACCCAAGGTAATGTATCAATATTTTCTTTCGTGATGATAAAACCCGGTTTCAATTCAGCAGGGTGAGTTTCTTTCGCTAGCAAAGAAGACGCGGTATATCCACGGAAATCTTCCCAATCTTTCGAGAGAGCCCTTACTTCGGCATTATCGATTGCGGCAACCCAGGCAGCGTGCTCTGGCAGGCCAGATTTAGCGGCAAAAGATTTCCAATTATCAATCCATTCATCACCAGCCTGTGCAGTAGAGGCCATTGAGCCTAAAACTACTACGGTTAGGCAAGTTAACAACGTTTTTAGTTTATTTAATTTCATCTGTGTTCTCCTTATAGATTTAGGGGTTAAAATTGATAGGTTAGTGAAAACTCGGCATAATCAGAATCTTTATACAGAGCGAGTAGTCCTTCTTCCGTTTCACCGTCAAATATTCCTATCTCAATTCTTGGAATCAATTGGTTACCCATAGCCGAGAAAGTTACTCTTTGTCGATAAGCAAATCCATCTTTGCTGAGATCCCAAACGGCCAGTCCGTCAAGAATTATATTGTCGTTACGTAATCCGACCGTATAAGTTTGCGTAAAATATTGTTGGTTTTCGTCTACATCTAACAATGCATACGGTGCTTGAAACATTAAATTTTCATGATCCTTAGTATGGATGTTAAAAAATTGCGAGGTCACAAAAATAGAACTCCGTTGACTTTTCCAGCCAGACAACCAAAGATTGTAATCAAACCCAATGAGGGTAGATATTTGGTCACGATGGGTAACTGTATCAGCTTTAGTTCCAATTAATGCTGGAGTACCTTTTGCTACTTGTCCTGGTATAAAAGGATCATCTATGACTTGACGATTAAACGCTTTGTCGGATTCATAGGTTGCCTCTAATCGAAGCACAGGCGATACTTTTTTAGGTCCAAACTTGAACTCGCTCATATCCCGCGCAAACGAAAAGCCTACTGTTTTTTGGCTTTCCGTATAATCTAATTCAAAATCCGCAGTTACTGAACAAGGAAGTCCGCCAGCACCAGGGTTTAGAATATCTAAACAGCCAAAAGGAATTAAAGGAAAATCACCCGGCGCGGCTGTTCCACCTGCCAGAGATTGTAAAAAATCAACATATTGTCCCGGTGCATGTATAGCGCCGATAGTCGTTGGAAGACCAAGCGGTACGTTCGCAACTGAAGCTGCCGGATCGTTGATAAATGACCCAATATGAAGAGTGGAACCCGTGTTCACGACAACTGGTAAGTCTTGATAGCCGTGGAACACATTCAGTGTCATCTCACCACCAAATGCATTAAATTTTAAACGTGCAGCTATTTCTTCATTTTTCCAATCTTCCACTTCGCGTTCGGTGAGATGAGCCCCGAGCAAAGGCATCCCAAATCCAGTTTGGCCTTCAACAATTTGCGGGAAAGGGAATCCAAAGGCTCCACCGGAGGTCTGACTATTTGGTGTTGGGTTGTTGATAACAAATTCTGAATGACGAACTTCGGGTATATAAATGAGTTCCAGTGAAACATTATTTGATATTTCAGTAGTAAGAGCAATGGTCCAAGCTGGTATTCTAATTTCATCGGTATCGGCCAAAAGAGTTCTTTGACGAAGATCTTGTGCATTAAGAATGTCTAACAGCCTAAGGCCATCTGCCTGTCCCCACCCACGTTGAAATTTACCTAGTTTCACGGCTAACGATCCATCGTCATTAGTAAACCTTATAGATAACTCACGAAGAACTTCATCATCAAAATCGTCTAAAAGTTTAAGCTCTTTACCTGACGCTCCGAAGGGATCTGGTAACGCATATGTTCCGTTGGTTGAGGTCGACATACTAAATCTATCTCTAAAGGCACTCTGCGGAGACGTAAAGTTTTGTAAAGCTGGCGCTCTAAATGCACCATCGTCTAATTCATAAAACCTATCCCCTCTTAGCCAGACATCACCAATAACTGTAACGTTATCATTGGGAGACCACTCAGCCTGTAATTCTAAGACAAACTGTGCAGGTCCTTGCCCTGACGAGTCATCAAGCCTGTCAAAATGAGTACCTGTACCTGCCTTTAAGCGACCCCCAAACCAAAAGTCTTCGGCATAGGCTGGAGCTACGAAAAGCAATGTTGTCATAGAGACCAAGGCTATACGGATGAACCTTCTAGCGGTTTCTACGGGCAGTTTTAAAGTTATATTATTCATTTGGATTTCCTCCTTTTTTACTAATTTTATATTTCTTAATTGTTGATAAATCTTTATTGAATTCAAGATGGTCATTTAGCACCTCCTATTTCAAGGGTATTGCTTTCTTTTTCTGTCTTGGCGGGTCGTGGATAGAGTCCTAAAACGGAGACAATGGCAGGATCATGTGAAAGATGCTCATCTAATTTGGAATTCCAAATTTTAACCAAGCGATAGAAAGGAACATTCGGGTATAGGTGATGCACAAGGTGATAATTTTGATACATCATCAATGGTGAAAGTAACCACTCCATACCTTCTCGAATGCTAGTGGCTCTGTAAGCATTGTCCTGTTCAGATACATCATTTGGAACGTGAGGCAGGTAGACAAAAATAAACGCAATAAGAAAAAAAGATATGCGCTGTGGGATTATCCAAAGCATGAGTAATTCCATTAAATAGCCATTGATAACTAACCAAGGCCACATAACCAAGGTTATAAGGGCCATTATTATGATGTTTCGCTTTTCCGATTTTGGGCGTTCTTTCCAATACCCTTGCCCAAAATACTTCCAAGCATATATTAAATCTAAAAAAGGCCATTTAAGCGGACGAAACCACCCTGGTCCACTTTGTATAACTCCATCAGCTTCATCTTCGTCACTATTCGCATTGCGGTGATGGCGAAAATGGATGAAACGCATTAATTCAAATGCTACAAGTGAAGAGTAGAACAAAAAAGAGATACGTCCAACCCAAAGGTTGAGTTGTTTACTCCTCCCAAGTGAAGAATGAATAGCGTCATGCATAGGTGAAAACAAGAAATATCCGGCCGTTCCATTTATAAAGCAGGCTGCTAAATAAGAAATATATCCATAAATGGCTGCCCAAGTTGATCCAAGAATAAAGCCGGCACATATAAAAAATAGAATAATCGTGGGCCACGCAAATTCAGGCTCTTGACTAAGGGAATCAAACAGGTCTTTATTGTTAATTAAATCTTTACTATCCATAACTTTATCCTTCCATTAGGTGATTTTCAAATTTAATTCGTAAGGGTTTTTTATCGATCTTGCCAGTTGCAGTCAATGGCATTTCATCTATGAATACGACATCATCTGGCAATTGCCATTTCGCGTGCTCACTACTAATGATATCTATTATGCTGGCCTTGCTGGGATCGCAACCCTCTTTCTTGACCACTATTAATAAAGGCCTCTCTTCCCATTTCAAATGCTTAACACCAAGGCAGGCAGCAATTTGCACCTCGGGATGCCCCACAGCAGTATTTTCAATATCAACCGAAGAAATCCATTCACCACCAGATTTAATAATATCTTTGGCACGATCAGTAATTTGCATAAATCCATGTTTATCAATAGTCGACACATCGCCTGTGTCGAACCAGCCTTCGCTATCAAGGGCACTTTCTTCCGCCCTATAATAACGTTCGATGACCCTAGGGCCACGAACCATTAATTTGCCAAATGCTACGCCATCATGTGGCAAAGAATGACCTTCGTCGTCCACGATTTTCATCTCCAACCCAAAAGGCGGACGCCCTTGTTTACAACGTATTTTCATTCGCTGGTCAAAATTTAACTCATCCATAAAGGGTAAATAACAATTAAACGTGCCAACTACTGTTTCAGTCATTCCCCATCCATGATTTACATCCACATCATATCTAGCCTCAAAGCCCTCGATCATTGACTGAGGAACTGCTGAGCCTCCAATATAGATTTCACTCATGCTAGGAATTTGAAGACTGTTATCGTCTAAATGGTCAATTAAAATAGTCATAACGGTAGGAACAGCACAGGTTTTATTACAATCCTCAGCCTTAATGAGGTCATAAAGACTTTTGCCGTCCATGAAAGGCCCTGGCAGAACTAACTTGCCTCCAACCATTGGAACGCTGAAAGGCAACCCCCAACCATTGGCATGAAACATTGGGACAATCAACAAAAAGGAATCTCTGGTGCTCAGATCAAATACATCTCCGTGAGCAGTTACCATGGCATGATTAAGGTTAGATTGGTGGGAATAAAGCACACCCTTAGGGTTGCCTGTCGTTCCTGATGTATAACACAAAGAGGAGGCTGTATCATCACCGAACAAGGGCCAAATGAATGTCTTGTCTTCCTTTGCTAATAATTCTTCATAACAATAAACCGGTATCCCGATCTCGTTCATATCATCAGTCATATGCTCTTTGTCCGTCATTACAATTAGACCTTCTAGCAACGGTAACTTGTCAAGAACATTGGCGATAACGGGTACAAAACTGGTGTCGACAAAAATAAAACGGTTTTGAGCGTGATTGACAATATACTCAATTTGATCAGGAAAAAGACGTGGATTCAAGGTATGGCAAATTGCGCCAATGCCACTCAGCCCATACCAGCATTCCAAATGGCGCCAAGTATTCCAAGCCATAGTGCCAATTCGATCCCCAGCGTTTATACCCAGACGGTTCAAAGCATTGGCTAGTTGTGAGGTTCGGTCGTAAAGCTTGGCATATCCAATACGATGAATCCCACCTTCAACTGAATTTGTGACTACTTCTACATCACCATTCCAAGTCGCAGCATGTTGCAAAACTTCAATTACATTAAACTGTTTTTTTTGCATCAATCCCGGAATTATTGTAGAAACTGTTCCCATTAATCTAAATCGTTCAATCTATTATTAACTCTATCTTTTATTAACTGTATCTTTTATTATAGGTTTACGCAATAACTATTACATAATTACTCAATACAATTATATAATTACTCAATACAATAAAACTAAGTCTAATGAAATCACATTTATACAAGTATCTAGTTTTAGTTTTTTTTGGCGCAGTCGCTTTGATTGTTTCAACGGTTTGGGCGTTTAATGGAGATCAAACTCAATCGAAATCTGAGCTAAACATATCTAAGTCAAACATTGCTCACCATAAAGACGATCGCGTTCGTTTTGTTCCAGATAATTTTTTTAGTGTCGATTTTGTTAACAAGTCACATGGATGGGCTGCCGGATATTACGGTACTATTTTAAAAACAATGGATGGGGGAGAAAATTGGACTCACATCTCTTTGCCTGATACTGACTTGATTCGGCGCATTCAATTTTTGGATAAGGATTATGGATGGCTGGTAACACACCGTGGTCGTATTATGAGTAGCGAGGATGGTGGAATTACATGGAAGACTCGTTACTCAGAAGATAACCAAATAAATTTAAGAAATATTAAATTTCTAAACGAAAATACAGGTTGGGCTGTTGGGCATGAGGGAACAATACTTTATACAAACGACGGAGGCGAAACTTGGACTATTCAATCCTTGAGTAATTTTACAGGTCGTGACTTACCTCGATTAAATGGCTTAACTGTTTTGAGTGAGACTCAAGCCATGTTGGCTGGAGAATTTGGTGTAATTGCTGAAACTGTCGATGCCGGTAAAACTTGGACGATAATCTCATCACCCGATATCAAAGCCACATTCACTGAGATTGAACAAATTGGTAATTCTATACTTGCCGTGGGGCTCGACGGTGTAGTAGCACAAGTTTATTCTAACAAAATCAATATGCCCTCCTCTTCTGAAGGCAAAGAACCAGTACGAGTTAAGCTCTTAAATTCAGGTGTAAATAAGCATTTCTTTGATATTGTATCCAATAAGAACGGTGAGGGTATTGTAGTTGGTCTTGCAAATATCCTTATGATTAAAAATGGGAGCGAATTGCACAAAATTGAAATTAAACTCCCGGATCAAAATTATTTGTATTTCATGGGTGCCACACCTATTTCTGAATCTAAATATGCATTGGTGGGCGCTGGCGGATTAGCTGTAACCCTTGATACAGTAACCTCAAAGATCACTGGATTAGTTAAATGGTAACTCTGGGAATTAATACATTTGATAATGCTTTAAATAAGTACACATTTGTAAATAGGTTTTAGCATGGTTAATACAATTGCAAATAGGGTTATTCAGTATCGAACAATTATATTAATTGTCGCTATCGTTATTACATCAATAGCAGGTTATTTTGCAATCACAGGAGTAACGCTGCGCGCGTCGTTAAATGAGATGCTACCTTCGAATCATGAGAATGTAATATTGTATAAAGAATTCAGCGATAAATTTGGTGGCGTAAACACTGTTCTTGTAATGGTAGAAAATAAAAACGGCACAGTCTACGACAAAGAATTTTTAAAAAAATATAAAAAGATTTCAGATGCTTTTTACTTTCATGATGCAAATCGTAAAGCATTATTTGAAGCGGTTAATCTAAGAAAAACCCGCGCCGTCTCTGGTGCGCAAGGCCAAATTTCTGTAAGTCCAATAATGTGGCCAAACCTGCCCGAAACAGCTGCTGAAATGGAGAAATTTAGATTGCTAATACATGGACAATTTAATGGGTATTTAATTTCATTGGATGAAAAGTCCTTGATGATCGCTGCAGAGTTCGAGGACGATGTAAATGTAGATAATTTGGTAGATTTTGTTGAAAATATACGAGCTGATTATGAAGACGATAGCGTAAAATTATCAATCGTTGGTCGTCCTATTTTACTGGGTGAAGTAAAGCAAGAACTACCAAAAATGATCTTAATTTTTGCTGTTTCAGTTCTTGTTATCTCGACCTTTCTCTATTTATTTTTTCGTACCTGGATCGGCGTAGTAGTACCGATGGTAGTTGCTTTTTCAGTAACAGTATTTGGGTTTGGTGTAATTGGTTTTACTGGTTACAACATGGATCCATTATTGTTGTTATTACCATTTTTTGTATTTGCTACTGTCTTATCACATTCAGTTCAATTTGTTTCTCGAGTATTTGACGAATTAGCCGAAGACAAAGAAATGAAAGAGGCTGTGAGAACAGGATTGAAGCGCTTGTTATTTCCGAGTACAGCTGCGGTAATAACCTCCGCAGCAGGCTTTACTGTCTTGGCGCTTGTCGCAATTCCATCCATTCAAACGTTAGCCGTTATATGTACGATTTGGCTACTAACTCTAACTCCAGGAATAATTGTAGCAGCCGCGTATATGAGTTTCTTACAAAAACCCATAAGATTTAAAACAACACTTCCTTATCAATCATTTCTGGCTAAGGTTTTTGGTGAAAAAATGTCTCGTAATGTTTTCTTACCTATCTTTATCGTCCTATTATTTGGCGGTTTCTTAATCTCTCAAAATTTAAAAATCGGTGATGCTGTGGGAAGCCCCATTTTGTGGCCTGATTCACGATATAACAAAGATGTTAGTTCTATCAATTCAAACTATAACCGAATTGGAACGGATGTTTTACAGGCCTATTTTTCTGGTGATGAAGAAATTATGCTTAACCCAGATCTTTATCATCAGTCAGAGGCATTTGACCGGTATATTTATGAGCGCGTACTGCCAGCAACTCCAGCGTCCAGTCTAACCCCAATAATTAAAAATATTAATATGGTGCTTTGGGAAGGTGACCCATCTTACCAATTTCTTCCTGATACAACGGCTGAAGTTGGCTTCAATATTTATATGTTTAGGTCTAACGGTGAACCGGGTGACTTTGCTGCATATACTAATCCGGAATGGAACATAGGTAAAATGTCCATATTCACCAGTGAACATAGCTCAGATACCGTAAATGATTTGATGAAGTTTGGGAATGAGTTTGTTGATAATTACAATTTTAAAGAAGCCGAACCTGTCATTCAATTTGCAGGTGGGCAAATCGGACTTATAAAAGCGACCAATGATGAGATTGAGTTAAAAGAAAATCTATTATTAATTTCAATTATGATCATAATTATTTTCAATCTGATTTGGCTGTACAGATCTGTGAAATTGGGGATCATCATAACTTTTGTTTTGGCAACATCACATTTCATGACTATGAGTGTTATGACACTCCTTGATGTTGGAATGAACCTTAATACGCTTCCCCTTGCTGCCTTAGGATTAGGGCGTGGCGTCGACTACAGTATTTACATGGCAGATCGCATACGCGATGAGATGCTTCGTGGGCTCAATTTTTCTGGAGCTGCAATCCGTGCTTTCAATACTTCCGGTATTGCAATTATTGTTACAGCAATGACAATGATATTGCCACTGTTGTCATGGTATTTTCTATCACCAATTCGTTTTCAGGCAGAAATGGGACTGCTTTTAGCCATCATATTGGCTTTCAATATGATAGGTGCCATCACCATCGTTCCAGCGGCAATCAAAATTCTTAAACCGAGAGGCTTTAATTTTCAGAGAGAGGCATAAATTTCATAAAACGCTTTCTAGCTTTAACCTACTTTTCTTAGTAAGTAAGTTTCTTCAGATTTAAACTCCCGAGATCTTTTTAGCTAGCTCATGATGTAAGTTGATTTTAAACTTTGATAATTATCGACGGCTTCCGGGCCTAACTCGCTCCCTATTCCGGTTCCCTTGGCACCACCAAATGGCGCGCCTATAGACGGCACATAACCATTAATTCCAACAGTACCAGCATTAACTTGATTTGCTATGTTTAAAGCGTGCTCACTGTCAGCGCTCCAAACAGACCCCCCTAGGCCAAATTCAGAATCGTTTGCCAAAGAGATTGCTTCATCCTCATTCTCATAGGGAATAATGGAGAGTACAGGACCAAATATTTCTTCCCTGGAAATAACAGCATCATTGGAAACATCCGTAAAGACTGTTGGTTCAACAAACCAACCTTGCGGAGTATTTTTGGGACGCCCACCGCCTGCTATAAGCTTGGCTTCCTTTTTTCCTGTGACAATATAAGCCTCAACGCGCTCACGGTGAGTTTCCGAAGCCATAGGGCCCATTTGAGTTTCCGGATCCATAGCATCGCCAATAACCATTGTAGACGCTAGTTCAGCAACGGCTTCAGAGATTTGCTTATATTGATTCTTTGGCGCCAATATTCGTGTTCCATTGAAACAGGTTTGCCCATTATTGAGTAGACAGGCCGTTGGAACACCCTGAATGAAGGCATCAATATCTGCATCTTCAAGAACAATAGCAGCTGATTTTCCTCCAAGCTCCAAGGTTACAGGCCTTAATAAACCACCACAAGTTTCTGCAATTAATCGACCAGCTGCCGATGATCCTGTAAAGGCAACCTTGTCTACGCCCGGATGAGATACAAGATACGCGCCAACATCACGATCAGCCGCTACCCAATTGAGGACACCAGCCGGAACACCGGCTTCAAGAGCAGCTTCAGCCAGTATATAACTATCCAAAACTGTTCCTGGAGAAGGCTTGATAACAAGAGTACACCCAGCAGCCATGGCTGGAGCCATCTTACTCATGGCCAATGTAACTGGGAAATTCCATGGGACAATTGCAGCCACTACGCCGAACGGAACTTTTTTGACCTGTGTTTCCTTACCCATTTGTGACGGGCGTATATCCAGGGCTGTTTCAATATTTTTTGCCTCCTCAGCATAATACTGCAATAAGCCAGCAGAATATTCAGCTTCAAATGCGGTACTCAGTCCAATCGGCATCCCATTTTGCGTACTAACTGTTTGAGCTAACTCATTACCGCGGTTTGC
>Ga0257111_1000740_pt1 | contig 13485 bp, 16 predicted proteins | sample LP_taG_6_FD_191567 | JGI IMG/M metagenome (GOLD analysis project Ga0257111, IMG submission 191567) | Marine microbial communities from Northeast Subartic Pacific Ocean, Canada - LP_J_2015_P26_500m | ecosystem: Environmental > Aquatic > Marine > Oceanic | place: Canada: Northeast Subartic Pacific...
ACTTGCTCAATCACAAAAAATAGGCGAACAAGCAATCGAACTATTAGATGCGGAAGAATGCCCAACTGGTGAAATGGATTTGGTGATTGCTTCAGATCAAATGATGCTTCAAATCCATGAAAGTGTAGGGCATGCATTAGAAGTTGATAGGATTCTTGGGGATGAAAGAAATTATGCAGGGTGGAGTTTTGTGAACTTAGATGATTTTGGAAAACTTCAATATGGATCCGAATTAATGAATATTACGTTTGATCCCACATTGTCATCCGAGTTTGCTTCCTATGCATATGATGATGGTGGTTTGGAAGCAAAAAAAGAATATTTAATTAAAGACGGTGTTTTAAAGAGAGGTCTTGGTGGAATGGAGAGTCAGATTCGTTCTGGTGTATCAGGAGTTGCAAACTTTCGTGCAAGCTCATGGAATAGAGCTCCGATTGATCGCATGGCGAACATTAATTTGGAACCAGGAGAATCTTCTTTTGATGATATAATTGGTTCAGTTGAAAATGGTGTATATATGGAGAGCAATCGTTCATGGTCCATTGATGATTATCGAAACAAATTTCAATTCGGCTGTGAATACGCAAAATTAATTGAAAATGGTAAATTAACGAAAACTCTAAAAAACCCAAATTATAGAGGAATAAGCAACCCCTTTTGGAATAGATTAAAAATGATAGGCAATAATGACACTTTTAGAATATACGGAACGCCAAATTGCGGAAAAGGAGAGCCCAATCAGGTTATTCGAGTTGGTCATGCTTCTCCTGTTTGTTTGTTTGAAAATATTCAAGTATTTGGAGGCGCCTAGAAATGGAAAAAATATTTAACCAACTTTGTGAAGGTTTATTCTCAGAATTAAAAAGTAATGAAGCGTTAACTTTATCTTTTTCGGGTGAGAATAGTCAGTTTATTCGAATTAATAATGCTTCTATTCGACAAACAGGATTAGTGGATGATGCGAATCTAGGATTAAAATTTATTTCCAATAATCGTACATGTGAAGCCAGTATGACTGTTTCAGGTGATTATGATATAGATTTATCACGTGGAAAGAAAAAAATAGAGCGTATGCGCTTTGAGTCAAAAGAGATTTTAGAAGATCCATTTTTAGTTATGCCAACAAACTCTGGTTCATCTCGTGAAATTATCAATGCTAATGGACTTGAATTTGATAATGCTGTTCAGGTATTGATTCCACCAATGCAGGGAGTTGATTTGGTTGGGATATTTGCTAATGGGAAAATGTTTAGAGGGAATGCGAACTCTGTTGGCCAAAAGCACTGGTTTGAAACAGAATCGCATTGTTTGGATTATTCTCTTGTTACACCAGAACGTCAAATGGTAAAGGGCACATATGCTGGAACGGATTGGGATCAACAATCGTATGAGTCTTATATCAATCGTTCAATTAAAAAATTGAAATTAATGAAACGGAAGCCAGTACGTGTGGAAACAGGTGTGTATCGAACATGGTTTGAAGCTAAAGCAGTTGCTGATTTTATTGATATGTTCTCTTGGAATGGAATTAGTGAGGCAAGTTTACAGCAAGGATGTAGTGGCTTTGGTAAAATGAGGCATAACGATATACGGCTATCTCCAAAATTTTCTATTTCTGAAGACTTTTCATCGGGTTTAGTACCAAAGTTTAATTCTAATGGAGAAACAGGGCCTGAATCGTTACCTATAATTTCAAATGGTGTTTTACAAAATACGTTAGTTAGTTCTAGAACATCTGCAGAATATGGTGTATCCACAAACTATGCAGAAGATACAGAAGAATTACGATCCCCGTATATGGCTGAAGGAGATTTAAGTCAAGAAGACGTATTAAGTCGACTAGATAAAGGTTTATTTTTATCCAATATACACTATCTAAACTGGAGTGATAATCCCGGTGGACGAATTACTGGGTTAACACGTTATGCCTGTTTTTGGGTAGAAGGCGGTGAAATTGTTGCTCCTATTGAAACCATGCGCTTTGATGATACTTTTTATCGATTCTTTGGATCTGAATTAGAATCAGTGGGATCAAAGGTAGATGTAATACCAGATGTTCTTACATATGGGCAACGCAACCTGGGTATTGTAACTTGTCCAGGTATTTTAACAAATGAGTTTCAATTAACACTTTAACAAATAACTATATATTATGATAAATAAAGATTTGAATAAGTATTCTAGTCATTTTTCCATATATACTGAGTTGCGTATGCAAGAAAATAGAAATAATCATATTTCCATGTTAAATGGGGATGTAATGGGTAATTCAGTTTCTTCATCAAGCGGTGTATCATCTCGGGTTTATAATGATGGAAACTGGGGGTTTTCTTCCAGTCCAGATTTCTCCGATTCCGCAGTAGAATATGTGGTAAAAAATGCAAGTGATAATGTTTTATTTATGAATAAACGTAAAAAAAAGCAATGTGGATTTATTTTACCAGATATTAGCGGTCATCACGAGATAGATTTATCCACTCAACGTGTGCGAAACGATCAAAAACAATGGATAGACTTTTTAAGAAATATAGATGACTATATTGCAAGTAAATATTCCTTTCTTAGTTCTCGTACAGTAGTTCTATCTGGATTAGATATGGAAAAATCATTATTAACCTCTGCAGGATCTACGTCTTATTCGATGACCCCACGTGGAATTATGTATATATCTTTGACAATGAATAATAATGGTGAACCTGTTGATTTAATGGATGTTTTTGGAGGGTTAGGACAATTAGAGGATCATTTTTTAGATCCTTCTCATTTTTATAGTGATATTGATATCCTTGTAGAGCATTTACAAAAGAAATCAAATGGTATTTATGCTGATGCTGGTTTGAAAGACGTCATATTAGATGCGGATTTAGCAGGAATACTTGCTCATGAAGCCATTGGGCATACAACGGAGGCTGATCTTGTATTAGGTGGGTCTGTAGCGGGTGAATTTATGGGAGAAAAGGTAGCTAGCGAATTGGTTACTCTAGTGGATTATGCAAATACGATGAATAAACAAGCTTGTCCGGTTCCAGTGTATATTGATGATGAGGGAACGCCATCGGAAGATACGGTTATTATAGAAGATGGTTCATTAAAAAGTTTTATGCATAATAAGGATAGTGCCCGCCACTTTAACACAAAACCTACAGGAAATGCTAGAGCTTATGCTTTTTCAGATGAACCGTTAATTCGAATGAGAAATACTGCTATCCATCCTGGAACAAGCACTCTTGAGGAAATGATATCATCTATTGATAATGGTTATTATCTTATGAAATCAAGTAATGGACAGGCAGATTCTACCAGTGAATTTATGTTTGGGGTTCCTCTTGGATATGAAATTAAAGGTGGCAAGCTTGGAAATGCCATCAAAGACACAACCATATCTGGTGTTGCGTTTGATGTATTAAAAACAATTGATATGATTTCTTCCGATATGACTTGGAGCGCAGGAGGTATGTGCGGGAAAAAACAGTGGATACCTGTTGGTATGGGTGGTCCAGCAATCAAATGCAAAGTCAATATTGGTGGACGGTAGCTAGTTCACTTGCAAAACCAAGATATTCCAGATTATTGTATTGAACAGTTAATGAAAGCTGGAGCTGATAAGGCTCAGTGCATTTATTCTTCTGGAGAGAAAAAAGAATTAAATGTAGATGTAGGTGAGTTTTCCCTTTTTCGTACCAATGCAAATCATGGTATTTCCATTATGGTAATTAAAGATCAAAAAAAGGGATCTTTAAGTATAAATAAGATTGGTAAAGATGATATTGATGAAGCCATATCAACCGTTTTAAATATGGCAGAATCTTCTATGCCAGATGATGCATATGATATTTCGGAATATCAAGAAGCGGAGTCTTTTTCAAAAGGAGATAAGGAGCCAGCGTTAAATATTATGTATGATCGTATGGAGGAGTTTATGGAGTATTCTTCCAATACTTTTCCAACAACAATTATTGAACAAGCAATTCTAGATTTTAGTGCTGGTACTAGTTATTTTAGAAATTCCAATGGTGTATCTTTTGATGAAACGGAAGGTTCGTATAGTTTTTCTGTTATGTTTACTTCAAAAGAGGGTAAAGACATATCTTCATTTAATTCTGCAGGATTTTCTTCATTAGATATTGATTTACCTCTTCATAAAGGTGGATCAATTAATCGATTGTTAAAAGAATCTGCTGCCCATGTTCGAACCAAAACTGTTCCAAATAAATTTACCGGAGATATTATCGTTACCCCTGATTGTATTATGAGTTTTATGGGGTTTATTCTAGGGAATCTATCTGATTTTAGGCTTATTGCGGGAACATCGTTATTTCGAGAGCTTATGAATAAGCAAATTACACATGAATCTTTATCCATACATTCAAAGCCTTTATCCGATAATTTGTCAGGAGGATATTTCATTACATCCGATGGATACAAGGCGGAAGATTTAACAATCATTGAAAATGGGATCTTACAAACTTTTTTACTTAGCTTATACGGATCAAAGAAAACTGGTTTGCAAAGGGTGTCTAATTCTGGTGGATCTTTAATTATTGATTCTGGAGAAACAGCTTTGGAAGATATGATTCAATCGGTAAATAAAGGCGTGTTGCTAAGTAGATTTTCTGGAGGAAGTCCAAGTGACAATGGTGACTTCTCAGGTGTTGCGAAGAATAGTTTTTATATAGAGAATGGTAAGGTACAATACCCCATAAGTGAAACTATGGTTTCAGGCAATATTGTTGATATGTTTCAAAAAGTGAAACATGTATCAAAGGAAGAGGTAAACTTTGGTGATGAAATATTTCCCTGGATCCAATTTGAGGGAATTACGGTATCATAAGCTAATATTTGCTATACTTTATTACATTGTATCAGATGAATCCCATCATCGTCTAATGTATAATCCTGTAATGTAATATCAATAAATCCTGCATTCTTTAATTCTCTCAAAATATCCTCATTAGTCTGCAATGGTCCGCTACCATGACCACAATCATTATTATTGACTATATCACTGGAAATAAAAAATGATCCTTCAGGTTTCAAGACTCTATTTACTTCTAATAACCCCTTATTATAATCATTCCAGTGATGAATTGAGTTAATGGCTATCACTTTAGTTGCTGATTTATCTTTAAATGGGATATTTTCGACAGAGCCAATGATAAACTCTATATTTGAAGGTTGATCGATATTCTTTTTAGCTATCTTAATCAAAGTTTCCATTGGGTCAATTCCATATATCTTCCCTTTATTACATATATTTGAAGCAATTTTTACTGCAGTACCTATTCCACATCCTATATCGATAACAATATCGTTGGGATTTAACTCAATATTATTGATAGTTAGATCATTTGAAATATGATACCCAAATTGTTCAGCATACCACAATGCATTCTTCTCAGTCCATACTATTTGATTCGAAGGTATATGATGTTTTTTTGCAGAAGGTTTCATAGATAAGCTATAAAGTGATTGTGTGCCCGAGACTGGAGTCGAACCAGCACATCCCAAGGGACACTAGACCCTGAATCTAGCGCGTCTACCAATTCCGCCACCCGGGCTCATAAAAGTAGGATAATTTTAAACTAATTATGATATATCTGCTATTTTTATGCAATTCAAAATAGATCAAATAGCAACCATCCATTACATTTTTTTATATGTCTGATGATTGGTATATTTACTTATGCGTAAAACTTGGGTAGAAAAGCGAGAACTTGATAAAGAATATCAAGTAAAAATAAATCCAAAAAAGTTTGCAGATATTCCTACAGGAACTACAATGCTTGTCCCAACCCCGAAAATGGTTGATGAGTATGTTAGAAATATTTCTCAAGGCTCATTTGTCTATATGAAACAAATACGACAAGAGCTTGCTATACATTACCATGCTGAAATGACTTGTCCAGTAGTAACGGGTATTTCTTTGAGGATTATTTCGGAAGCTGCATTTGAAGAGTATCAAACGGATCAGATTCTAGATACAATTACTCCCTTTTGGAGAGTTGTGGATCCAGATTCAAAACTAGCTAGTAAGCTAGCTTGCGGTGTTGACTTCATAGTCGAACTCCAAATACAAGAAGGAATTGAGCTGTAAATTGAAACTAGGAGTATAAATGAAACAAGTATGTATTTTAATTGTCTTTCTATTAATCCAGTCTATTTATGCAGAAGATAGTGCGATTAATGAACTTAATGCTGCTTGGGATAAGCTAGAACAGACTGTTTCAAATGGAGATTTTCGTACGTTTAAGTCTGTATATCATCGCGATGCGGTTTTAGTAAATGGAATATCAAAAAGTAGCTATCCTATAAAAAAGGCATTTGAAGGATGGCAACAAGGTTTTATAGATGCTAAATCTGGAGAAATCACTGCGAATTTAGATGTAAAATTTTCTGAGAGGATTTATGATCAATTTACTGCTCATGAAACTGGTATTTTTCATTATTATACAATTAATAAAGGTGGGGAGAAAAATGACAATTATATCTATTTTGAATCTCTTTGGGTAAAAAAGAACAATAAATGGATAATGATGATGGAGTATCAAAAATCAATGACCGATGAAACCGAATGGAACACCCTATAATTAACCAAATAGCATCTATTTATGTGTGGTAGGTATACTTTTTTCAACAATATTGATTCTTTACAACATTCGTTAAATATTGATGTAATTGATTCAAATATTATTGATCATCAAGCTAGTTACAATATTTCTCCTACTCAAAATGCACCGGTTGTTTTTCAGGATAATAATAATAGAATCTTAAAAAATATGAGATGGGGGTTGATTCCATCATGGGCAAAAGATAACAGTTTTGCTAGTAAGCTAATTAACGCACGTGCAGAGACAATCGCTGATAAACCAAGTTTTAAAAATTTGATTACAACAAATAGATGTGTTGTGCTCGCAAATGGTTATTATGAATGGGTAAATGTAGATAATAAGAAACAGCCTTATTTTATTTATAGCGGAGAAAATACAATGATTTCAATGGCTGGGTTGTGGACTGAATGGAAGGATGTGATTTCCTTTACCATTATTACAAAACAAAGTGAGACGTCCATTAGTCATTTGCACCATCGAATGCCTCTAATGCTTCCGAAAGAAAAGATCGATTCCTATTTAGACAAAAATAATGCGTTTGATGATTTTATCATATTTGATGATATGAAATTGAAATACCATCAAGTATCAAGATTAGTGAATTCACCAAAAAATAATAATGCAAGCTGTATTAATCCAATCCACCAATAAGATGGGTATAAAAATATGAATATTATGGGATGGTTAGCATTAATAATACTTGGTTTAGTTGCTATCTATTATTTTATGATATGGGTGATGAATCGAAATAAAAGCATACAGAATAAAGAAATAATGGATGATGTCGTTGCAAAAGCTATGGCAAGTAAAATTGCATTTAATGCAAAAAAGCATAGAAAAAATCAGGAAAAATATAATTATATCAAAAGTGATAATGATAAAGAGTAATCGTTGCTTTATTCTTTTAATAATTTGTTAGTCATAATTTTGATATTATATTGAGAATTCTTATGAAGAAAATTTCATTTATTTTATTAGCAATCTTATGGATAGGATGCGATGATAATGGTGATTCTGCCAATTCAAATCCTTTAATTCCAGGACGTAAAGTATATATTGCCGGCAGTGATGCCGATGGTGCTTGCTACTGGGTAAATGGATCTCGGGTAGATCTCCCTGGGGGTGATTGGGCGACAGATATCGTGGTTGTTGATGGCGATGTTTACACGTCAGGAACCTGCGGTGAGACTGCTTGCTATTGGATTAACCAGGAACGATTTGATCTCCCAGGATCTTGGGGAGAAGGAGAAGCGATTGCTGTGGATGGTGATGATGTTTATGTTGCCGGCTGGTTTGATAATGGATCCTGCTACTGGAAAAACGGAGACCAGATCAACCTGACTATCAATAGAGACTCGCAGGCATTTGCAATAGGAATTCGCAACAATGGTGCTGTTTATGTAGGTGGTTACTATATGAGCAATCATCATTACTACGTTCCCTGCTTTTGGAAAAATGGTAATAACAGATCTAACTTACCAGCGACAGAAGATGGGGAAGTCTATGATATCACCTTTGATGAGTCTGGCGATATGAGGTATTATGCGGGAAACACAACTAAGCTAGATAATTTTTCAGGGTATCCACCAAAAGCTTGTTATTGGCGCCATACCAACAGGAACGACCTGCCCCTGGGAGGTTCGAGTATGGATATTTACGGATCGTATGCAAATGGTATTACTATAGATGGTGACGATATTTATCTCGCAGGTTACACGAATCGGTATGAATTTACCGGTGAAGAGGAAACCTCGGGCGGAGATTTTCCACAATATTGGAAAAACAGCACCATCCATGACCTGGAAGGAGGCCCCATGACTGAGTTTGGAACAGGGGTGGCCTATGATATTCGAGTTGCTGATGGGAATGTTATTGTTGTGGGCATTGCGACCCGGGGCCCGAATTATGATGACAGCGGTGAGAGTGCCTGCTATTGGCTCAATGGCGAACTTCACTACTTGGTGGAGGACATAAGTGGTGTATGGAGTGAAGCAAAAGGCGTTTTTATTGAATAATTATTTAATATTTCATGTTTGAAGAACAGTTAAATAATAAATATTTTAAAAGTGCTATCATATTATTTGGCACGTTATTTCTATTTCTTTTTATAGACTCGTTTATATATGGTATAACATATGATGAATTAACGACAACTGGTTCCGCAATATTAACTGTTTTCATTCTTCACCATATTTTTAATATATTTAACTCTAAATAACTAATTATGCATATATTTGTTTATTAAGCATATTTTTGTTTGACGTATGTACAATTTTGATTAAAAAATATAAAATTCACTAGATTTTATAATTAATAAATTTTGAGGTAAGTTTAATGAGGAACATGACTATTATTGCTAAATATGTATCTATTATATTGTATATTACAGTATTCTCTTATAGCTATACTTTAGCTCAGCAAAATAAACAAACAGTTATTAGTTCCAAAACAGTTGAAGATGCTCATTATGATTTTTTAAAAGAACTTCACGGTGAGGAATCAAAAAATTCTGGAAAAATTTTAGGTCGTTTAGGATTAACCTCCAAAGGTCTTTCTGAATACCAAAGGAAAGAATACAATCTGTACCTGGATACATATTTTCCAGATGCTTCTTCTGATCGTGTGCAGATGTTTGTATTTGAATTGAATATTAAGGAGGAAAAATGGGCCGAGGCTGAAATGAATTTGTTAAAGTTTGTATATTTGTTTCCTCAATCACCTGTGTATAAAAAAGTGATTGATCGTGGATATACGTTGTTACAAGAGGAAAAGTATTATAGTTCTAGCAGAGATAAATTAATCAAGTTATTAAGTGAGGCGCCAAAATCTGGAAAAATATATAAACGATACCATCAATTATTATTGGATGTTCATGGATTGAAGGATAAAAAACTAACAGATCTGTTTGAACTAGAATCTTGGAATTTTCTTCAGCTATATCCGAATCGTTCACAATGCAGTATAGTAATGATGTGGTTAGCAAAGTTAGAGCAGGAAAAGAGCGATTTTCATCCAGCGGTAATGGTATATGAAAAGTTGATGAATCTATATCCTGCTAGTAAAGATTATTCTGACGCATTGTATCAAGTTGCGAGGCTACAACAAGAAGAGTTTAATGAATACAATGAGGCTACTGTAAGTTTTCGAAAGTTTCTCAAGAGGTTCCCAGAGCATAAATATGTTGCTTATGCCCAATATCGAATTGCAACGATGGCGGATAAGAATTTTGATGATTGGTCAACTGCTGTTAAGGAATATGATGTTCTAGCGAAAAAATATCCTCATTTCAAATATACAATTACAAGTTTATTGCGTATGGGTGCAATACAAGAAACAAAGTTGAAAGAAAGAAAGGAAGCAATTCAGACATACCAGAGAGTGTATTCAACATATCCAGATAGCACAGAACAATCGATTGAAGCATTGCATCGCTCCGCAAGTTTATATCAAAAATCTAAACAATATGAAGACGCTATTGAGCAGTATATGACAGTAAATTCAAAATACCAAAAGACCGATGGGTCTTTAAAAAGTTTAATGAAATGTGCTGATATTTATGATAAGAAAATGGATGATAAAGATAAAGCAATTGAAGTATTAAATTTGGTAATAACAGATTTTCCAGATTCACGAGATGCGAAAAAAGCGAAAAGACGCATTAGAAAACTTAGCAAATAATTGATAATTTAAAGACTAAATCAACTATGAAAATCTCAAATAGTTTTTTCTATATCTTTTGTTTGTCTATATCATTTAGCCTTTATGCACAAGATTGGCCAGATTTTAATCGTTATCGACAAAATAATTATCAAGTAGGTATGCCTTCAGAAGATGAAAATAGGATTGTATTTATGGGTAACTCCATTACGGAGGGATGGTCAGTTATATATCCCGAATTTTTTGATGGCAAACCATATATTAATCGCGGTATAAGCGGTCAAACAACGCCTCAAATGCTGGTGAGATTTCGTGCGGATGTAATTGATTTAAAACCAAAAGCAGTAGTTATATTAGCTGGTACTAATGATATCGCAGGCAACACCGGACCATCAACGGTAAAAATGATTGCTGATAACATCTTTTCAATGGCAGAGCTTGCAAAGGAACATAATATTTTAGTAATTATATCATCCGTATTACCTGTGTACGAATATTCGTGGATAGAAAGACCATTAGACCCAGTGCCAATCATAAGTCGTTTAAATGCTATCATTAAAAATTATGCCTTAAAAAATGGTCACACATATCTTGATTATTATTCAGAAATGGTTGATGATAGAATGGGGTTAATGGAACAATACACAGCGGATGGTGTTCATGCAAATAAGGATGGTTATAAACTCATGTCGATTTTAGCGGAAAAAGCGATAAAAGAAACATTAAGCAAGGCTAACATCAAATAGATCTCTTATTTTTGTCTAAATTCTATTTTTATATGAATTTGAATAATAAATTGTTTTTCATTCAATGATAAGATTATATTCACAATTATGTAATCGGTGTATTGCCCATTATTATAATATAAATCAGTTCAATTAACAGTGAGGAAATAATGCAAAAAGGAAAAGTAAAATTCTACAACTCAGCGAAAAGATATGGATTCATCACAGGTGATGATGGAACAGACTATTTTTTCCACCAATCAGGATTATCTTCTGATGATATTTATGTCAAAGATAATGATGGTGTAGAATTTGAGGTTACTGACGGAGATAGAGGGCAAAAAGCCGTAAATATATCGCTTGTAGATTAACCACATTAATAAAAACCCCGCTTTTGCGGGGTTTTTTATTTATAAGCTATAATTCCAAATTATAGATTGTTTTTGTAGGGAAGAATAATTATGAATTCACTGATATCCGCCTATGAAATAATTTGTAAAAATTTATTTAAATCAGATACAAAAGTAAGAGATCAATACTTTAAAGAGTATTTCTTGGATGCCATTCTCAAGAAGCATCCCTATAAACTATTAACAATGAAGCATGATCAATCATCTTCAATAGATGAATATGTTCATAATGATACCATGCCTGAATACTGTTTTATTGATTTGACAAATGATCAGAAATTTTTTGTAGACGCCAATCACAATCCAATATGGTTAGGAAGCTATCCGCATCAATATATCAATCCTATTATAAAGGAAAAATTATTATTGTATCAGAAATATGATTCTATTAGACGATTATTTATCGCCATTACTGTAGGTGGTGATCGCATTTCTGGTAAGCCGCTGGAGTGCTTTTTAGTACCTGTTCGATATTTAAAGCATGAACATAAATTATTTCGCAAACTGTTACAGTATTTTGTAATTCAAAATGTTGATGTATCTTTTGATGAATATACAAGTCCATTATCTTCTAATGATCTGTGGAATCGTTTTGAATGGAATAATAGTAATGTATCATCAATGGATCTATTGTGATTGTTTGGACTTGGCGTTGGAAAGATGAAAAAGGAGTTCGTTTTGTCGAACGCTTTTATGATGATGGATCAAAATACATAACAGAATATCATCCAGATTTTATCTGGGATTACCGAATTACGAAAGATGGAAAACGTTTGGCTGAAATACATTCTCCTAATTATGAACATTTGGACAATTCGTAATATCTATATTTTATTCAATTAACGCACTTACCGAACGCGCGCGCCATTTAACTGTAAATGTGATTTAAATCATTGAATCACATCCTTTAGTTAATATATATTAGATGGTCGGCAAGTTGCCGATAAGGTAAGGGGTTAGTTTGTCCTGCGGCATAGTTATAGTAAAGTAGTATAACCGAAAGAGGTATTATGGAGTTACTTAAACGTGTCCGAGCGGCAGGAATTGCCCCGGTATTTTTAATACGATGGACATTCTGTCTGTTCTTAGTTTTCTTTTTTGTTCCGCAAGAGATTGTATACGCTCAAGATGATGATGAAGGTGAAATATTTTGGGGTGAAGAGGACGAAGAACAGGAGATATTTGAAGACGAAGATGAAGAATTTCTCGAAGACGATGAGGAGTTTGATGAAGACCCGGATTCTTTCTTTGATGAAGAAGAAGAAGATGAATTTTATGAGGATGAGGGAGAGTTCGAGGAAGAGGAATTTGATGAAGAAATGTCCAGTACGGATTTATCAGACACTGCACTTAAAATGGGCTACACTCTCACTTTGCATGGTGCATCCCCAGCGTTAGTCAGTCATTCTCTTTATACTTATAATTCCTTTGTAAATTTTCGTTTAGGGGTAGAAATGCCCATTCTAATGCAAGTTGGCCCATTACGGTTTCGTCTTGGTGCAGAACTGGGAACGGTAAAGTTTGAAGACTACTATCCTCCTGCAAAGGCTGCATATTCTGGTATGACGTTAATAGGACTTGTTTCTGTGCCTGCTGGTGCTAGCCAAGTGAAAGTAGGAGGAGGACTTGTTAGTGGAGGCGTTGGTATTGTTGTGGAAAGCACCTATGGTTTCACCATTGGAAATACGTTAGGTCTTCGGTTAGGAATGCGTTATACGGGTAGTCCAGGTGCTAAAAACTCTGAACAGGTAGCGTTTGAAGGTCCAGCCAGTTGGCTAGAGGGTGTTTTAGTTTTGGCGATAACTCTCTAATTTATTTATCCTTACTTACAGGATGAAAAATAAAGAAATTTTTAGACTGATCCGATCCGTATCCATTTTCTGTGTATGGGTTGGAATGATTTCATTTCCCGTTTTTGGAGCTGTTACACAATCGGTAAATGTAACTGGCAGCCCAGCAATTCCAGGTTATATTAATGGAAACAATTCGCTTACAATCACGGTAACGTTTGATGGTAGTGATTTAGGGACGTATAATAATGGTACTATAAGAGTTTATACTATTTGGACAGAAACTGGTGGTACA
>Ga0257111_1000741_pt1 | contig 13474 bp, 10 predicted proteins | sample LP_taG_6_FD_191567 | JGI IMG/M metagenome (GOLD analysis project Ga0257111, IMG submission 191567) | Marine microbial communities from Northeast Subartic Pacific Ocean, Canada - LP_J_2015_P26_500m | ecosystem: Environmental > Aquatic > Marine > Oceanic | place: Canada: Northeast Subartic Pacific...
GTGGAGGCCATCGAGGCCGGAAACCCTGAAGCCGTTCCGGGTCCAGGTGATGTCGAAGGTCAGGAACTCCTCGTCGATGTCATCGGATCCCGCATGCACATAGAGGTCATGCAGGGAATCCTGTTGCGCACTTCCATCAGCAGTCGGCATCTCGGCAGTGGGTCCCGTCCATCCCGTCGCCCAAGGTCCCAAGTCGATTACAGGGGTGCTCGGACCTCCGTTCAGGATAGTCCGCTCGGGCGTCTTGACGGCGATGCCGAGGTCCTCGCCATCACCGGGCCTTACCTCAACGGCCCAACGCTGGTCGCGCACGGTTTCGGAAGCTGGTATCGTCGTCAGGCCGTCGTAGTCCGTGACCCACTCGTCGTTGACCCACCAGGTGACCTGGCTGTTCAACTCGTCATCGCCATCGAGGTCCGACTGATCCCACTCGACCCTTAGTTCGTCCATTGTGGAGAGGTCCCCCTCAGGCAGCATGGTCACGGTGACTATGGTAGGAGGCGTGTTCTGGATCGTCAGTTCCTGAGAGGAAGACCACGAGGACCAGACGATGCCATCTGATGCGCGGACCTCGACGAGCCAGACCTCGCCCTTGGTGATTGCAGAAGGGGGTACTGCGGTCTCATCGTTGTAGGCGGAGACCTGCGAGCCGTCCCTCTTCCACACAATCTGGATCGATGTGATCTCCTGGCCGTCCGGGTCGCTGGCAGATACGACAGCACCCAAGGCATTCGCGGAGGTAGCGCCCTGCCCGGGTGTAATCTGCACGCTGACCGTTGGTGGGGAGTTGGATGAGCCAATCACGATCAAAGAACTCCATGCGGTCTCCCCAGGCTCCTCGCCGTCGTGCGGTGTTACCGCTGCCTGCCAGGTGTCACTCGGTCGTACGGCCACGTTCGGGACCGTGCTCTGCCCATCGAGACTAGTCTGGCGCACCTCATCGAGGTACCAGTAGATGGTTGTGCTAGCACTCTCAGGGTCTCCGTCATGGTCATAGTAGTCGTAGTCGAGAATGAGATCGTCATTCTCCGTCGGAGTCTCTGGAACAACCTCGATGTTGCTCGCACTCGGCTTGGAGTTACCAATTGTGACCGGCCCTATGGACACTGGGTCTCCGAAGTCCGAGCCGTCCTTGGGCTTGACCTCGACCTCCCACTGTTCCCCCCTGTAGAGGTACTCTACCGGGACGGAGGTCATGTCGTCTGCCATAGTCCAACTATTCCCATTCTTCTTCCAGCGAATCTCGGTGCCCGACTCGGCGTCGCCGTCGGTATCAGAATAGGTGTAGGTCACCATCAGCCCGGTCGCTTTCGTGGGCTCGGAAGGGGAGAATGCCACGTCGGTGGCTTCTGGGGGGGTGTTGGTTCCCGACTGCATCGAGTTGTGAGTCGTCGTATCCCATGCGTCCCCAGTGTTCTGGCCATTGCCGTTGGCCGAGAGCACCGCCAGCTCGAAAGTGACCTGCCCGGAGCCGTTAGCTGGAGCCTGCCAGATCACAGACCAGCTGCGGTAGTCGGACCAAGTGTGCGTGGCTTGGTTCCCGGTCGAGTTGACCTGAACCGACCCTATGCCCACTCCGGTAGAGAGGGTGCCATGGCTGACCTCGAGGTTGAATCCACCATTTGTGCCGGACACTCCTCCGCTCATACCGATGTTGAGGGTGTAGTTCTGTTCTGGGTTGTACGTACTCGGGAAATTATGTGTCGGTGTTATCGGGATGGTAGATCCAGTGTTGGAGTGGCAGGTGCAGCCGCTTGCTGCGTTCCACTTGCCACCCTGCTTAGCCTGAGACGGGAACGTCGGCGAGGCGAGTAGTAGCACGACTAGAAGGATCGCGGTGTGCCTAGCAGAAGCCACGGGACCTCAGAAGGGGCCCAGCAGAATAATGTCTGCGCTGTGGTGCTGTTTGCCGCTCCGTTGGATATATGGTCAGCATTTCCCTCGAAGGCTCGTGCGAGCCATCCAGACCATCGCAATCATCGGCGCCGGCAACATGGGCTCCGGCATCGCCCAGAAGAGCGCGCAGGAGCTCTTCGAGGTGCAGATGATCGACCGAGAGCAGCAGTGGGTAGACCGCGGACACGAGATCATCGCTGGCTTCCTCGACGAGGCTGTAGAGCGTAGAATCTTCCGCTCCGCTGAGGTCGAGGCGATCAAAGGACGTATCTCCGGCACTGTAGGTACTGAGAGCGCAGAACCAGATACCGACCTCGTGATTGAGGCGGTGTTCGAGGACTTCGCGATTAAGCAGGAAGTCTTCGCCACCCTCGACGAAGTCTGTGCGGAGCACACCATCCTCGCTACGAACACCTCCTCACTCTCTGTCAACGCCCTCGCCAAGGCCACTGGGAGGCCCGACCGCTTCATCGGCCTCCACTGGTTCTTCCACCCGGCTAAGAACCGGCTCGTCGAGGTGATTCCGGCAGCTACCACGTCCGCTGGTACACTGGCTGCCGTCGAGCAGTACTGCAAGACGATGGGTAAGGTCGTCATAGTCTGCAAGGACCGGCCTGGGTTCGTCGTCAACCGCTTCTTCGTACCCTGGCTGAACGAGGCTTGCTTGCTCCTTGAGGACGGAGTCGGGACCACCGCGCAGATTGACGCGGTGGCGTGCGACACCTTCCGCATCGGTCTGGGCCCATTCGCGCTGATGAACCTGACAGGCTCGACCATCGCACTACACTCCACCGACTACCTCGCCGAACAACTAGACTGTCCTCGGTTCACCGGTGCAGCCAGCCTGCGCGCTCTGGTCGAGCAAGGCAGGATGTGGGAGATCGGCTCTGACACCGACTGCGAAGAGGGTGCCGTTCGGAGAATCAGGGAGCGGCTGCTTGGCCAGGCCTTCGCAGTGGCCGCGCAAATCGTCGAAGAGCAGATCTGCACGATGGAGGACGTCGACCGCGGGGCGAAGGTCGGGCTGCGCTGGTCCCGCGGCCCCTTCGAAATAGCCAATCGCATCGGCATCGCCGAGGCTGTCGGGATGGCCCGTGCCTATGCCGATGAAGCGGGGCTGGACCTGCCCACTTGGTTCGCCGGTAGGGACACGCCCTTCGAGTTTTCATACGTCGACGTCGAGATTGACAGCGGCATCGCCACAGTCCGCCTCAACAGGCCAGAGGCGATGAACGCGCTCAACGTCACCCTAGTCAGTCAGTTGGGTGGGGTGATTGACGAACTGAACGAACGCAATGACATCAGCACAATCGTCCTCGACGGCGCTGGCAAGGCCTTTGTCGCTGGAGCTGACGTCAAGTTCTTTGTTGACAAGATCCGACAGAACTCGTTCCAAGAAATCTACGACTTCACTGCTCACGGGCACGAGGTGCTGAATGCAATCGAATCCAGCCCCAAGACCACCATAGCCCTAGCCACCGGGTTAGCGCTCGGGGGCGGCCTGGAGCTCGCTCTCGCGTGCGACTACAGGGTGGGGACCCAGCGCACCCAGCTCCGCTTCCCCGAGACCAGTATCGGGATCTACCCCGGGCTGGGAGGGACCCAGAGGACCACCCGCATATGCGGCATCGGGGTGGCGAGGTACGCCGTTCTAGCAGGGAACTTCATGGACGCCGGCACAGCCAGTGCACTCGGCCTGCTGACGCACCTCGTGGAATCGTCAGGAGTCTCGGCCACAGTCGCCGAACTGGCATTAGCAGGCAAGCCGGATGAGAGGTACCCAGGCCGTCCCGCTGATGCATCAAACCCAGTAGCAACCTTCGCTGTAGCCTTCTACTCTGACACCAATATGGCCGCAATCGCCTCTGGCGATGCGCCCCGCGGCTTCGAGGCAGAGGACCCGCATGTAGCGCGTCAACTCAAGTCACTCTCGAAAACCGCCCCTCTAGCTCTGCAGGCCGCCAGCGCCCTGCTCGATCAGGCCGTGGTCACCGGTGACGACCTCGAGGCCGGTCTGCAGCTCGAGCTCGACGGACTCGAGGCCATCTTCGGCACGGCTGACACCCTAGAGGGGCTTTCAGCCCTCATTGAGGGACGACGTCCGGAATACCGCGGCACCTAGTTCAGCTTTAGTTGCACGATGTCAGCGACACGACCCCACAGGTCATGCACGAGGCACTCCTTAGATTGGGAGTGACGTACTCTTGGTACACCAGACAAGGAGAACCGCATGAGGGGCAGGTCGAGATGGCCTGCAGCCCCATGAATACCATCTCACTCACCTTCGTGGGGACTGATCCCATGCCGGTGCGCGATACTCGGCGATTGCGCGAACGAGCCAATTCATCATTGGCGCCTGTGAGTGGCTCTCGCCCTCTTCCTCGTCCCAGTCTCTCATCACTTCATTCGTCCATTCTTGCAGCCATCTGTCCATATCACTTTCCTCTTTAAACCTAGTGTGGTTTTCACACTAAGCCACCGAGGCGGAGTATAAGAACCCCTGAGTAAACGTGGACACACTATGGTGCGTTTTATACACTAGATGCCCTTCTCGCAACTTGATTACAATGCCCAAACTACCCATGGCAATTTCTGATGAGGACTTCAAGAGAGTAGATGGTGCTGTAAAGGATGTGAAGGAGAACGGAGTGGATATTCGCAGCGTCTTCGAATCCTACTACGACGGCGAGAACTTTGACATCGACTGGGAGGTCGATGCTGCTGTCGACGCATTCTCAATTTTCAGCTCCAGGTGGACCATCGAGATACTCGCGACGCTGTACATCGCTGGTGAGCGCCGCTTCAACGAATTGCGCAAGCTTCTGAGGGGAATCAGTAGCAGGACGCTGTCGGACAAGCTGACCAAGTGTGCAGAGTCGGGGCTCATCGAGAGAGTCGTTGTGGAAGGGCCCCCGATTAGGGTGAAGTATCTGCTGACTGAGCACGGCAGGAATGCAGGCAGGCTGCTCAGTCCCCTGGTGGCGTACATGAAGATTAAGCAGGGCAGAGTGATTCGACACAGCATCTGAAGCATGAGCATCCACGACTCAACCAAACGCATCCTTATAGCCTAGAATGCCGAGTTTCGCGCATGGCACTGATACAGCAGTGGCGCACCACTCACCCCTGGATTACCGACGCTGTGACTGCGATCGTCGGTGGCTCGTTGGGCTTCTCCTCCCTGCTCCCGTTCCTCGCTCCGCCGTTCGCTCAGGGGACGCTCTCAGCACCTCACGAGAACAATTGGGAGCATCCGCTGAGGGTGCGTATCGTGCACACCCTACAGCGCTCCCCAGGCATCCACTTTCGTGAGTTGCAGAGACAGCTGGGAGCCGCCAACGGCACCCTCAGGCACCACCTCCGCAACCTGATCAAGGAGCGTACCGTGACCATCGTGCCAGTGAACGGCAGGACCTGCTACTACGCCGGCGCACCGGCCCAGGTTGAGATCCTCGAGGGCACAGGGGTCACCGACGAGGCCACGGCGGCCGCTATGCTCCCGGTTGGCCTTTCAGGGGTCCAGCGCAACATCGTGAACAGGCTCTCCAATGCCCCGGCTCCAGCATCGCAAGCACAACTCGCACGAGACCTCAATCGATCTCGAGCTACCGTGCACTCGGCTGTCTCCGTGCTCAGGCGACGCGGCATCGTCAACTACGGCAGGCTGTCTCTAGCCCCCCACATAGAGGGGCTGCGATACTCCAAAGTCGACTACCCGTGGCTCGACATCCGTCGGGAATACGCCTGATTTCGATTCACTCACGAGCCAAGCCTCTTGAATCACGAATCCGCGCGCCCTGTGTGTTCGCGCTCAGACTGATCGAGTACCCCATGCCCACGGGCAGCAGGGATGCCGACGTGCTCCTGACTTGGATACTAGATTCAATGGGCCTGATAGGGAGGAGGTCTAACCAGTGGAGCGGTGACGAGCAACAGGGAGCCCTGCACCGAATAGTGCGCGGTGCGCTGCTGGTCGACCCATTGAGGGGCTGGGATACAAGGGATCTGGGCGATGCGAGCGGTCTTTCGCACACGGGAACGCACCACCAGATGACCAAACTGAGGTCGTGCGGACTGGTGTCTACCGAGGTCGACGGCAAGTGGCACGTCCACGTATTGAGAGGCGGGTCGATGTCCGCTGCCGTTGGGCTGGTATCCGTACAAGCCAGGGCAGTCCTAGAACTCAGGGTCTCGGAGCTGGCTGGACTAGTGCAGCCATCCGATACCAGAATGGATGTGCAGGCCGAAGAGGAGGAAGTCGGCTTCGCGATCAGCATCGCCGAACCGAGGGCTCGAAGCAAGGGGGGCGATGCCATAGATGCCCTAGTCGCAGACCTCGGTCTGAACGGTGGACGCTCGAGGGACGATGACAGACTGGCCCGCAATCTGCTGTGCGAGATTGCCTCGAGCGAGCGGCCGATGACCATTCTTTCCTTGGCTGAGCGGATCTCTGAGAGTCGTTCTCGCGTCCAACGGGCAGTCGGGCGCGTGCGCAGCGCAGCCCTCGTCGAGCGCGTGCCCATGGTCGACCGTATCTCCCAAGACGTCTACGCGGGGCTGATGCGCCAGCACAGTGGGCGCGGCGAGGAGTGGCTGATGTCGCGCGGGGGCCTTGGCCGATTGGACGAATCGGTATCAAAGGCGCTTCTGGCCGGTGCCAAGAAGGGGTCGCTCAACATCGAGAAGGTGCAGACCATCCTCGCACCTGTCCCCATCGAAGACCAGCGAATACTGCTCAACACCCTCGGCGGCAGGATGCCCTTCGGCATCAGAATTGCCGGTGCCAACGGAGCACAGGTCGCAGAGCGCGTGATGCGACAGGCCGATAGGACGCTGAGGCGACTAAGGACGGTCGCCCAACGCCTTGACGAGGCGCTCGCGGGCTAGTTGGCTCACGCGGCAATTGGATTGGGTCTCACCAGTTCCTCAAGGTAGTGAGTGACCATCATCCCAAGTGCTCTCTGGTCTCCCTCCTGATGGAGCTTCACGCGCATCGCAGAGGCGCCTGGTAGGCCCTTGGTGAAAGAGACGGCATGACGCTTGAGGTTCTTGTTGAACCGTGGGGCATAGAGTTCCTCGCTGAGTTCCATGTATCGGTTCCAGCACCACAGGCGCGCCACTGCCGCATCATCGTCATCCCAGGGGGGCGGGGTGCTCGACCAACCGAGGTCGCGCTTAATCTCGTGGAATATCGTCGGCCTGCCGATCGCGCCACGTCCTATCATCAGACCAGCGGCGCCTGTCGCTTCGAGGCAGGCGGTGGCGGTAGCGGCATCCACGACGTCACCGTTAGCGATCACCGGGATGTCTACTGCCTCGACAATCTCGCGAATCTGCTGCCAATCGGCAGTACCTGAGTACCTCTGCCTCAGGGTTCTCCCGTGTACGCAAATCCGCTTGATTCCTGCCTCCAGCCGCTTGGCCACCTCGAGTGCAGTGTTGGGGCCGCCTCCGGTGCCTAGCCTGACCTTGACTGTAATCGGCACCTCGGCCACTTCGAGGCATGCCTGGACCATCGCGACGACCCGATCGGGGTCCCTCAGAAGCGCTGCTCCGGCGTCGTTACGGCAGACCTTTGGTGCCGGGCATCCGAAGTTGATGTCGATGACGTCAGCCCTGTCCTGAAGCAACATCACAGTGGCGACCATCTCGTCGATGTCGCCACCGAATATCTGCGGAATGAATGGTGACTCGCGCGGATCACTCTCGACCTTCAGCCACGAGTGCGCGTTGCGACGGGTCAGGCCGGACGCGGCGGTGAACTCGGTCACCGTGACATCGGCTCCGCACTCTCTCGCTAGCAGCCGGTACGCGAGGTCGGTGACACCTGCCATTGGAGCGAGAAACAAGGGTGGCGGCCCATTGTCCATGATTATCGGGCCGTGTGGTCGCCTTTGAGGGCGTCGAGCACTCAGAAGGTCGATTCCCAGTTCGCTACGTCCTCTGCGAGTTCCCACTCCATGTCGTTGGATACCGTGCCCCGAACCTTCAGTATCTCCCGGGACAGGAGCCAGTAGACCAACGCCAGCGAGCGTCGGCCCTTGTTGTTGGCGGGAAGGGCGAGGTCGACGTTGCGCAGACTGTTGTTGGCATCGCAGATGGCGATCACAGGCAGGCCTGACTTGACCGCCTCGGAGAGCGCCTGAGCATCGGCCGCGGGGTCGGTCACTAGTATCACCTCAGGCTCGATGTAGGTGCGCAGTCGCGGGTTGGTGAGCGTGCCCGGGATGAAGCGGCCGACGATGTGCTTGGCGCCGATGGACTGTGCGAACTTCCGAGCCGGCCTCTGGCCATACTGGCGCGCGCTGACCACCAGTATCCTCTGGGTCTCGTAGTTGGACAGGAACTGGGCCACGATGCGGATTCTATCGTCGGTCTGGTGGATGTCAATTATGTGCAGCCCGCTGCCGTCCTGCTGCATGTCATCCAGAAACTGCTGCATGTCCTGGCTGCGTTGGGTGGTGCCAACATGACAGGCGTGGCGTTCATAGACGTCAAATGGAACTAGTGGGGACATGTTCTCCGCCATTCGGTTTCCTCAGCAGCGCGGCGACCTGCCCATGACTCATAAGCGCTGCGTTGGACTCTCGACAGCGGGGAGCTCAGTCGTCCAAGTCGGAGAGGAACGTGCACTCGCCGAGTTCGTGGGACTGCGGGAAGCGGACGCAGGGCTTGGTGATGGTCGCGTACAGGTCGAAGCGGTCGTGGAAGGACAGTTCCTCTATCGGGAGGGTCGCGCCATACCCTCTGGCCTCTACCTCAAGTATCCAAGTGCCCTCGATGAAATCAGTTCGCCACTCGAAGCGCTCCAGTGGGTAGTCCTGAGTGACGCGGACCTCCCAGAATGGGTCTCCCCCAGCATCCCTAGTGCCTGGCTTCCACAGCCTTGCCTCGACGTAGCGAAGTTCGTTCGTGTCGTTACCGATGAAATCCTCGATGTATGTCGAGTAGGGGAACTGGACCCTGAAGTTGATAGTCAGTTCCGAGACCGTCTCGTCGAACAGTATCCCTGTCTCGTTCTGGTAGATGACTGAGTCGACGGTCACCCCCGTGTCGAAGGTCTCCGACCAGCCGGCGGTCACCTCCTTGTCTATCTCCACTGGTGGATCCCTCCAGCTCTCCATAATCTCACGCTGGATGGAGAGGGCTATACAGCCGCTGCTGAGCATGGACAGAAACAGTAGGGCGGCGAGAGAGAGTGCCTTGGAAGCGATCCTCATCGAGCACCGGGGAGGCTCGTACGACTTCAATTCGCGTGTTCTTTGGTGCCTCTCGGTACTCATAGGGCACGTCAGTGCCGAAGCTCAGTCACCCCTCGTCGTCATTGAGGCGAACTCCCGAGCGTGCTCTGGGGCATCAAGCCTGCGATGCTCAGGAATTGTGCCGGCGCGAGTAGAGCGAGGCGATTCCAATCATGGAGATTGCAGCGAACAGGTGGAAGCCGGGTAGGAAAACTCCGCCGACTGGCAGGTCGGCCCAGTTGTCCCAGAACATCACCTCAAACTCCTTGTTGCGGTACTCGTCGTCATCGGAGCAGGCACCGAACACCCTGTCTGTGCGGGTGACCGAGTAGGTGTCATTTGTAGAGGCGTAGCCGTCGTTGTTGACATCGGACCACGACAATGTCCACTGGTAGCAGTCGTCGGTATGGGAGGTCGTGCCCTGATTGAGCGACAAGGCGGCCACCACAACCTGTTCCTCGTCTTCCTCGTACACGACCCGCATCTCGATCTCGTTCAGGTTGGCCTCCTCGAAGTGCTCGTCACTGACTTCACCGGTCCAGGTCTTCGGGTCCTCACCCTCCTGGATCTCGTTCTCGAATAGCATAGTGATAGAGGTCCGGGGGTAGTTAGCGTTGATCGAGAGGTCGAAGTCAGCGGGGTCGAGCACCTCCATTCCACAGTTGACGAGGCCGTCGATCTCCTCCATCCTGTACGAGCTCAGGACTGGGGGGTCCCCAAGTGTCACAAAGGTCGCAGCGAATGTCCCGTTGCTGCCTGTCGCCGTGTGAACCCCGTTGGCTGAGCTCACGCTCCAGTCCGACGCCCATGTCGAGTCTATCTCAAGGTCGCAGGCTTCCTGCAGGGCCTCCTCATCGTCGGGGTCTGGAGGGCCGTCGTCCTCGCCCTCTGCGAACGGGTTCTCGTACTCGTAGACCTCGTCCCTGGCGTAGTACCAGGCCCCCGAGACGTCGTTGCCGTTGCGGTAGTTGATGCCATCCGGACCCTGAACGGTCGTCTGGTCGATCGTGATGGTTCCCATTCGAATTAGGATTCTCTCGTAGAGGACCTCGGACTGCGGGTCGTGACCCAAGTAGACCTCGAATCCAGTGGTGTTGGCGTTCGGGTTGCCAATCCCCTCTTCCTCACCTACTAGCTCGACGGTCCAAATCCTGACGACGGTCGATGCGTTCTCCAGCAGGGGCTCGGCGATGGTGGAGTTATCGAGGTCGTCGATGGCGTTGAGGAACTCGTCCAAGGTCATCACGTAGTCATAGGTGCACAATCCGTCGTTGGCATCGGTGGCGCCGGCATCATAGTTCGAGGCGTTCAAGTCGGTGCAGCCGACGGTCTCGGCCCAGTCCGCAACCCCGTCATCGTCTAGGTCGTAATCGCACGAGCCGTCGTCCTCGGTCGCGCTCGAGTTGTGGTTGTTGGCGGAGGCACTGGTGCACCCCGCTTCCTCGAACTCGTCGAGGATGCCGTCACCGTCCGAGTCATACACGCACGAGCTGTCGTCCTCAGTCGCGTTCGCGTCGTAGTTGTAGGCATCATCGTACATGCAGCCAGGGATTGGGTCTGGCACCACTGGGTATCTGCAAGAGCTGTCGTCCTCAGTGGCTGCGGCGTTGTAGTTGAGGGCATCCGCATACATGCAGCCCAGCACCGGCTCTGGTGGCTCGGGGTAGACGCAGGAGCCGTCGTCGACTATGGCTGACTCGTTGTAGTTAGTAGCATCCGTGTAAGTACACCCGAGCGCCTCCTCAACAACGACGTCCGACTCCGCGCAGCCAGCGAGCAGGCTCGAGACGAGCAGAAATACAACCAGTAGATGTACCCGCATATGCATAAAGAGAAAATTGCGCAATGTATTGTCTTTGGGAATCTAGAAGCCCATTCCGCCCATTCCGCCCATTCCACCCATTCCGCCGCCCATATCAGGCATGGCAGGGGCGTCTACCTTCTGATCGGGATCATCGGCAATCAGAACCTCGGTAGTCAGTACTAGACCGGCAATAGATCCTGCTGACTGGAGGGCGTTCCTCGTTACCTTGGCTGGATCGAGGATGCCTGCTTCCATCATGTCGACGTACTCGCCCGTGCGGGCGTTGAAGCCGAAGTTGTCATTGTCCTCTTCCAAGATTCGCTTGATGACTTCGTCGCCGTCCACTCCGGCGTTCTGGGAGATCTGCCAGGTAGGCGAGGCCAGAGCGTCGTAGACCAGACTGATGCCTATCGCCCGGTCGCCATCCGCCGCATCCGACAAGGGCTTGAGTGCCTCGCGAGTACGGAGCAGTGTCACACCGCCGCCAGCGACGACGCCCTCGGCCATCGCTGCGCGCGTGGCGTTGAGCGCATCATCGACACGCGCCTTGGTCTCCTTCACCTCGGTCTCGGTCGCAGCACCCACCTTGAGCACGGCCACGCCGCCGGTGAGTTTGCCGACGCGCTTCTCGATCTTCTCGCGGTCCCACTTGCTGGTCGCGAGTTTGGCCTGTCCACGGAGCAGCTCGGCGCGCTCCTCTGTAGCCTTGGCGTCACCGCCACCACCGACAATGGTTGTCTTGCCCTTGGCGACTATGACTCGATCGGCACTTCCTAGGCTCTCAGGCCCCTGCGCCTTGAGGTCGGCGCCCTGGTCCTTGAGCAGTGGCTTTGCGCCGGTGAGGACGGCGATGTCCTCCAGCTGCTCGGCGATTTCATCGCCAAAGCCAGGCGCCTTGACTGCGACTGCCTTCACCACCCTGCTGACGACGTTTAGCACGAGAGTGGCTAGGGCCTCCCCCTCGATGTCCTTGGATATGATGAGCAGAGGACGCTTCTGCTGCACGCTGGCTTCGAGCGAGGGCAGCAGGTCCTGAGCGGAGTTGATGGTGTGGTCGGTGAGAAGCACTAGGGGGCTCTCGTGAACGGCCTCCCTCTTCTCTCGGTCAGTAATCATGTAGGGGCTCATGTAGCCCTTGTTGAACTCCATGCCCTCGACCACGTTGAGCGAGGTCTCGATTGACTTGGCCTCCTCCACGGTGATTACGCCGTCACGGCCGACAGCATCCACGGCCTCCGAGATTAGAGCGCCTATCTCCTCGTCGTTATTCGATGCGATTGTCGCCACCTGCTTGATCGTCTCGCTGGTCTCGACGGGGACCGCCTGCTCCTTGAGCGACTCTACCACCGCCTCAATGGCGTCCTCGAAGCCGGCCTTGAGCTCTACCGGGCTCGATCCAGACTCCATGTTGTCAAGCCCGTTGTGGCATAGGCTCTGGGCCAGGATTGAGGCAGTGGAGGTGCCGTCACCGGCGTTGTCCTGGGTCTTGCTGGCGACCTCTTGGATGAGTTTGGCGCCCATGTTAGCGAATGGATCGCCGAGCTCGATGTCCTTGGCGATAGTCACACCGTCGTTGATGATGGCGGGGCTGCCCCATGACTTCTCCAGAACTACTGTCCTCGCAGCGGGTCCCAGCGTGACCTTGACGGCGTTGGCGACCGTGTCGATGCCCTCGAGCAACTTGTCTCGCGCCTCCGCGCCGTAAATGATCTTCTTTGCGCCCATCTTCTCACCCCACGACCTTTGCCTGGATGTCCTCTTCCTTGATTAGCAGGTAGTCCTGACCCATCCATTCCATCTGGGTACCGCTGTACTGGCGGTATATGACGCGATCTCCTACGGTGACTCCCTCGACCTCGGGGCCCACGGCCTCCACTAGGCCGACGTTCATCTTCTCACGTGCCTCTTCGGGCAGGAGCAGTCCGGACTCGGTCTTTTCCGGGGCGTTCTCCATTGCTAGCAGCACCATCTCTCCTATCGGTTTAATTCCAATTCCCATAATTCAATCCCTCGCTCGTTGCATCCGTCGCAAATTTTGGTCTATTTTAAACTCAACGAATTTCATCCAGTGTGCTATGACGGAATCACTCGCTTCTAGAATGTAAATTTCAACGGAAAATCACTCCTCCTCGTCAGAGCCACGCAGCCTGGCCGAGGCCGAATCGATAATCAGGGGTGATGCGAGGATGAGGGCTATGGTGAGGACGAGATTGTTCCAAGTACTCGCTGTGACCGAGCCCTGAGTTCCGGAGACAAGCAGCTTAATCGCACCAATCCACGGCAGCTCGGTCGAGGCGACGCCGACCACCCACTCGTCCATGACTGCTGTGACGGGCATGCCGTTCTCGTCCTTGAGCCCATTCCGAGAATCCTGCCCGGTAGCGGATATCTGGTCGATCTTGCAGCCGTTGGTAATCGTGTTATCGCCAGTGGTCAGGTATCCCTCGTGTGAGGGTGTCCAATCCACTATGGTCAGGTGTCCGTGGAAGTAACAGGGGTAGTCGAGCGTGATGGAGACGGTTTGCACGTTGAC
>Ga0257111_1000742_pt1 | contig 13471 bp, 11 predicted proteins | sample LP_taG_6_FD_191567 | JGI IMG/M metagenome (GOLD analysis project Ga0257111, IMG submission 191567) | Marine microbial communities from Northeast Subartic Pacific Ocean, Canada - LP_J_2015_P26_500m | ecosystem: Environmental > Aquatic > Marine > Oceanic | place: Canada: Northeast Subartic Pacific...
TAAAGAACAAAAAATTGCCATAAATCAAATAAATAATTCTTCTGGAGGAGATATATTACTTATCAACGGGATCACAGGGAGTGGAAAAACTGAAGTTTATATGGAAGCGATTTCTAAAATAATAAAATCAGGAAAGCAAGCTCTGGTCTTAATTCCAGAAATTGGGCTAACTCCACAAACAGAAGATAGATTCAAAAGAAGGTTTGGTTCAAAGGTTGTCTCTATGCATTCAAATAAAAATAATAGAGAAAGACTAGATGCTTGGTTAAGCGCTTCTAGAGGTTATATTGATGTAATTATCGGTACACGTTCATCAGTTTTTACCCCCTTTAAAGATTTAGGAATAATTGTTGTCGACGAAGAACATGACCTTTCTTATAAACAAACTGAGAAATTTAGGTATTCAGGTAGGGATATAGCAATATATCGCTCAAAATTACTGAACATACCAATCGTTCTTGCTTCAGCTACTCCCTCTCTTGAATCAATTAAGAATACTAAGGACAAAAAGTATTCTTTAATAGAACTAAAAAAGAGAGCTACAGGAGCTGCTCTTCCAAAATATGTGCCGATAGATATTAGAGGCCAAGAATTAGAAAATGGTTTTTCTCAGTCATTATTAAATGAGATGGAATATGAATTATCTAAGAGCAGACAAGTCTTAATTTTTATTAATAGACGGGGCTATGCTCCTGCAATGGTATGTAATAGCTGTGGCTGGATAGTCTCATGTAATAGTTGTGACGCAAGTATGACTATACATTCAAATCCTTATAGGATGCAGTGCCATCATTGTGATGCTAAGCATGCAATAACTAAAGAGTGTTTAAGTTGTGGAAAAGAAGAATTCAATCTATTTGGTGTTGGCACACAAAAGGTAGAAGAATTTTTAGAAAAGAAATTTTCACCTTACAAGGTTCTTAGGATCGATAAGGATACAACAACTAAGCGATCATCTATGAGTAATTATTTAAAAGAAATCAGTTCAGGGAAGCCTATGATCTTAGTAGGTACTCAGATGTTAGCTAAAGGCCATCATTTATCAAATGTAACTTTAGTTGGTATTTTAGATGCCGATAGTGGTTTATTTAGTGCTGACTTTAGAGGAAGTGAAAGGGTTGCTCAGTTGATTACTCAAGTAGCAGGAAGAGCTGGTAGAGAAGAAAACCAAGGCACAGTTTTATTGCAAACTTATTGTCCTGATCATCCTCAAATAGAAGAATTATTAACAGGGGATTATCAAAAATTTTCAGATAGAATTCTGAAAGAACGGTCTTTGGCTAAGATTCCACCTTTTTCTTATCAAGCAAGATTTCAAGCTGAATCAGCTCAAGGAAAATTAGCACAAGATTTATTGCAGAATTTAAAAAGCAGGGCTAAAAGTAAGAATTTTAGATTGGTTGGACCAATACCTTCCATTATGGAACGTAAAGCAGGTATATTTAGATGGGAACTAAATATATATTCAGAAAGTAGGCAGTCTTTACATAGAGAATTAGAAAAGATGATTTCTATTCTTTACATTCAAAAAAAAGTTTCAAAAGTAAGATGGTCTTTAGATATAGACCCAGTAGGAATATGGTAGTCTCTTAAGCTCAACTTCTACCATAACCAGAAGATTCTTGACGTCAAATTCTGATCCCAGTTAATTCCTCTGATTGAGCCCATAATTCCTTAGCTATTTCTTCATTTTGAGCTGAAGAAGTAAGTTTTCCAATTTTACAATCATAGAAGTACTGTCCCGTAACTTCTTCTATTTCATCAGAAGTACAAAGATAAATAGAAGAAGAGGCGCCTCTATAGCTATTTCTGGCAAAAGGAGTAGCTATCTTCATTACAATCTTGCCCCAAAAGGAGTTATTTTGGGTCCCAAAGTTTGTTGCCACAAACCCAGGATGTAGGCAATTTACTGTGACATTATGTCCTTTAAGTTTTTTGGCCAGTTCTCTTGTAAAAAGTATATTTGCTAATTTAGATTTACCATAAACATTCATGGGTTTAAAAGCTTTATTGGACTGAAGGTCATCAAGATCCATATCCTTAACAAAAGCATGAGCTGCGGACGATACATTTATAATTCTACTAGGACTAGAATCTTTTATAAGGTCTAGTAGTAAGATCGTTAATGTAAAATATGCAAGATGATTTACTGCAAAGACTTCTTCAAATTTATCAATAGTCTCCCTTCTTTCTAGGTTTATGATTCCTGCGTTATTTAACAATACATGAAGAGGCTTATCTAATAAGAGGAATTCTTTCGCAGCTCTTTTAACTTCTTCTTGAGCGGAAAGGTCAGCAATTATATAATTATTTTCTTGCCCATTTATTTGTAAAAGTCGCTCTTGAAGAAGTTTAGCTTTTGTTTCATTCCTTGCTATAAAAAAAATATTTGCCCCTTTTTTTGCTAATTCAATTGCTGTTGCCTCACCGATACCACTGGTGGCACCAGTTATTAAGCAATTTTTCCCTTCCATGGTCTTATAAGGTGTAACCTAGATAAATTAAAGAAACTACACATATTAGCATCGCTAAAATGCTTAAAACGAATCCAACTTGTCTAAAGATATTAGGATCTTGTTTTTGGCTTAAACCATAAGCATGGCTGGCCCTACCAACAAAAGAAATGATACCTATAGTATGAATCAACCAAGAAGGACCTTGGACAAGTGAAATCAATAATAAACTTATTATGTAAGCAGGAGAATATTCAGACCAATTACCATGCGATCTCATTGCTTTTAGCATTTCTGTATTTCCACCATCTCCCAAAAGTATTTCTGTTTTAAATCTGTACTTAACAGCATTTACTGCTAGCACGAAACCAATTAAAAGTTGGAAGCCACTATATATAAGTACTAATTGCATAGATTCGTTCATAATATTTTTCTCCTGAGCATTTGAATGTGATAACTTTACATTATCTTATTCAATATTATTAGATTTGTATGAATATTTATGAAAAATATGTTTTACCTAAGTTCTTAAATTTTGCATGTAATACTAAGCCCATGCGATACCAAAGAGAGAAGGTAGTACCTCTGGCTAAAGGGAATATTCTTGAAGTAGGTATAGGCTCAGGACTTAATTTACCTTTTTATAACATCTCTAAGGTAAAAAAGATATGGGGCCTTGATCCTTCTGAAGAGTTAAATGAAATGGCTAGGAAAATCTCGAGCACATCATCAATGGAAGTTGAATTTTTGCTCGCTGGGGCTGAGCAAATTCCTCTTCCAGACAATTCTATCGACACCGTATTAATAACTTATACTATTTGTACTATTCCTGAAATTGATTTTGCCATGAAGGAAATGAAAAGAGTTTTGAGGCCAGACGGAGAAATGATATTTTGTGAGCACGGGAAAGCCCCAGACGAAAATATAGTAAAATGGCAAAATAAGATTAATCCTTATTGGAATGTTATTGGAGGTGGTTGCAATATCAATAGAGATATTCCTAGGCTAATAGAATCAGCAGGATTTTTAATAAAATCATTAGAATCTATGTATATTCCTGGTACACCAAAAATCTTTGGCTTTAATTATTGGGGCAAAGCAATACAATTATAGTTTAGATGAAATGTAGGTTTATAGTTTTTATCTTAAGTTTAATGAGTATGTTTGGATATGGATATGACAGAATAACTGGCGAGAAATTTGCTAGTAGATCTGAAGTGTTAGGGCAGAATGGCATGATAGCTACAAGTCATCCTTTAGCAACTCAAATTGGCTTAGATATTCTCAAGAAAGGTGGAACAGCAATAGATGCTGCTATAGCAGCTAATATTGCTTTAGGCCTTATGGAACCAACTGGAAGTGGAGTTGGAGGAGATCTATTTGCAATAGTATGGCATGGTAAAGAAAATAAACTTTATGGACTTAACGCAAGTGGTCCTTCACCAAAGTCTATTAATTTAAATTTTTTTAAAGAAAAAAAATTAGATAAGATACCTTCTTTTGGTCCTCTTCCAGTTACGGTTCCAGGCGCAGTAGATGGATGGGTCAAATTACATCAAAAATTTGGCAATCAAGATTTTAAAACTTTATTTGAACCTACTATTTATTATGCTAAGAATGGATTTCCCATAACAGAAACTATTGCCTTTTATTTAGAAGCTTCAAAAGATAGATATTCTAATTACCCTAATTTTTCGGAAGTTTGGATAAAAGAGGGGCAAACGCCTAAGAAGGGAGAGATCTTTAAAAATCCTTTCTTAGCTTCTACGCTTGAGAAAATAGCTGAGGATGGACGCTCAGGCTTTTATGAAGGAGAAATAGCAAAAACAATTGTAGATTTTATTCAATCTCAGGGAGGTTTCTTAACTTATGAAGATTTATCTGGATTTCATTCAGAGTGGGTAAGTCCAGTTTCAACAAATTACCGCGGATATGATGTTTGGGAGCTGCCCCCCAATGGCCAAGGTATTGCAGCATTACAAATTTTGAATATTCTCGAGAACTTCGATTTAAAAAATCTAGGTCTTTTTAGTGCCGAATATATTCATTTATTCGTGGAGGCAAAGAAATTAGCTTTTGCAGATAGAGCAAAATATTATGCTGATCCAGAATTTGCTGAAATACCTTTAAAAAAGCTTATCTCTAAATCTTACGCAAAAAATAGAGCTTCTTTAATTAATTTAAATGAACCTGCCTTAACAGATGAACCAGGTTTATTAAAAGATGGAGATACTATTTATTTAACAGCAGCAGATAAATTTGGGAATATGATTTCGTTGATCCAAAGTAATTATAGGGGGATGGGTTCAGGCATGATGCCACCAGGATTGGGATTTATGTTGCAAGATAGGGGGGAATTATTTAGCCTGCAAAAGGACCATTTAAATGTAGTTGAAGGAGGGAAAAGACCTTTTCATACTATCATTCCTGCTTTCATAACTAAGGACGGCAAGCCCTATGTAAGTTTTGGTGTAATGGGTGGAGCTACACAACCACAAGCCCATGCTCAAATTGTTATTAATATAATAGATTTTGGTTTAAACCTTCAGGAAGCAGGTGATGCTCCCAGAATTATTCATAGCGGCTCTTCTCAACCAACAGACGAAATTATGAAGAGTGGAGGGACCTTAAGCATTGAAACGGGATTTGGGATAGACATAGCAAAAACTCTAGAAAATATGGGCCATGAATTAAAATATCAAAAAGGAATTTTTGGTGGTTATCAAGCTATTATGTTAAAAAAAGGGGTTTATTATGGCGCATCTGAGAGTCGAAAAGATGGACAAGCTTCAGGGTTTTAGTTCTTTATTTTAACTTTAACTATACCTAGCTTTAACAAACTGAGCTTCTATCATAGACAGCCTATTTTTGATTTAGTTTAGTGATTAGGATGTAATAGTTAATTCTTAGAAGAAAGAAAGGAGAGAAGATGAAAAAAATAAGTATTTTATTAGTCAGTTTTTTTATATCTGTGGGATTGTTAGCAGGGCATCATGAGTCAGATGAAGTTAATCTTAAAAAAGAACAAAAAGCTGTTTTAGATGCTTTTGAATGGGATTTTGGCAAAGCAAAGATCATAACTGAGAGGGTTACAGATAATATTCATGTTTTATTTGGTTTGGGGGGTAATATACTAGTAAGTACAGGCGAAGATGGAGTTCTTTTAGTTGATGATCAGTTTCCAGAGTTAAAAAATAAGATATTGAGATCTATACGAAAACTAGGGGGAAGAAAAGTAGACTATATAATTAATACTCACTGGCATTTTGATCATGCAGAGGGGAATTTAGGGTTTGGACCTACTGGTTCCATTATTGTAGCTCATGAAAATTCATATCAAATGATGAAAAAACCTATGCCTATTAATTTAGTAGGAATCGTTTATCCGCAACAGCCCTATCCTTCCAGTGCATTGCCTGAAATTACCTATAAAGATGCAATGAGCATTAATTTAAATGGGGATAGAATAGAGTTGTATCATTTTGGTTCAGCACATACTACCGGTGATACAGCAGTTTATCTAAGGGATTCAAATGTTATACATTTAGGAGATGTATTCAATATAGATGGTTTCCCTTTTATTGATGCAGATAATGGGGGCAGCATAGAGGGCACGATAGCTTTTTGTGAGAAAGTTCTAGAGGTTATCAATGAAAATACTGTGGTTGTTCCTGGGCATGGACCAATCGCTAACACTCAAACTTTTAAAGATTATATAAAAATGTTAAAGATAGTTTCGTCAAGAATTACAGACCTCATTGATCAAGGTAGGACGCTAGAAGAAATTATAGCCGCAAGACCAGCTAGAGAATGGGAAGAAGAAAAAGGAGGATCAGGTTTAGGCGCTTTGGTACTCATTGATAGAGCTTATACTAGCTTGAAGAAATAAATTGTAACGAGTTAAAATAAATCTACAGATTTTTTTAATTCGTTAAGATTTTCTTTAAATCTTAGTTCAATTAATCGAGAATCTTGATGATTTTCGTCATTATTTAGAGTAATTTCGATGCAAGGGGGAGGTAGAGCAGCACCCCCTTTTTTTGGCCACTCAAATATGCTTATAGCATTTTGTTGGTCAAGGTATTCTTGAATACCAATATCAAGAAGCTCTCTTTCAGAATTAAGCCTATAGAGGTCAAAATGAAAAATAGTAGTTTCTTTGGATTCATAAATTTCAACAAGTGCAAAAGTTGGGCTCTTTACTAATCCGTTATAACCCATTCCTTCCATTATCCCTTTTGAGATAGTTGTCTTACCAGCCCCTAGATCTCCTTGTAAGTGAATAGTTTTTATTTTATTTTGGTGATATTTGATTAATTCACCAAGTTTTTTACCTAGCTTTATAGTTTCTATAGCATTCTTAGTTTTCACAAAATTAAAATGCTAAGTTAGTTCTTATAGTATCTATAACATCGCTTGCCAGGAGACCTAACTCCCCTAAATCTATAGATGCTATATCAGCGCTCGCCGAATGGAGCTCTACTGCAGTTTCAGTAGCTTCTATTAAGTTTAGACCTTGAGCAATAAAGCTACCAATTAACCCAGATAGTATGTCTCCCATTCCTCCAGATGCCATTCCAGGATTCCCTGACTCACATACGCCAAATCTTAATTTATTATTAGAACATACGATAGTTCCTGAACCTTTAAGAACAGTAACGGAATTAAATTTTTGAGAAAGTTGTTTAGCTGATTTAAATCTATCTTTTTCTATTTCCATCACATTTTTTTTTAATAAACGAGCTGCCTCTCCAGGATGAGGCGTTATAACAAGTTTATGTGGTGCCATTACTTTTAATTTTAATGAAGTCATTATATTTAAAGCATCAGCATCCATTACCAATGGAAGGTTTCTTTCTTTACATGCTATAAATGTTTGCTGCATCATCTGTTCAGCCCAAGCATTTATTCCCAAACCTGGTCCTAAAACAATCACATTAGGTGAATTTAGATAATTTTCTAAGTCTTGACCGCTATCCACTCCTTTCACCATTACTTCTGGGCAGGCATTTAAAGCGGCTGTTACATGTTCGGTTCTTGTGGCAAGACTAACTAATCCGCTTCCAGACATAGCTGCACATTTAGCAGCAAGAATAGCAGCACCTCCAAATCCTTTGTCACCACCTATTATTAGAACATGGCCGTAATCTCCTTTATGGCTATTTATTCTTCTATTTATTAGTTTACTGAGCGATTTTTCTGAATTTATCAAGAAAGCATTAGATTTAATTTTAGATCTAATTTTAGATTTCACATCCAGGTGATCTAGGAGTATTTCACCTGAGCATGATCTTCCGTCTGAAGTATAAAGACCTCTTTTAAGACCAATAAACGATAAGGTAAGGTCTGCTTCAACTGCTATGCCAAGGATATTTCCTGTGTCCGCACATACACCAGAAGGCATATCCAATGAAACAACGGGGTTATTTTTCCCTAGGGCGTTAATTTTTTTTATTGCGGAATACATTTTTCCTTTAACAGTTCCTTTTATTCCAATTCCTAAAAGAGCATCAATAATAATTGTCTTATTCTTAGTAATTTTTAATTTTTCTAACTGCTTAGCGCTAATTATTTTAATCTTTAGAGATTTGGATAGATTAAAAGCTTTGGTAGCAGCTACTGACATCTTCTGAGGGGATTCTGCTTGTACTATAATAACTTTTATTCCATATTCTTGAGCTATTGAAGCTAATAAGTATCCGTCGCCTGCATTATTTCCCTTACCGCAGAAGACAATCATATTTTCTATTTCAGGCCATCTGCTTTCAATAGCTTTATATGAAAATTTTGAAGCTTTCTCCATTAAAGAATATGAGGTAACACTTTTTTCTTTTATGGCTAAGCTATCTATTTTTTTTGTTTCTGACGTCGTGTAAAGTTCCATAATAGTATGATCATGTCATTGTTAATTGAAAATTATAGACTTTAATAATGAAGTCCACTACTACTGAAAAGATGAATAAGAAAACTTCTGAAATAGAATTAAAAAATCTTGCAATTGAAATTAAGACAATTGCTAAAAAATTAGGATTCAACCAAGTTGGTATTACTGATACAAACTTACATAATCATGAGCAATACCTTAATACTTGGTTAAAGAAAGAATATCAAGGGGAGATGCATTATATGAAGAAGCATGGCACTAAAAGAAGTCATCCAGCAGAATTAATAGAGGGAACGCAAACAGTTATTTCCGTGTCCATGGATTATTTGCATGCAGACTACAATGGAGAAGAGCTATTAAAAAACAAAGATAAAGCTTTTATTTCTGGATATGCTTTGGGTAGAGATTATCACAAAGTGATGAAGAAAAAACTCCAAAAGCTAGTTGATATGATAAAGAATAGAATTCCAGCTCACGGAAGAGTTTTTGTTGATAGTGGGCCTGTTTTAGAGAAGGCTTTGGCTGAAAAATCAGGTTTGGGTTGGATAGGTAAGAATACTTTACTCTTGAACAAAAAAAGAGGTTCTTTCTTTTTTATAGGTGAAATATATACAAATTTGAATTTACCATTAGATAAAGTTGATGAAAAAAATCATTGCGGTTCTTGTAAGGCTTGTATAGATATTTGTCCAACGAAGGCCATAGTGGGACCTAAACAATTAGATGCTAGGAAATGCATTTCTTATCTTACTATTGAATATAAAGGGTCGATAGAAGAAGAACTTAGGCCAATGATGGGTAATAGAATTTTTGGATGTGATGATTGCCAGTTAGTCTGTCCTTGGAATAAGTTTGCACAATTTACTCAAGAAGAAGATTTTAAACCCCGACATAATTTAAATAACTCAGGTCTATCTGAACTTTTTAAGTGGACAGAGGAAAATTACTTAAGAAAAACCAAAGGATCTCCTATTAGAAGAGCAGGCTATGAAAGTTGGTCTAGAAATATAGCTGTTGCATTAGGAAATGCTGATACAAGTAAAGAAGTATATGAGTCTTTGATGTCCAGGAGGAATGATCCTTCGGCAATAGTAAGAGAGCATGTAAAATGGGCCTTAGATCAACACAAAGGAAAATCATCATGAAAGAAGAATACATAGTTAAGTTGGAACCTGAAGATGAATATACCCATGCTCCAGATAAATCTTTAAATTATAACGAGAGCATGTACTTTAATTTGTTTGATCATAAGCAAAGGATAGGAAGCTGGTTTAGATTAGGCAATAGGCCAAATGAAGGTTACGCTGAAATGACCTGTTGCATATATTTACCTGATGGAACAGTAGGATTTATGTTTGGAAGACCATCCATCTTAGATAATAACTCCTTCGACGCAGGTGGAATGATCTTTGAAGTCGTAGATCCATTTAAAAGATTAAAGGTAGATTATAAAGGTAAAGTTTTGTTGTTAAGTGAACCACAGCAAATGATGAATCCTAAAGAAGCATTTAAATCAAACCCAACTGTTGATTGTGAAGTAAGTCTAGACATAAAGGGAGAATCTCCCATGTTTGGTGGAGAAACATTAAAAAAGGATGGTTCTTCAATGGATATAGATCCAGAAAAAAGTTTTTCCAAAGCACATTATGAACAGCATATTTCTGGAGAAGGAAGTATAAAAGTTGGAGGTAAAGAGTTTTCCATAACAGGACTAGGATTGAGGGATAAGAGTTGGGGACCAAGATACTGGCAAGCTTTAGAATGGTATAGGTGGTTGACTATTAACATTAATAAAGAAATTGGTTTTATGTTTAGTATTGTTCACCAAGGCAAAGGAATTGAACGAAGAGGTGGGTTAGTCTTTATTGATAATAAATATCAGATTATTCGTGATTGTGATATTCAAACTATTTATGATGAAAATGATTGCCAGACTTCTCTAAATGCTTGGGCTAAAACTGATCAAGGAGAGTATGAAATTGAAGGGCATATTCTATCTTTAATACCTCTCAGAAATAGACGGACTACTCCTGAAGGAGAATCTCTAACAACAAGGATAGCAGAAGGCATGACTGAATATACCTATCAAGGTATTAGTGGTTATGGTATGTCAGAATATTTAGATCAAATTATTGATGGTAAGCCAATAGGAATTTAATACATGAAAATTAGTGTGGTCGATCAATCGCCTATCTTTTCTAATTCTAACGCAAACAATGCTCTGTTAGAATCTATAGAACTCGCAAAGGAATGTGATGCTATAGGTTTAAATAGGTTTTGGGTTGCTGAGCATCATGGTTCAAGTTCTTTTGCCGGGTGTTCTCCAGAGGTTTTAATTCCTAAAATTGCAGCGGAAACGGAATCTATTCGTATCGGTTCTGGAGGAGTGATGTTAATGCACTATAGTCCTTATAAAGTAGCTGAAAATTTTAGATTATTGGAATCATTATTTCCTGGAAGAATAGATTTAGGGTTAGGAAGAGCACCTGGAAGTGATCCTTATCAAGCAGGAGCTTTAGCTTATGGATCAACGACTACAGGTCCAGAATTCTTCCCTACAAAGATGAAAGATCTCACATCTTTTTTGATCGGTGAGAAGCCTACTTCTGAAGCTTTTGAGACTGTTAGTGTTACCCCTGGTTTGGGTGAAATACCAGAAATATGGTTGTTAGCTTCTTCGCAACAAGGAGTTGAGTATGCAGCCCATTTTGGGTTGCCTATGTCACTTGCGTATTTTATCAATCAAGATTGTCTGCATTTAGCAGATTATTACAGAGAAGAATTTCAACCTTCTATATTTAGTGAAAAGCCGATAGTTAGCTTAGGAATTTTTGCTATTTGTGCTGATACAGATGAAGAAGCAGAACGACTATCATCAAGCGCGGCTTTATGGAGAAAGAATGTACAAAGAGGGAACTTTTCAGCTTTCTTGACTACTGAGGAGTCTTTAAAAGTTATTAATAAAGACATAATTGATCACTCAGATAATAGAACTTTTATTGGGTCTGCAGAAACCATCTACAAAAAATTAGAGCCTTTACTAGAGAAGACTAAACCTGACGAGCTAAAAGTAGTAACCATTTGTGAGCCACTAGCTGAAAGAGTTAAGTCATATAAGCTGTTAAAAGCTTTTCTTGACTCTAAATAATTCTACTAAGACAGGCAAATAAAGTCCTTTTAAGAATTTTATGAAATATAATTACGTTTAATTTATTTAAAAGAAATTAAATGCCTAGTATAGATATACCAGCATATTCACCACCAAGAGTTCTAAGCTCTGCGTCACCTTGGCATTTATTTAGTCTTTCAATGCTTTACTTGGCACAAGGTTTGCCTAATGGATTTCTTGGATTAGCTTTACCAACTTATTTGGCAACCCAAGGAGCGTCAGTTGCTGATATTGGTCTCTTGTTGTCAATTACTATGCTACCTTGGACAATAAAGTTTTTATACGGACCCTTCATAGATAGTTTTTCTATCTTAAAGTTTGGAAGAAGGAGGTTTTGGATTTTATTGAGTCAAACTTTAATGGTTCTTTCTCTTTTCCCCTTGGTTATTCTTGGAGTTGAGAATCTGAGCATACTAAATTTAGTAATTATTTTGGCACTTCATAATGTGTTCGTGGCATTTCAGGATATCTCTACTGATGCTTTGGCTGCAGATAGTTTACCTGAGAAATCATTGAGTAAGGCAAATGGGGTTATGTGGGGAAGTAAGGTAGTAGGCAAGGGTATTGGTATGGCAGTTGCTACATCAATCTATTTTGCTTATGGAACCACTTTAGGGATAAGTCTCCTTATGGTTTTTATTACTCTTATCATGTTGGTTCCGCTTTTTTCAAAAGAACTTAATTATAAGGTAGGGTTTGAACAAGAGATCTATAAAGATTCAAAACAGATATCTTTTACAGAGTTATTATCAGGTGTCTTTAACGGATTTAACTCAACTAAGGTATTCTGGGCTATTATTTTTATATTTCTTGCAAACCTAAGTATGGGGGTTTATGAAGTGCTATACAATAAGTTTTATATAGATGAACTGGGCTGGACAGGAGAGATGATAGGTAATGCTAGACCTTTGGGCTTCTGGATGGGAGGTGTAGTTGGTCTTGCAGCAGGATTTTTAGGTTCTTATATAAGTAAGTCCATATTGCTTAAGTTGTTTATTTTTTCCGAACTTTTATTATTTTTTCTTTTGAGCACTTATTCATCATCTCTTTCAGAAATAGTTGGTTATAACATTCTGGTGGGTATAGAGATATTTGATGCAGGAATGACAGTTCTCCTTTTTGCAATTTTAATGAGCTTATGCACAACTAAGACTAGCGCTACTAATTTTGGGATCTTTATGGCTATTGCTAATCTCTCTTTATTTGCTGGAGATATTATCGCTGCTCCACTTATGTATCTTTTAAACTATTCTGGAGCTTTTCTTTTCTGTGCCCTTTCTTTAATTCCCTGCTTGTATATTGCTTCTAAATTAGAAATCAAAAAAGGATAATCTTATTTCATTATTATTCTAGATTTTCTAAGAAAGCAGACAATGCTTCCCCTATTTCATGGGGCGATATTTCTTGAATAAAATGACCACCTTCAACTGTGACTTCTTTTTGATTGGGCCAACTTCTTACAACTTCTCTTTGACTACCTACAAGTATTGATCCTGGTTCTGCATTTATAAACAATTTAGGAATTTCTGTTTCGCTCATGAATTGAGCGTAGTTTTGACAGATATTTACAACATTTTCAGGTTCTCCAGCAATAGGAATTTGTCGAGGCCAAGTGAGGGTAGGACGTCTTGATTCACCAGGCTCTAAAAAAGGCTTTCTATATATAGTCATTTCTTCTTCAGAGAGTCCTCGGTATACATCTCCTGCTAGTACTTTTTCTACAAAAAAGTTCTTTTCTAAAATCAACTCGTCACCTGCTTCACTTCTAAAAGCTTGGAATATATTTCTTGCGGTTTCTGGCCAATCATCCCAACTAGCAATAGGGCTAGCTATAGCCTCCATATATACAATAGCTTTAACCCTTTTAGGGTTTAAGTTGGCCCAATGGAACCCTAATGCAGAACCCCAGTCATGGATAACAAAAGTAATATTATCTAAGTTTAATTCATCAAAGAGTCCATATAG
>Ga0257111_1000745_pt1 | contig 13420 bp, 10 predicted proteins | sample LP_taG_6_FD_191567 | JGI IMG/M metagenome (GOLD analysis project Ga0257111, IMG submission 191567) | Marine microbial communities from Northeast Subartic Pacific Ocean, Canada - LP_J_2015_P26_500m | ecosystem: Environmental > Aquatic > Marine > Oceanic | place: Canada: Northeast Subartic Pacific...
TATGATTATATTGGTGCGCCCTGGCCAGATGAACTTGTTGTTAATCAAAATTTAGTTTTAAATGTTAAAAAAAATCCTGTTGGAAATGGAGGTTTTTCATTGCGTAGTCGCAAATTAGTTCAAGCCACAGCAAAAATAGATTATGACTCTTTAAAATTTCCACTTAAATCTGAAGATGTCATTATTTGCCATTACCTTTATGATAAAATGATAGAAGAAGGTGTTAAATTTGCTCCTCCAAAACTTGCGGCTCAATTTTCAATAGAAAACGTTAATAATCTTTATGGACAAAACCCTGACTCTGTATTTGGTTTTCATGGAAAGCACCTGAGAAATCATTTTCTAAAAAAATATGTATTAAGCCTAGTAGTTAAAGAAGATTAAAGATTCAAAATGGTGGGCCCGGTAGGATTCGAACCTACGACCAATACATTATGAGTGTACTGCTCTAACCAGCTGAGCTACAGGCCCAATACATCTCATTTAAATCAAATTACTGATAAAATCCACAGAAATATTAGCTTTGGAATTTTTGGTGTTTTTAATTATTGGTAGAAAGAGTCCCAAAACATACAAAAAAATTATTGCTATAGATACAATTATCATAGTTCTTACAGGATTCAATTTCATACAAATTATTTTTCCTTAAGTCTTGGAAACAATTCCACAAAATTACAAGGTTTGTGATTAATATCGAGTTGATATTTCAAAATCATATCCCAAGCATCTGTTACACCACCAGATGAACCTGGTAAAACAAAAATGTATTTTCCGTTTGCTATAGCCCCAAAAGCTCGTGACTGAATGGTGGATGTGCCAACTGTTTTATAACTTAATTGTCTAAATAACTCTCCAAATCCAGGTATTTCTTTATCTGTAATTTCTTTTATGGCCTCGGGTGTAATATCTCTTCCTGTTAATCCGGTGCCTCCAGTTGTGATAATCACATCGAGATTTTTGTTTTCCAACCACTTTAATATAATTTTTTTTATTTCTTCTTTTTCATCTTTAACAATTTTTCTATCTAAAAGTTTATGATTTTGTTCTTTTATTTTTTTTTCCAGAATAGCTCCAGACTTGTCTGTATCAATAGTCCTGGTATCAGTTATAGTCAGTAAGGCTATGTTAACCTGCATAATAATATTATAGAATAAATAACCATGACCCTGTTGGCAATATTATTTTTTGTCACCGCTGCTCTATACTCCAGTGTAGGATTTGGTGGTGGTTCTACTTATTTAGCTCTTCTTTTGATTTGGAACATGCCTTATTTGGTTTTTCCTGTTATTGCATTATTTTGTAATATTATTGTCGTCTCCGGTAATTGCTTTAATTATATTAGGTCTGGAAATTTAAACGTAAAACTTTTAATTCCTTATTTAATTGGATCTATCCCTCTAGCTTATATTGGTGGTTCTTTGCCTATAGAAAAAAAGTTATTTGAAATACTGCTGTTTTTAGTTTTATCAATAGCTGGGATTTTTTTGTTGATGAACTTCAAATCTTACGACGACAAGACGGAAAGTTACAAAAAAATTCCAACAATTTTTTCTGTTATGATAGGAGGGGCGTTAGGTTTTGTTTCAGGCGTTGTGGGAATAGGAGGTGGTATTTTCTTAAGTCCTATACTCTTTTTGATAAGAGCTGGGAAACCAAAACATATAATAACTACTGCTTCATTGTTTATCTTGATAAACTCTATTTCTGGAATTTTTGGGCAATTAACAAAAAATTCAGTCTTCAATGAAGTGACGAATTATTGGTATCTTTTCTTAGCCGTCTTGGTAGGTGGTCAAGTCGGAAATTTTCTAAATTTAAAAATATTTCCAACACGAACTTTAAGTTTGGTTACCGCTATACTTGTTATTTTTGTTGCTATAAGAATGAGTTTTAAAATTTTTACTTAAATTTAAATTTTTATTTTCTATATATTCCCGACATTTCGTTTTTTAATTCGGCTAAGGCGGAATGGGCAATTTTTTTATCAGAAAGTTTTTTTGCTAGCTCGTTATTCTCCAAATATGAATAAATTTCTGAAAGTAATCTATAAATTTCTTCTTTTTCTTCAAATTCAGATGCGATAAGTAGCGTATCTATGGATAAATAATAATTTTTTTGAATCTTAAACATTATAGCTCGAAGAATTAAATATTCCGTATTCTCAAGATATTCAGAATCAAGTTTTCTTAGCGCCAAATCAGCTTCGCCTAGTTTTTTATTTTCTATTAGCTTTCTTATATTTTTTAATTCACTCATTTTGCTATAATTTTTAAAAAATTCTGTTGAATTTTCTCTTTGTATTCTTTCCACCATTTTTTACATAATTCTCGTTTATTTAGTATTTGTTCATCACCACACTCTTCTATTATTTTTGTACCGTCAGCCCATTTTTCAACTATAAAAAAAGGATAGTTTTGAAAAATTGATTTGTAATATTCATATGTGCTTTCCACAATAGGGATGCATCCGAGTTCGAGAGCCTCATATAATCTGTACGTTTCTGGATGATAAAAACCATTCGGACAAGGAATAAAGTGGGTTGATGACATTATTTTCCCCATTTCACCTGAGCTCATACTTGTTTTATCTCCAAACTTTTTAGTTTGATGCACATATCCACCTTTAATTTTTGAAAAATGATATAGCAAATCTTGCCTGCTAGCCTTGTGCGCGGTGCCTATAAAAGCCCACTTGTAATTTCTTTTCTCTAAATCATTGGTAGTTTTTTCAATTCCTGACTTATATCCAGCCGGCAAGAATGTGATTTTATTAATATTTTTATGATGATTATTAATATAGCTTCGCCACACATGATCAAATAAATCATACGTTTTTATAACGCTTCTCTGTCCCGATTCATCTCCTAAATTGATCAAATATAGTTTGGAACACAAGATTTTTAATTTTTTATAAAATTCTATTTTTTTATCAACATCACAATCTACTATAATTAAAATGTCATCTTTTTTAATTTCATCTAAAGATTGGATATTTTGTTTATTAATTTTCTCTAATACTAAATTAATCCAGGCATCTGAATTGTTGGCATGGTATTTCCCCCATTGAAATCCTGAAATTGGATCATGGCTTGTGGTATTCCAATATAATTTTATCACAAAAAAATGATATCAGTTATCTAGGAAACTTTTCAATTGTTTAGATCGGCTAGGATGTTTTAGTTTTCTTAAAGCTTTTGCTTCTATCTGCCTTATTCTTTCTCTAGTTACAGAAAATTGTAACCCGACTTCTTCTAAAGTATGATCTGTATTCATTCCAACGCCAAATCTCATTCTTAAAACCCGTTCTTCCCTTGGTGTTAAAGTTGCTAAAATTTTTGTGGTTGACTCTCCAAGATTTGACTTGATGGCCTGATCCAGTGGCATAATTGCATTTTTATCCTCTATGAAATCTCCTAAGCTGCTATCTTCTTCGTCACCAACTGGACTTTCAAGAGAAACTGGTTCTTTTGAAATTTTTAAAACTTTTCTGACTTTGTCCAAGGGCATTCTTAGTTTTTTAGATAATTCTTCTGGAGTCGGTTCTCTTCCTCTTTCGCTCAACATTTGTCTTTGGGTTCTTGCAATTTTGTTAATTGTTTCAATCATATGAACTGGTATTCTAATTGTTCTGGCTTGGTCAGCAATTGATCTTGTAATGGCTTGTCTTATCCACCAAGTGGCGTAGGTAGAAAATTTGTAACCTCTTCTATATTCAAATTTATCAACCGCCTTCATCAAGCCTATATTGCCTTCTTGAATTAAATCTAAAAATTGCAAACCTCTATTTGTGTATTTTTTTGCTATAGATATCACCAATCTTAAGTTGGCTTCTACCATTTCTCTTTTTGCAATTCTTGATTCTTTTTCTCCTTTTTGAATTCGATTTACAAGTTTTTTGAAGTCCGCAACCGAAACACCTATTTTTTTACTAAACTCTACAAGCCTTTCTCGAATTTCATTAAAATCTTTTTTGTTTTTATTAAAAAATGATTTCCATAACTTATTTTCTTCTAAAAAGTTTTTAAAATTTGGATTGATTTCATTTCCAACATAATGTTTTAAAAACTCATCCCTAGATATTTTGCTGTCAATAGCAAGGCGCATAAGAACACCTTCTACTGAAATAATTTTTTTAATCTCTACGTAGTGTAACTGAACCAGCTCTTCAAGAACCGAAGGGCTAAGTTGTAAAGCTTTAATTTTATCAACTATTGATGCTTGAAGCATTTTATACCCTCTTTCTTTTGCTTTCGTAAAAGTACTACCCGATAACAACAAAGTAAGTTTATCATTTTGGTATTTGAGCATCTTGTTGTAATTTTTTTCAATCAAGTCCAATGTTTCCATAACTTTTGGCTTAATCTCTATTTCCATGGCGGCAAGAGAAACATTGAACTCATCTTCTTCTTCGGGTTTCCCTTCACTTTCTTTTTCTTTTGTTTCTTCTTTATTACCACTATTATTTTTTTGATTTTTTTCTATATCTGTTGTTTTTTTGTTGGAAGTTGAGACTTCTGTATTATCCATATAAGTAGAATCAATATCGATAATTTCACGAACGAGTAATTCTTCTTTTTCTAATTGATTTTTCCATTCAAAAATTTTCTTTGCCGTAATCGGGCTTTGCGCTAATGCGTTCAACATCACATCTTTCCCCGCTTCTATTCTTTTCGCTATAGCAATTTCCCCCTCTCGAGAAAGCAGTTCAACACCGCCCATTTCTCTTAAGTACATTCTTATAGGATCATCGCTCTTGTCTGAAGATTTATCATCGTCTGATTGTGTGGATTCTTTTTTCTTTGATAATTTGAAATCAGATTTTTTTTGAACGAGACTTACCTTGCTGTCAAATATATGAACAAAAGCTTTCTCTACATTTTCGTTAGTTAAATTTCTTTTTCCCAGAGCTTTGCCCAACTCGTCATAAGTTATAAAACCCCTATGAAGACCTCTGGCCATTAATCTTGCAAACGATTTGGTAATTATCTTTTCCACTTTAATAATGTCTTTGAGCTATAGCTTATATAATTGTTATTTTGAAAAAATCTATAGCTAATTTAGTTGCCTTTTACTTTACTTTTTAGATTAACAATTTCCTGAAAAGTTGCATTATCCATATTTTTTTCAAATTTCACTTCTAGCTCTCTTATGCTTTCCTGAAAATCAATATTTTTTAGTTCATCAACCACTTCCTTAAATAAAAATACCATAGAGTTTTTACTAGTATTTTCATCCACTATCGATTTTATTGGTGCAATCGTTTTTATATTTTCTTTTATTTTTGAAAGTTCCGGATTATCAAAATTAATTTCTGCGTTCAGATTTATGTTTTGAGAGTTTGAAGTTAAAAGGTTAATAACTTCTTTAGAAAAATTTTTCAAACTTGGATTTGAAAAATTTATTTCAGAAATAATTTCAATATCATTTAAAAATTCATTTGGGAATGTAATCAGTAAGTACAGTAGAGAGTACTCTTTGAGTTCTCTTTTTGATAAGTTTTCTTTATTTTTATTCGCTAATTTTGTTCTGTCTAAAGGCAACACTTTTTTTGAAAAAAATTTATAATAATTTTTATTATAGTTAACATGTGGAGTAAGCTGATTTATTTTTTTTATAAAAAACTCTAGAAAAAATTTGCTTAGGGTTGGATTTTGCACGGCTCTACACAAATTTCTTAACTTTTTTTCTAATTGAGCCAAAGATCCTGGATTTGATTTATTTGTAATTTGATAATTATAATTCCACAAAAAATCATAGATTGAAACTTTGTTTTTTACCAATTGTCCAAAATAGTCTCTGCCTTTTTTGTTAAGCAAATCGTCAGGATCATAACCATCTGGAAGAAATAAAAAAAATATACTTTTATCCTCTTGCAAAAAATGAAAAAGTTTTTCCGCAGACCTTATCGCCGCGGCTTGACCGCTCTTATCGCCATCAAAACAAATAATTGGAGAATCAAAATATCTCCAAATCAATTCTAATTGTCTCTCGGTCAATGCAGTTCCTAAATTTGCAACAACATTTTTAAGATTAAATCTATTCATTGTTATTACGTCCATGTATCCTTCGACTATAAAACAATTTTCGTCAGTTTTATTTTTTCTTGCATAATGAATATTAAAAAGATTATTTCCTTTTTTAAAAAATTGAGTTTCTGGAGAGTTAATATATTTTGCTAAATTTTTTTGATTTATGCTTCTGCCTCCAAATCCAATAATTGAGCCTGATATATTTTTTATTGGAAAAATTATTCTTCCTCTAAATCTTTCTAAAAAAATATTTCTTTTTTCATCAAAATAAAATAAACCAGATTTTTCTAAATCCTGTTTTGAATATTTTGTTTTAAGATTTTCATAAAAATTACTGTTAAATTCAACATGCCCTATTTCGAATAGCTCCAAATCTGCCTTTGCTATTTTTCTTTTTCTTACATAATTTATAACTTCCTCATTTTTTGAAAATTTTAGATTCTGCTGGGCAAGTTTTGCATAATCGTTTAAAACATTATTGTATATTTTCCATTCTTTATCTCGAATTTCGTCTTGTTTAGTAAATTGATAAATTGGCATCCCTGCTTGTGCAGCCAAATGTTTTACGGCTTCCCCAAATTTAAAATTTTGTGTTTTAACAAGAAAATCAAAAATATTTCCATGTTCAGACGTACTAAAACAATGATAAAATTCTTTATCATCATTGACGGTAAATGAAGGAGTTTTTTCATTTGAGAAAGGAGAAAGACCCACAAACTCTTTTCCTCTTTTCTTTAAGTTAACAAACTTACCAACGACTTCGGATACTTTTAATCTTTTTTTAATTTCGTCTAAATATTCTTTTGGATATTTCATCATTATTTTATAATTTCTCTTAGAATTGAACCAACTTTAGAAAAGTCCAAAGTATCGGCATGGGTTTTTTTAAGAGCTCCCATTACTTTGCCCATTTCCTTTATGCTGCTAACATTTAATTTTTTAACAATATCCTCACAAATTTTCTTTGTTTCCTCCTCTCCAATTTGTTTTGGTAAAAATTCTTCAATTATTTTTAATTCTAATTCCTCCACTTTTAAAAGATCTTCTCTATTACCCTTTTTATAAATTTCTATAGATTCTTTCCTCTGTTTTAACATTTTTTTTAAAACTTGAGATATGTCCGAATCTTTAATTGGCTCTTTGTTCTTTTGCGACCTGGAAGCGATATCCTTTTCTTTAATGGCAGCTAAAATTAATCTTAAAGTTGAAACCTTGGCCTTATTTCTTTCCCTAAGAGCCTTTTGAAATTGTTCTTCTATTTGATTTTTTAGCAACATTAGAAACGAGGCCATTTTAATTTTAATTCAAAAATTAATCAAAATAAAAAGAGAATCTTAAAATGTTAAAAACTTTTAAATATGTTGCGCAAAATCATCTTTTATAGTAAAAGCCTTTAACTCATGAGTTGTATTTGGTAGTAAAAACAAATTTAACCCATAAATCAAAATATAATCTTAAAGAGATTAAGGCCACTGGCGTTTTAGTTTTAGAAAACGGAATGTCTTTCAGTGGAATTGGAATTGGTTACGAGGGTCTTGCTACTGGTGAAGTCTGCTTCAATACATCAATTACAGGTTATCAAGAAATTATAACGGATCCTTCGTATGCTGAACAAATAATTAATTTCACTTTCCCTCATATTGGAAATGTTGGAACAAACTTTGAAGATAATGAAGCTGATAAAGTATGGGTGAAGGGTGTGATCTTTAATGCTGAAATTACAAACCCTTCCAATTATAGATCTATTCAACATTTGGATACATGGCTGAAACTGAAAAGAGTGGTTGGGATAATTGGAATTGATACTAGAAAATTAACAGCTCATATAAGAGACAAAGGCGCTCCCAAAGGAACTATCCAGTTTTTAAAATCAGGAAAACACAATATAAAAAAACTTAAAAAAATCACCAACAATTGGAATGGATTATTAAATTCAGATCTTGCAAAAAAAGTGACTTGCAAAAAAATATACTCGTGGTCATCCCATAAAACCTGGGATAAGACTTTGGGATATAAAAAAAGTAAAAATAATAAAATTAAAATTGTTGCAATTGACTATGGAATGAAAAAAAATATTTTAAGATGTTTTTCTGATCATTCTTGTAAAGTGCAAGTTGTTCCCGCAAATACTTCTGCAGAAAAAATAATATCTTTAAAACCGGATGGAATTTTTTTGTCTAACGGACCAGGTGATCCTGCTGCTACAGGTAAATATGCAAAAAAAATAATAAAAAAATTAATAGATAAGCATTATCCAATATTTGGAATTTGCTTGGGACATCAACTGCTTGCTTTGAGCCTTGGTGCGAAAACAAAAAAAATGGAATTGGGTCATAGAGGAGCAAATCACCCAGTAAAAAATTTAAAAACTAATAAAGTAGAAATTACGAGCCAAAACCATGGATTTGAAGTTGAAAGAAAAAGTTTGCCAAAAAAAGTGGAAATTACTCATCTTTCCCTTTTTGATAAATGCATTGAAGGAATACAGCTAAAAAATAAACCTATATTTTCTGTACAATACCATCCGGAAGCAAATCCTGGACCACAAGACAGTAAATATTTGTTTTTAAAATTTATTAAACTTATAAAACAAAAAAAAAATGGGAAAAAGATTAGATATTAAAAAAATTCTTGTAATAGGAGCAGGTCCAATTGTAATCGGACAAGCCTGCGAATTTGATTATTCTGGAACTCAAGCATGCAAGGCATTAAAAGATGAGGGATACAAAGTAATACTTGTCAACTCAAACCCAGCAACAATAATGACCGACCCTAATGTAGCCCACAAAACATATATTGAACCAATAACTTTGGAAGTTTTAGAAAAAATAATAATAAAAGAAAAACCATCTGCAATATTGCCAACAATGGGTGGCCAAACAGCTTTGAATTTAGCTATGGAAGCTGAGCAAAAAGGTTTGCTTAAAAAATATAAAATTGAATTGATCGGCGCAAACTCTAAGGCAATTTCTAATGCCGAAGATAGATCAAAATTTAGAAAAAATATGAAAGAAATAAATTTAGATTTACCAAAGTCCACAATTATAAATAACTTTAAACAATGTAAAAAAGCATTGAAAGAAATTGGATTGCCCGCAATTATTAGACCTTCTTTTACACTTGGTGGTGCTGGCGGAGGTATAGCAAAAAATAAAAAAGAATTTTATTCAATAGTTAAAAATGGATTAACAGAATCTCCCAAGCATCAAGTGCTTATAGAAGAAAGTCTTGTGGGATGGAAAGAATTTGAAATGGAAGTTGTTAGAGATAAAAAAGATAATTGTATTATAATTTGTTCAATTGAAAATGTAGACCCCATGGGTATACATACCGGTGACTCCGTCACAGTTGCTCCAGCACTAACATTGACGGACAAAGAATATCAAATTATGAGGAACGCTTCTATCGCATGTCTTAGAAAAATAGGAGTAGAAACCGGAGGGTCAAATGTGCAATTTGGAATCAACCCAAAAAATGGTCGGATGGTTATTATTGAAATGAATCCTAGAGTTTCAAGATCTTCCGCTCTGGCTTCCAAGGCCACTGGTTTTCCCATCGCAAAAGTGGCAGCAAAACTTGCCGTGGGTTATACACTTGACGAATTAAAAAATGAAATCACAAAAATTACTCCCGCATCTTTTGAGCCAACTATAGACTATGTTGTAACAAAAGTTCCAAGATTTACATTTGAAAAATTCAAAAATACAGAACCAGTTCTTGGAACCTCAATGAAATCGGTTGGTGAAGCAATGGCTATCGGAAGAAATTTCAAAGAATCTCTTCAAAAGGCAATTATATCTTTGGAAACAGGTTATAGAGGATTGGATAAAATTAAAAATATTAAAAAGAATGTCGTAGTTAATAAACTTGGAAAAAACATACCTGATAAAATATTAATGATTGCTGAAGCTTTTAGAAAAAATATTTCAATTCAAAAAATATATTCAAAATCTAAAATTGACAATTGGTTTTTGGAGCAAATAAAAGAAATAGTTAATGTGGAAAAACAAATAATCAAAAAAGGATTGCCAAAAAATTTTGGCGAACTAAACTACATAAAATCAATTGGATTTAGTGATAAAAAATTATCTGAATTAACAGATAAAAAAGAAAAACAAATTAGAAATTTAAGAAAAAAATTAAAAGTATTTCCGGTTTACAAAAAAGTCGATACCTGCGCTGCCGAATTCAAATCTTTCACGCCCTACATGTATTCAACATATCAAAGAAATCTAGATGGAAAAACAGAATGTGAATCAAACCCCACAAGAAAAAATAAAATAATTATTATTGGAGGTGGCCCAAATAGAATTGGACAAGGAATCGAGTTTGACTATTGCTGCTGTCAAGCAAGCTTTGCTTTAAAAAAAATAGGTTATGAAACTATAATGATCAATTGCAATCCCGAAACTGTTTCTACAGACTACGATACAAGCGATAGACTCTATTTTGAACCACTTATTGAAGAGTATGTTTTTAATATTATTCAAAAAGAAAAAGCTAAAGGAAAGTTAAAAGGAATTATTGCTCAATTTGGGGGACAAACTCCAATTAAATTATCTAAATTTTTGCACGAAAATAGACTGCCAATTATTGGAACCCAGTACACTTCTATAGATCTGGCAGAAGATAGAGAAAGATTTAAAAATCTTTTAGACAAGTTAAAACTAAAACAAGCCAAAAGTGGAATTGCAAAATCTCATAATGAAGCAATCAAAATTGCTAATAAAATTGGTTTGCCTTTGGTTGTTAGACCATCTTATGTTTTGGGTGGCAGAGCAATGGAAATAGTTCATGAAAAAAACCAATTAAAAAATTTTGTAGAAGAGGCTTTTAAAGCTTCAGAGAATAACCCGATATTAATAGATAAATTTATTAATAATGCTATGGAAGTTGATGTTGATGCTATTTCAGATGGAAATGAAGTGTTTGTTGCTGGAATAATGCAACACATTGAAGAAGCGGGTATTCATTCGGGTGACTCCGCATGCTGCTTGCCTCCATTCTCCATTAAAGAAAAATTGATAACTGAAATTAAAAATCAAACAAAAAAATTAGCCTTAGCATTAAAAGTAAAGGGCTTTATGAACGTACAATATGCAATCAAAAATGATGAGATTTACATAATTGAAGTAAACCCAAGAGCAAGTAGAACTGTTCCGTTTGTTTCAAAAGCCAAAGGAATTCCTTTAGCAAAAATTGCTTCCAGAGTAATGGCTGGTGAAAAATTATCAAAATTTAATTTAATAAACAAAAACAAGAATATGTTTGCGGTAAAAGAAGCTGTATTTCCATTTAATAAATTTCCAAATGTTGATGTATTGCTAGGACCTGAAATGAAATCCACTGGAGAAGTGATGGGAATAGATAAAGATTTTGGTCTTGCGTACGCAAAAAGTCAAATTTCTTCTGGAAATTCACTGCCAACAAGAGGATTGGCATTTATATCCTTAAAAGACAAACATAAAAATGAAGGAATAGATTTAGCAAAAAAATTAGTTGAATTAAATTTTACATTGTGTGGCACCGAAGGCACTGCAAATGCAATAAGAAAAAATGGCATCAAATGCAAAACAGTAAATAAAGTGAGCGGAGGATCTCCTCACATTGTTGATATACTAAATGCAAAAAAAATCGCCTTAGTAATCAACACAGGAGGTGGAAAACGTGCTTATCGTGTTTATGACTCAACTTCCTTAAGAAGAGCAACTTTAATTAACAAAGTTCCCTATTGCACAAATATGTCCACCGCTTACGCATGTTTAGAAGGTATTAAATCTCTTAAATCAAAAAAAATTACGGTAACTTCTCTCCAAGACATTAAATAGATAATATTATACTGGATTTAGGCTATTTTACTTTCCAATCTGTGGGAAATGTAACGTAATTGACCTGTAAGCATCTTCTCTCTTTTTTAATTTCTTTTTTTTCCATGCCGTGCCATGTATTTGGCCCACTTGTAAAAAAATATCCATAATTATCTTTATAGGGAACCGTTTTAACTTTATTTAATTTTTCATCATAAAAATCTGTACCTAAATTTTCAGATTCATTAAATGGGTTTGCAAACAAAAGTCCTGAAACTAATTTTTCTTTAATATCACAATGAGGTTTTAGCCAAAATCCCTGACGATCACATATTACTTCGATTCTTACATATGAATTCGAAAGATCTTTTTTTATTAATTCGCTAATATAACCATGCGTATCCTTTGATCTCAGCTCTTCTATTAAACTATTTAGATTAGGAAAATCTTTTGAATTGTCCTTGCTGACGAAACATCTAAATTTTATTGCTTTTCCTCCATCTGATATGCCCGCTCTAAATTTTCCCTCACCTCCGTCAACGGCCCTGGTTCCATCATAATTTATGTTCATTTTAGTTAAATCTGTAATTTCAGTTTTACAAATTTCTTTTATAGCCCCTTCTGTTAATGGTGCGTTTAATTCCCAATGACTAAAAGGTGTGCTGAAATGTTTAGATCTTTTTTTTAAAGAATTTAAAAATTCCATTAAATTAATTTTCTATTTTGTTTTTTAACTCGAGTGCTATTCTTTGCGCTTCATTGTGTTTATTATATGTCCAAGTTTCAACTTTTTCTCCTAAATCTTTAGTAATCCCCATTTGTTTAAATAGTTTAAAAAATCTTTTAAATCTATAATTGTTTTTTTTTGCTTTCATTTGAGCAACAAATATAGGTTTACCAGAAGTTGCTGCCTCTGAAATCATAGATGTAGAGTCGCATGTAACTATTACATAATTTGCGAGTGCGTACGCAGATAAATAAGCCTGTTTATCAACTTTGTTTTCAACATAACCGTGCGAACCCATTTCTTTTATTGCTAAATCAATGGTTTCTTTGGGAGTTCGCATAGATGGAATTATAATTACTTTATAGCCTTCAGAAATAAATATGGATTTTATTTGATTAAATATATTAATTATTTGATCAGAATTAAAACTGTAATATTTATTTGGTCCTCCTAAAATTAATGAAACTATTTTTTCACTTTTAATTTTATCCACCAGATATTGTCTAGCTTTATTTATTTCTATTTCAGTTATATAATGAATAGCACCTTTAGAACTATAAATATTATCTCCTTTTAAATCATCATGTTCTGGAGCCACTATTGCATCAAAATTTTTTAAACTTACTTTTGGATCTTGTATATGTATCGTAAAAATTTTTGGATTTTTTCTCTTGAGGAGAATTGATGGTATAACGCTTTTTCTTCCGCAAGAAATTATTAAATCTGGTGTTTCTTCTTCAGTTATATAGTTTCTATCTTTTAGAACTATTTCTGAAATAGGTGTAAATTTTGGTGGTATTAATACCCATGGAAAACTTAATCTCACAATTTTATGACTATATTCAGCACCTAAGGCTT
>Ga0257111_1000748_pt1 | contig 13375 bp, 11 predicted proteins | sample LP_taG_6_FD_191567 | JGI IMG/M metagenome (GOLD analysis project Ga0257111, IMG submission 191567) | Marine microbial communities from Northeast Subartic Pacific Ocean, Canada - LP_J_2015_P26_500m | ecosystem: Environmental > Aquatic > Marine > Oceanic | place: Canada: Northeast Subartic Pacific...
TAATTCTGGTTATGCCTTACTAGCGCTTATTGTTGAAATTGTTTCCGGGTTAAGTTTTGCAGAATTCTTGGACATAAACATATTCACTCCGCTAGGGATGAATGGGAGTATTGCATTTGAAGAAGGAATTTCCACCATTGACCATAGAGCCTATGGTCATAGCTATAATAATAATGAATATTTTCTTGATGACCAGAGCCTGACTAGTGCAGTGTTAGGAGATGGCGGAATCTATGCATCTATCCAAGACTTATATTGGTGGGATCTGTCGCTAAATAATTCAGATCTCATTGACCAGAATACACAAATGGAAGCATTCACTCCTGGTAGATTAAATAATGGTGAAGAAATAGACTATGGTTTTGGATGGGTATTGGACTCATACCGGGGCAAGGTTAGGACATACCACACGGGAAGCACCAGAGGTTTTAAAAATGTATACCAAAGATATCCTGATCTAGACCTAAGTATAACTATACTAACAAACAGGTCTTCCGGTAATCCTATGAATATAGCAAACCAGATAGCAGATATATTGTTTAATAAGATCTAACTAATTAATAAGCCAAAATCTTATACTGGTAAAAATAACGGTTCTATTTAACTGAAAATTTGTCTGCGTACAGCTTATTATTCTTTACCTTTCCTTTGACATTAACTACCCTAACAACGTTGCAGAAACCATCTTTTGCGTGTGAGTCAACGTGGTCATCAATGTTTACGTTTTCAACACTATAAATATGGTGTCCTATTTTTACGGACAACCCGCAAGACTTATCATCTGTATCAAAATTGCACATTCCGCATGATGCCAATGCTTTTCCATTGATTTTTCCATTTTCTGGAACCTCTTCAATGAACGCACTTTTAACACTCTTCTTATCCACGGTGCATGATCCACAAGTTGCGTGGACTAGCTGACCCATAAAAAGAGATGATACAATTAGGGCTATCAAATATTTTTTATACATTTATTTTTCTCCTTATTTTAATATTTACTTTAACAATAAAATTAAATATTTATGCATTAGTTATAATAGAATTATAAACATGATTAATTACTTTTTAATGTGAACTGATTTTACATATCTTATACAACTAATATTTAAAAATTACCTAAACAAAAAATTATGATATTTTATTTTAAAAGGTTTCTCGTTCTGCTTCTTCCAATTCAGATGCTTATTGGCAATAATATCACTATTGATGCACCAAAAATCTTGTTAAAAAATGTGGGTTTCAATATTTCGTTTATTGGGAGTTTTAACCCAGATGAATCTTTTACTTTACATCACAATGGAAAAACATTTTCGCCCGCAAGTGTAACTAATAGCGAAATCAAGTTTGAGAATATAAATACAGATGCATTAGGTAATGCATCATTTTCACTAGAAAAAAATAGTATAAAAATACATGACCTAAAAAAATATGTGATTAGGCCGTGGGTCTCTATCCTCCCTCCGCTTATAGCAATTACCCTCGCCTTTTTAACTAAATCTATCGTGCCCTCCCTGTTTGTTGCAATCTGGTTTGGTTCATGGGCGGTTAACGGTCTGACTTTTGGTGGCCTATTCACTGGACTACTTGATTCCTTTAACGTATTTATCCTCAATACTATTCTAGATAGGGACCATGCAGTGATCTCACTGTTCACACTAATGCTGGGGGGAATGGTTGGAATCATCTATCGAAATGGTGGAATGCATGGGATTATCCAGCTGCTAATAAAAAAAGCAAACACACCAAAAAAAGGACAGATCTCCATCTGGCTTTTTGGGATCATAATATTTTTTGATGACTACTCAAACACGCTTATTGTTGGGAACACATCTAGGCTTCTATGTGATAGGCTTGGAATCTCTAGAGAAAAACTCGCATACTTGGTTGATTCTACATCCGCACCAGTAGCTTCCGTTGCTGTAATTACAACCTGGATAGGATTTCAAATTAGTATCATATCAGACTCCATAGAAAATATCAGCGGTATTTCCGAGTCAGCATATCTTCTTTTTATTCACTCTATTGCATACAGCTTTTACCCATTTCTTGCATTATTCTTGGTTGGTCTTGTTGTTACAATGGGTAAAGATTTTGGGCCTATGGTAGACGCAGAGATTCGAGCCCGGAAGAATAAGAATAAAAAGGTTAAAGAAACTGTCCAGGATAATGGTGAAGAGCTTAAGGTAAAAGAAAATATTTCCTATCGCGCTGTAAACGCTATATTACCGATCGCAGTTCTTGTAGTATCTATGTTTTATTTTATTTTTTCATCGGGACAGGGTGAGACCATAAAAGATATTCTAGGAAGCGCTGACACATTTTCAGCACTAATGCACTCAACATTGTTAAGTGCCTTTGTCGCTACGCTTTTATCAGTGGGACAACGGATATTATCCCTAAATGAAACATTTGAGGCATGGTACAATGGTCTAAAATTTATGATGATGGGACTGCTTGTTCTTGTTCTCGCATGGGCACTTGCTGATATATCTAAAGATTTACACACGGCTGACTACATTGTCTCCATCCTGGGTGATAAAATACCAATACAGATACTTCCGACAGTAGTTTTCTTTATTGCAGCAGTGACAGCCTTTGGCTCTGGATCAAGCTGGGGCGTCATGGCTATTTTAATGCCTCTAGTTATTCCTCTATGTTGGGCGGTTATGGAAAATTATGGGGGGCCTGGACCAGAAAATATTCATATTCTATATTCGACCATAGCCTGCGTCCTTACTGGGGCCGTTTGGGCAGACCATTGTTCTCCAATATCTGATACAACAATCCTTACTTCTATGGCATCCGGATGTGACCTAATGGACCACGTAAAAACTCAGATGCCGTATGCATTGATCGCAGGATCGATAGCACTCTTTATTGGCACACTTCCTGCTGGGTTTGGAGTGCCATGGTGGTTACTTCTTGGCTTGGGCTTTATCCTGCTCTTTATTATTATTAACACATACGGAAAGCCTACAGACACGTAGTTAAATAATATTAAAAACATGAAAAAAGAAAATAAGTACAAACCACTTGATGCAATGAAATATCCGCGCTTTGAGGGTATACGTACTTTTATGCGTCTCCCACATGAGGCCAATTTAAAAGATATAGATTTTACCATCGTTGGCGTCCCATTTGACACCGGAGGGACTTTTAGAGTCGGCGCAAGATTTGGGCCTTCAGGAATTCGAGATAATTCATTGCTTCTTAGGCCATATAATCCTGCCCAAGAAATTGAGATATTTAAATACTGCTCAGGATCAGACTATGGAGACCTGCCAATAATACCAGGATACCTTCCTGAGTCTCATAAGCTAATTCAAGAAGGTGCAGAAAAAATATTTAGCCAAAATACAATCCCAATCTTTATGGGTGGGGACCACTCAATCTCTCTACCTCTCTTAAGAGCAGTCAAAAAAAAATATGGTCCGGTTGCGCTTATTCACTTCGATGCACACAGTGATCTTTGGCATGGTTATTTTGATAATAAAGATACACATGGTACTCCGTTCAGACGCGCACTTGAGGAAGAACTCATCGATACATCACGATCCAGTCAGATTGGACTTAGAGGCCCACTCTATGACCTAGAGGACTATCAAATGTCTACAGAGGAAGGACTGTTAGCCATAACTGGCCCAGAGCTTCACAAGATTGGGAACCAAAAAGCTATTGAAATGATCAAAAAAAGAGTAGGCAATGGTCCTGCTTACCTTACATTTGATATAGACTTTATTGATCCCGCTTTCGCGCCCGGAACGGGTACTCCTGAGGCCGGTGGTTTCACCGGATACGATGGCATCGAGATTGTAAGAGGACTTACAGATATAAATTTCATTGGCTATGACATGGTAGAGGTAATGCCCGCGTATGACCCTGCTGACATCACAAGCCTACTAGCAGCAAATATAATGTACGAGTTTATATCGCTGATTGCTATTAGCAAGAAAAAATCAGATCAAGACCAATAGCACTACTTATACTAAAAGTATTTTTTCCAAGCCTCTTCTGACTCAGGCCAGCGAGCTGTGACCTTTTTCAGATTTGTCCAGAATTCAACTCCACTTTTCCCGGTTATGTCACCATGTCCATATTTTGATTCGTTCCAGCCTCCAAAACTATATGGATCTCTGGGCACAGGAACACCAATATTTATTCCTACCATACCCGCGGATGCTTTTTCTGACACCACTTTTGCGATTTGGCCAGAAGTTGTGAAAACTGCTGCTGCATTTCCATAAGGGTTATTATTCTCAATTTTCATTGCTTCTTCAATCGTGTCTGCTCTTATAATTGATAACACTGGGCCAAATATTTCTTCTTTTGCACTAGGCCAATCTGGATCTATTCCATCCAAGATTGTTGCCCCAAGCCAGTACCCTTGCTTATAATCATCCGGAGGAGAGTTATTTCGTCCATCCACTAATATTTTTGCACCCATTTTTTCAGCTTCATCTATGTAACCGGTAATCCTATCTAAAGCAGTTTTACTTATAATAGTTCCCATGTCAATGCCAAGTTTAAAGTTTCTAGCTTTTTCAACCAGCTGATCTATAATATGGTCTATGTTTGCTACGCCCACAGCGACACTAGCAGCCATGCATCTCTGCCCTGCGCTTCCCATTGAGCTAGCTAAGAGTCCTTTTGCTGTAGAGTCCGTATCTGCATCTGGAACAACAATCATATGATTTTTTGCGCCTCCAAGACAGAGCGAACGCTTGCTGTTTTGTGAGCACCTGTTATAAACTATTTTTGCAACACTTGATGAACCAACAAAAGCTACAGCCTTAATATCTTGATGATCGCATAGAGCTTCAACAATTGTCTTTGCGCCATTCACAACATTAAACACCCCATCAGGAAGGCCTGCCTGCTTTAGATATTCAGCAAGCTTCAGCCCAGCGAGTGGCGTCTGCTCTGAAGGTTTTAAGATAAATGTATTTCCGGATGCTATTGCCAGTGGAATCATCCATAGAGGAACCATGACAGGGAAATTGAAAGGAGTAATGCCTGCGACCACACCTAGTGGCTCATGCGTCATCGTACAGTTGATCCCAGGACCCACGTCTGATGACTCTCCATTTAAAACGTTTGGCAAGCTGGTAGCATACTCTATTACCTCAATCCCACGTAGTATACTGCCTTTGGCATCTGCTATTGTTTTACCATTATCTAGGGCAATTAATTCTGCAAGGTTGTCTATATCTTTTTCCATGATTGACTTAAACCTGAACATGATCTGCGCTCTATCACGAATATTAGTATCTGCCCAATTAGGAAAAGCAGATTTTGCTTTTTCTACTGCTATATCTAGATCGCTTTTTCCTGAATCTGGAACCGTTGCGATCTGTTTATCAAAATACGGAGAGATAACACTAATTCTATTCTCAGAGCTACTATCAAGCCACTTATTATCCACCCAATTGCCGTAGTCACCATGTGAAGTAAATTGTATCATTTTTCTTCTTAAATCCTATTTTTAATTAATAAAAAAAGTTTATTTATCCCACTAATATCTGTCAAAGCTATTCAAAAAAAATCAATAATCTTAATTCTTAATTGGTGACTCTAAGACCTTAAAAGTTTCGTCGTCCGTATTGATCTCAACAATGCATCCAAGCGGTAGTGACACGTTTATAGATCCATGCCCAGAGGGGAAATTAAAGATAACAGGGACTTTCATTTTTGAAAAATATTGTTGGAAAACCTGATGCATTTGAAAATCAGTAGATCTATCAGGAGCTTCGGTTTCTCTCCTAGAAAACCTACCAATAATAATCCCATTAACCAGATCCAATTTACCAGCAAGTTTTAGTTCGCTAAGATAACGGTCTATTCTATAAGGAGCCTCTCCCACATCTTCAATAAACAATATGGAACCCATTGTCTTAGCTTCATAAACCGAACCCATCGTTGAACAAATAAGCGATAAATTTCCACCAACTAACTTTCCTGAGGCAATTCCTGGAACCATAGTTTGAACTTTTAAGGAATCCCCATATAAATCAAATGGAATCTCATAGTTATCATCACTATTCATTAATAATGACCAAAAGTATAATTCAGATATAGGATCAAGACCCTTTTTGCTTCCTAGCCCATACATCGGATTTGGGGTATGAAAAGTAATTAGGTTGGCAAGCTGATTAAAGGCTATATGAAGCGCTGTTATATCACTAAAACCAATGAAAATTTTTGGATTACTTTTTATGATATCATAATCAAGCATTGAAAGAATTCTTGTGCTTCCGTAGCCCCCAGTTCCTGGAAAAATAGCTCTGACAGATTTATCTTTAAAATAGGACATTAGCTCACTCGCTCTTTGTGCATCCGTACCCGCTAAATACCCCCATCTTCTATAAATAGAATCTTCCCGGATTATATAAAACCCTTTTTCCTCAAGCCTTGTTTTGGCAAGACTCATACGAACAGAGTCTAGAAAGCCCGATGGCGCACAAAACGCGATAGTGTCACCCACTAAAAGTGCAGGAGGTTTTTGCATAATTGAAGATGAATCAGATGAACAGGAAAAAATAAAAAAGAATGAAAAGATAGCGCTGATTATTATAATATGTTTGTTAAAAGATTTCATACCAAATTTCTATCATAAAAATAATTGATATAATTGTGATAATTCTGATTTTTTATGAGCCCATTATTGTATAATAGATCATTGTTCCCAAAACTAATCCTATTATTATTTTATTTAATAGGATATCTCCCGGCCAATCCGGAGAACGAAGAATTCCGGGCCACATGGGTCATCACATGGGATCACATTGATAGAAATAAAAATACAGCACAAAATATCAGTCACCTTCAACAAATTATAAATGATCATAAAACAGCAAACATGAACGCAATTCTTTTCCAAGTAAGACAAAGTGGAACGGCATACTATAGCTCAGCCTATGAGCCCTGGGGCTATTATGCTGGATATCAAGACCCGGGATACGACCCGCTTACTAAAGCTATCGAACTCGCGCATGAAAAAGGGATGGAAGTACACGCTTGGTTTAACGCGTTTCAGACCTCAAGTACACGCCCTGGGTCACCAGCATATGAACACCCGGAGTGGATATGTCGTGATCAGAATGGTACCGCGATGTCATCCTATAGATCTCTTTCTCCGGGACTCCCAGCAGTTAGAGAGTATACAGTCAAAATAGCTATGGAGATTGTTAATAACTATGATATAGATGGCCTACATCTTGATTATGTAAGGTGGAATGAACATACCAACAGCATCAGACAGTCTTTAGATACGGAGTCTGAGATCGCTGGTTTGGATGGAATGATATCAGAAGAAATCTTAAGCCAATTAACACAAAATCGTTCAGGAAGATATCTATATGATTATCTACACCCTTACTCTGGTGGCATACCAAGCGGTTATAGTTCATGGGAAGACTGGTGGAGATGGAGCGTAACCGAGTTTGTTAGTTCCTTACATGACTCAATACAGAGGGTCAAACCTCACGTTCGATTATCTGCAGCTGTATTAGGAAAATACAATTGGTCTGGTTGGCAAGGTTATGGTACAGTATTCCAAGATGGCGCCCTTTGGTTTAATGAAGGTTACCTTGATCATTTGATGCCAATGCACTATCACTGGACAACAGCCAGCGGTTTTACTGGAATGCTATCTGGCGATTGCCCAGAGTGCTGGGTCTCATTCATTCAAGATGGAATTGAATCAGGTCGATCATTTACGGTTGGTCCTGGTTCGTATATACTGGCAGATAATAATCTCTGGAATAATCACTCTTCTATTATTGGAGGTTGCCGATCTCTAGATTGGGTTGACGGCTTCCAATTCTTTAGTTACGCAACTTGGGATGATAATAATTATTTCGTTCCCGCTGGAGAAACATTCTTTCGAAATCTATCAAAGATTAAACTAAACCCCATTACAACTTATCCGCCTCCATCATCACCAACACTCGTACTATCAGAACTTAATAATGATCAGTTTCAGCTTATATCATACCCTGGTGAAATAAATGAACCTGTATGGTTAATAACCTATCGATCTCTTGATCCTAATGCAGGTCCTGATAATGCTAATATTATTGACATTCAGTTTACTCAAAATCCTATATCAATTATTGACCAACAAGGGATTAATGACACGGCGAATACATATCTCTATTTTTCTACTGTAGCAGACAGATATTGGAATGAGTCAACCATCTCTAACACTGTATTCTCTACCAGCTTACCAATGCCTAATAGTTATACCCTGAATCAAAATTATCCAAACCCGTTTAATTCAGAAACAGAGATCGTTTTTTCTATTCCTAAACTAAAAAATATAAAAATTGAAATATGGTCGCTTGATGGTAGACTTATAAAAACTCTCCTCGATTCAAGGCTGATACCCGGTCAATATGGGATAAAATGGTTTGGGAAAAATAATTCAGGGAAAATTCAATCTACTGGGATTTATTTTTCTACTCTTTCAGTGGATCAAAAAATAATAAAAACTCGTAAGCTTATTTATGTAAAATAATTTTCAACCCTTCGAATGAAACTTGTAAAACATTATACCATCAAATCTGGAATTACCATTATTGTTGATATAATCAATAAAATTTACCCTTACTGTTTTTTGCTGTTTTGATGAGGCATGTATTAGTTCCTTATTATCAATCAAGACACCTTCATGTGCTATCACAATACCATTTTTAAAATAGGATTTTCGGACAAATGCTGCACCGCATATATCAGGGAGTTTAGACAAAAGAAGCTCATTAACATTTTTTGTTGGAATAAAATAAATTTTATTTTTTGATGTCCAATTAAGATTAAGAAACTCAGATCCATCAGTCTTCTTATTTAAAACAATCGATACTGAGTCAAGATTATTTTTTTGGATTATAGACTTTGTGATATCAGTCGTATATGGATTATTTATAATCCTGTCAGAGGTATAGTGCCAGCGAGATCCATAAGTAGGTATTTTTCTGCCACTAAAATCTGGCTTGTAGTGTATGTCGATCATTTTTTTTCTTGTCTCAGACCAGCTAGTGCTAGTGGTAAAAGCAAGAGATGTTAATACATGTACCGTACAATCAGATGTGTCAATCCTCAGGATTGGATCTGGGTCAGGCTCTATCTCTTCACCTAGCTTGAATATCCCATATGGGGTTCCTACTCTCCAGATATTAATGGCCTTTAATCGATCATTAAACTCTGGGAACCTTTTTTGAAATTTTGGAAGTAATTTCGTAACCTCATCATTGCTAAGAGTCCAGGGCTTTGGCAAAGAAGAGACCCAATCAAGTCCCGTACTAGAATTACAAGAATAGAGCAATAACAGTAATAATATTATTTTCATTCTAATCTATCTGAAAACTCAGCTTTGCACTATTTTCCTGGTGAAGAATTGCCGAAACTGTGTCACCCCTCTCTATCTTACCAACGCCAGATGGCGTCCCAGAATAAATCAGATCACCTGGACCAAGTGGCACTGTTTGTGATAATAAAAATATAATTTCATTAACGGACCAAATCATTTTATCACAGCCTGAATTTTGTCTAATCTCCCCATTTACACTGAGGCTAATTTCTAATTTATCTGCCTCTAGAGATTCATCCTTTAATACGATCTCTGATATCGCTGCAGAACCAGCAAAAACCTTACCACTTAGCCAAGGTTTCCCCGTTTCTTTCGCTTTTTTCTGTATATCTCTTTTTGTGAGATCAACGCCTACGGCATATCCAAAGATCATGTCTTTCGCTTCTGATTTATCTATTTTATATCCATCATTTGATATAGCAACAACTAGCTCTACTTCATGGTGCAATTCATTTGTGTCATCTGGATATTCTAGATTACTTCCAGGTAATAATAATATTTCAGATATCTTTTGAAAAAAAAATGGTGTTTCACGATCTGGGTTACTGCCCATTTCAAACGCATGGTCTCTATAATTTCTGCCAACACAGTATATATTCCTTACTGGAAAACTTAAATCCCGGTTTAAAACAGGACATGCTACTAAAGGCGATGGGTTAATTATCCAGTCCATCTACACACAAAACAGGATAAAACGCATTATATTATCGTAGTCTCTGTCTTCATAACTAACACTCTTTGGAGTCAACATTATTGCGCCAGGATATTGTGATGCTTTATACGCGTCTACATGCTTCATATATCTAATTTTTAGTTTGAATCTGCTCGGATATGCCCATGTACATTTCTTTAATTCACCATTTAGTGACGCTTCTGACTTTCTTCTTATAATGTCTATTGATAGTCCAGGCTGTAGACTAATAGAAGAATCGCCAGTGCCATGCATTGTGGCATGTGTAACCGTGTTAGGACTAATATTTTTTACTTCTTTACAAATAACACTGTCACCAGAAACAAAGGTTAGAGGAATATGATATTTTGATGCAATTGTTCCATGTAAAAGCAGTTCAGATGCTTGCATATCATTTAATATGATTCTTTCGATCTTGGCGCTTGACATCGTGTGCGCTAGAGGGTTTCCACCGCTTCCAGCTCTTGCGTGATACCCTACCAGCATAAGCGCATCAAACCTGCTATTTATTTCCTGCAACATAGAGTATGGATGACCGCTCCAGCCACGTATTATCTTTGCTCTTTTCGGTAAGTATGAGGGTAAAATATTTCTGCCAGAGTAGTGAGCATCTTTCACCAGTATTTCTTTAGCACCAGCTGCTATTGCACCCTCACATGCTGCAGCAACTTCTAGAGACATTTGCTTTTGAAATTGAGCATATGCTGACTTATTATGGTCAACCTCTTCCCAGTGAGATACTCCAGTGACTCCTTCCATATCTGCACTAATGTAGACTCTCATTCAAATTCCTTTGTTTTATCGATGAAAAGTAACCCAACTATCTAAAAAGAAAAAGAGTTCCAATGATACTTTAATTAAAAAAATATAGTATTTGAATTATGTAATTAATAAATAGTTATGAAAAATCGTTTACTAAAGATTCTTTATTATCAACTGTTAAATTAATTGAATATTTATAATCATTGTATTCAATATTAATGCTTCCTGGGCTTGATTCTTTCGTAAAATTCTTTTTTTGTTCACCAGAGAAAGGAAACCGAATGTAATGTACAGAACTAATATTATCATCTTTTTCCCTTCCAAATTCAAAATCCGCAAATACCCTATCTCCATCTATATCAATAAAAACAGCAGTACCTTTAGTCAGTCCTATGAAACCATCTAAAACAGGTCTTATATTTTCAGGATCTGTTATTTCAATGAATAACGTGGCACTAAGTTCATTCCCTTGAGGGATCATAGGATTATACACGATTAATTCTTCTTCGATCTGATTATCATGAACCATTCTCTCTGCTCTCATCATTTCTTGAATTTGGAATTTCATGGTTTTACTATTTTCAAATGTAATCAGAATATTTGGACCCAGTTTAAACCTTCTGTTTTTTTTGTATTCAATAATATCTTTTCGATAGACATCTCTTTGTTTTTCATATTCAATTATATTTAATAAATCTGATACTTCTAATGTTTGTTTCAAAACTAACTCCTTTCAGAATCTCCTAGGCCATAGGCTCTATGAAGCTCAATAATTGGATGACTAGGATTAATCTTGTTGTTACTTGCTTGCTTAATTTGGTGACTTGCCAATGAACAGTCAGAGCAAGCTTTATCAGCTTCTTTTTGATTTATATCATTCACACATCTGTCTGCAACTTTCATTGACTCATCGTAATTTTCAGATTTCATGCCCCATCCACCATCCATACCGCTGCATTGGTTAATAAGATTTACCTTGGTGTCAGGAACTAGTCTGAGAATGTCTCTGCTCTTATATCCTATTCTTTGCGCTTTCAAATGACAGCTAACATGGTAATTCACTGTACCGATGCTGTTCACAAAATCTGTTTTTATTTTTCCTTGTTTGTTAAGCATCGCAAGATATTCAGATATGTCATATGTATTTTCTGAGATTAATTCAATTTTATCATCTGCACCCAAATAGTCTGGATATTCGGTCTTTAATGTTAGGCTGCATGTTGGCGGTCCAGTAACAACGATTTTATAACCGTCAGAAACCCATTTATAAAGTTCTTCAATATTCGGCTGAGCTTGGTTTTTAAATCCATCAAAATCTCCAGGGCTGAGATATGGTGCTCCACAACATTGTTGTTGGGGATATATACATTCTATATTATTATGCTCTAAGATTTCTACAGCACTAACTCCTAGATCAACATCATTTGAATTAGTGAAGCATGTGGCAAAGATTACTACCTTATCAACTGGTTTTTCTATCAAAGACCGATGATTTTGAAACCATTTTTCAAAAGTAAGTGTATTAAGTTTTGGAATAACCCTTTTTCTATGAATTCCAATAAATTTTTCCATTAACCATCTAAATATCTTTATACGATTTAAAAAATTTATGATCGGGCCAAAATAGGAACCGAGTTTTCCAATTTGGTCAGTTCGCGAAAGAAATATATCACTTGTTTTTACTCCACGATCTTTGGTTCTTAACGCTTGTGCCCTTGTCATTAGTTTCGGAAAATTCAGTTCAAACTCATGTTCTTTTCCTGGAGTATATGGGCAACCATGTTCACACAACTTGCACTGATAACACAGATCTACCACTTCCCATTTTTGTTCTTGGCTTAAATCTGTAACCTCTCCCCTAAATTCTACTTCTACACTGGCGTCACTAGCGTGCTCGCCTTCTGGTAAATCCAGATATTCTCTGTCAAAATTTTCTTTTTCAACTCTGCCATCATATTCGGCAACTAAACGCTTGTCATCACCAATTTTATCCACAGCATTGAAAAGATAAGGAAATGATGGACACAAATTAAAACAGAGCCTGCATCCTATACAGATGTCATATACTCTATCAATCTCTTTATATAATGATTCCTTGTTCCAATAATTAGGATCATTCACATCGTAGACAGCGTTATCTACATTTGAATGGTTAATCATATATAGTTAAAAATAAGAAGTTTGGTTTAACATTGGGCACATAAGTGCCCAATGTTAACGTGTGCATGATTATAAAGAATCTAGGGTTTCTTGGAATTTACCAGCGTGAGATTTTTCTGCGCGGGCTAAAGTCTCAAACCATTCAGCAATTTCATCAAATCCCTCTTCCCTAGCGGTTGCCGCAAAGCCTGGATACATTTCAGTGTATTCATATGTTTCACCAGCAACTGCGGCCTTAAGATTATCAGAGGTCTCTCCAATAACTAAGCCTGTCGCAGGATCACCGGCACCACCTTTTTCAAGAAACTCGAGATGCCCAAACGCATGTCCAGTCTCGCCATCTGCAGTATTCTTAAATACTCCAGCAGCTTCAGCATATCCTTCAATATCTGCGGCTC
>Ga0257111_1000750_pt1 | contig 13372 bp, 13 predicted proteins | sample LP_taG_6_FD_191567 | JGI IMG/M metagenome (GOLD analysis project Ga0257111, IMG submission 191567) | Marine microbial communities from Northeast Subartic Pacific Ocean, Canada - LP_J_2015_P26_500m | ecosystem: Environmental > Aquatic > Marine > Oceanic | place: Canada: Northeast Subartic Pacific...
CATTCATTACTGAACTAAGTAAACTCTCATTCTGTATAGCTCTATCGTCTGTTTGCTCTTCTTCTTTTGGCCATGATGATTTTGAAACCATCTCTGAATGTCCTAATTTTTCCCACATTTCTTCGGCTATGTGAGGTGCAAATGGTGAAAGCATGGAAATGCGTGTTGTAAGAACCTTATTCAGAACTCCTGAAATATTATCTCTGTTTTTCGCATTTGCCCTTTTCATGTACCATTGAAGATCAGAGTCAAATCCATACAAAATATGATGTAATGATTCACGAAGACGCATCTTTTCCATAGAATCAGTTACTTCGGAAATTAATTTTGACAACCTACTTTGTATCCAAATATCTTCAGGTTCGGTTCCTATCTTTTCAGGACTGTTGAATTTTATACATTCATCATGCATTGATTGTAGTTTATTTTTAATACCTGAAACCGATTCTATATTAAAATCAGCATCCTGTAAGAGCTCTGCTGAAATTAATATTGATAATCTAATTGGATCTGCACCATACGTCTTAACTGCATTTCGTAATGGTATAATATTCCCCATTGATTTTGACATCTTTTTTCCATCCATCAAAACAGAACCATTTACGACAATCTCTTTTGGCCAATTTTCTTTAGGAAATAGTGCAACGTGGTTTAGAACAAAAAATGTTAGGTGATTTGGAACCAAATCTCTTCCTGAATGTCTAGAATCAACAGGATAAAAATACAAAAACTCATTTCTAATTTCTTCTAGTTTTTCTGTTGTAATTTTTGCACCGTTTGCAATTGCATTTGAATCTCCGTTTCCATAGAAAACATAATTGAAAAATTCATCTGACATGTTCTCTGCTAAAATTTCTCCTGAGTTGACAAATTTTGCCATGGTGTAAAATGACATGTAAATTACTGAATCGGCTAAACTTTCAACTAACCAATCGCGGTCCCATGGTATCTTTGTTCCTAATCCATGTTGTCTTGCACATGCTCTTTCTCGTAACCAATCAAGTACATTGAGAAATTCTGTTCTAATATCATTTGGTAGTATATTCATTGATTCAAAGCAGTCACGTGCCTTTTTCTTCCATTCCTTATTTGCATAATCCAAAAACCATTGGTTGTTTAGTAATTTCACAACACATTCTGTTCCACATCGACACTTTACTGACTCATTTGTTAATTCAAGCATAATATCTGATTTTCCTGTTTTAGAAATCCACTCTTTTACCTCTTCTTTGACAAATGTAATTTTTTTACCTGCAAATTTTCCTGTATTAGAATTTAGTTTTCCTTCGTAGAATTCTTTAGAATAGATCTCTTTTGTTGCATCTTCTAATTTTGGATCATTCTGATTTGTAATTCCCATTCTCTTTATGACATCTTGGGCTGGTATCTTTCCAAATCCATTTGTAGTGATTATTGCAACTGGTTGAATCTTTTCAACCTCACTTCGTAATGAATCACTAATGTTTTTCTGATTTCCATTTTTAATATCTTCTAATGCTTGAAAATCATATGGTGCGTGTGCAGGAACTGACATTACAATTCCTGTACCAGTAGATGCTGTAACAAATGATGCAGGAATAATTAGAAATTCATCTTCACTTGTTGGACTAGTAACTTTCTTACCAATTAATTCTGAACCTGGTATATCACTGATGATCTCTATTTTTTTATTGAGAAACTCTAACTTGTATGCACATTCTGCACTAATTATCCATATTTCTCCGTCAACTTTGACTTTTTTATAGACAATATTTGGATCTATCCAAAGATTTGTTACACCAAATAATGTTTCAGGTCTAAGTGTTGCAACAGGAATGATTTCATGCCCCATGTTAAATTTTATTACAATGTATTCAGTAAAGTCTGGTTCAACATCACCTAATGTATCATGTTGTGAAACAGGGTTTTGATCATTTGGACACCATCCTACAGGATGATTTCCCTGCACAATAAGATTTTTCTGTTTTAGACTTCTGAATTGCCATTCAATAAACTTTTGATATGCAGGTATGATTGTTGTAAATTCTCTTCTCCAGTCTATGGAGTATCCCATCTCAATCATTCCTGCCTTGATTTCTTCATGAAAATAATCTGCAATCTTTACAGGATCAACAAACTCTTTGATTTTTTCTTCTGGAACATTGTACAAATTTTTGAATGCTTCAATTAACTCTACATCATTTGCTTCAACTCTTTTTGACATTCCAAGAATTGGCGTTCCTGTATAATGAAATCCCATTGGGAATAACACATTATATCCTTTCATTCTGTAATAGCGAGAATGAACGTCTGCTAGTGTGTATGTTCTTCCATGTCCAATATGTTGAGGTGAGTTTGGATATGGATATGCAACTGTAATGAATTTTTTTGGTTTGTCATTAGGATCTGTTTCAAAGTGTTTAGCATCATGCCATTTACTCCTCCATTTGTCATCTATTTGATTCCAGTTTAATTCCATCTTGTTTACCTATTCGATAATCATGGATTTCGCATTTTTAATTGCATCTTCTTTCTTTGATTTGTCGGTTCCTCCTCCTTGAGCAAACTTGGAACTTCCTCCTCCAGATCCACCTAAAATCTGTGAAATACTCTTTACAATCTCTCCCGCACTCTTTTCTTCTGAGATTTGGTCACCTGCATATACTATAATTCGGATTTTTTCTCCTTCTTCAAACAAGCCACAATATACTAATCTAGGATCTACCTTGCAAAGGACTTCTCCTAATCCAATATGAAAGATATCATCATAATCATTGCTTATTGAATAACAAAAGTTTGCTTTACTTGATTCTGTTAATTCAATTGTAATGTCTTCAATTGTAGATGTTCCTTCTTTACATTCTAATAGTGATTTTGCTATGATTGGAATTCTTTCTTTAGCAAGTTGTCTCCTTTCAACTCTTTTTTCTTTTTCTCGTTCTTTTAGCTTTTCTTCTTTCTCTTTACTCTCAGAATCCTGTTGTTTCTTTTTAACAAATTCTTTTGCACTGTCTCCTGAAACAAATTCGATTCTTACAACTCCATCCTGGATTCTCTTTGTTCTTGTAATCTTAATTTCTTCTATATCTGAAGTATTTGCTACGTGTGTTCCACCGCATGCTTCTATGTCTAAGTCCCCTATTGATACAATCCTAACTGATTTTACAGGAACTACTCCTCCCTGATAAATTCTAAATCCATACTTTTGTTCTGCAGTACCTCTGTCAAAATTTTCTATTTTAACTGGTATTGATTTTTCAATAATTGAGTTGGCAGCATGTTCAATTTTTACGACATCATCATCTGTTAGTGCAGAATGATGTGTAATGTCTAATCTTGCATGATCTTCTTCTTTGAATGCAGAATGTTGCCATACCCATGAACCTAAAATACTTCTTGCTGAAGTATTGAGAATGTGTGTACTAGTATGATTTTTTGTAATTCCATCTCTTCTTTTTGTATCTACTATACACGAGACAATATCACTCTCTTTTGGAACATCTCCTTTTATTTCATGAACTATAATGTTACCATGTTTTGTAACATCAACAATGTCACAATCTCCAATTTTTCCATGATCTGGTTCTTGACCACCTCCTCTTGCGTAAAATGCAGTTTTATCTAAAATCACAAAATTTTCAAATGATTTCAAAACTTTTGCATCAAATTCTCTTGGATCATCTCCGTAGAAGAGAAGTTCTGTATCTGAAATTCCTTCTAATGGTAAACTTATCTGTTCTTTTTGTTTTTTGGATTGATGTAAATCTGAAAGTTTAGCGTAAAATGTTGATGGAATTTCTGATATAACCTTCATTTCCTTTAGATATTCTGGTGTAATTCCATCAGATTCATACAGTCTCATCAAATCTTCAACGTTTGGTTCTTTGTCTAATTTACTGACAATTTTTTCCATTCTTTGTTTTGAACTGTCATACCTTCCTGTCTCAATTGAGATAATTTCTTTGACATCTTCTCGTGTCTTTTCTAATTCTGGGTATGTGTTTTTCAAGTAATCAATTTGTATGTCTATTATTTCATCCAAATCTAATTTTAGTTTCAATCTGTCCATCGTTGAAACAATTCTTCTCAACATTATTCGAAGATTATATCCACCTCCAACATTGCTAGGAAGTGCGCCGTCTGATATTGCAAAGATTAGTGTTCTAATGTGATCAATTATTAGATAAATTCCCTCTAGTGGAGTAATGATTCGATTAATTTGTTCATCAGATAATCCTGTTGTTTTGATAGCATTTTTTCTTACTTGAGATAAATCATCATATAATTCTAAATTCTTTGCGATTTCAGTGAAATATGGTACCAGTACTGAGGAATTTGCATCGATTCCTGCATTTTGAATTAATTTTTCAGTGATTGGACCAAAACAACAATCGTATGCAGTTGGTGTCCCCATTGTAATCCATGCAAATCTTTCTAAACCTGCACCCATATCTATAATCCGCTGATCTAGTGTTTTGTAATTTGAAAGGTTTCCTTGAAATTCTGTAAATACAGCATTACCAAGTTCTAGACCTCTTACAAAATACTCTAATGATGAACCGAAAGAACCACCTCCTTCCCAAACATCTTCTACAAACGTAATCTCTTTCTTTGCAATTCCAAATTGCTGTGTCAATAAATTAAAATCAAGATTAACACATTCATCTTTCCAATAACCATTTTCATTTGGTATACTATGTTGACCAATCATACAGAATGATGAAAAGTGTCTGCCCGTTACCCCAACATTTTCTAAATCTTTGAATCTAAGACATGTTTGTGGCACAACTAATGGATTAGCAGGAAATTCAAAAACTACCTTACTTCCCATCACTCTTTGAAAGTCAACAATTGATGCAATTGTAAAATACAAATCATCACGCCATCTACAAACAACAGGATATCTATTAATTGATGTATGATTATTTTTTACAAAAAATGACTCAACTTCTTTCCATGCTTCAGTGTAATCAAAACGATTTTTTGTTGGAGGATTTCCAATAAATGAATAGGTGTCACTAGAATGATCAGGGCAGTTGTTTCTATTTTCATCTAATGTCCAAAAGAATCGTTTACATATTAGACATGATTTACGTTCAAATCCTTGATTTTCAAATAACTTTACCTGATAATATCGTTCAGGATCCGCTGAAAATTTTGAAAGAATTTCTTTTTTATCCATCGTATCTCTGATCTAATGCTGATATTAAGAATCTTCGATTACAACCATTAAATATTCATTAATCTAAAAAAATCCATGTTTGGAAGTAAAAAGGGAACACTAAAGGAGGGAAATTTTGTTTTTACAGCAAAACCTGATGGTGATTACTGTAACTTTGTTTTTGGAATTGTCACTGGTGTAGATGGTAATAAGGTGGGTGTTAATGGATTTATCGTTAATCCTGTAGGTCTAAAAAATAAAGTTTCACATGGTAAAGCAGGTAAAAGATCAGAGGAGATCCTCAAAGAACCAACATCTGAAAATTGTATTTTTGCCTTAATTTATAGAATAGAACATGAAAATTTTACTGATGTTTTAGACCTAGAAAAAGAAAAAGTTGAAATTCTTTCAAAAAAGGTATTTACTGTTTTAGATGGATGGATTAGGGAATCACTTTCAGAGTTGATTAACAATGTTTTATCTTTATCAGATGGCTCTGATAAGGATCATGCCAAAAGAATCCTAAAACAGAGGATGGAAAACCTCTATGATAAAGATCTAAGCCGTAATCTTTACTCTGTTTGTCGAAGTCTTAAGATCTTAATTTGAACGCTGTTTTTGGACAGCTTTTATATTATGCCTTAAGCGATTTTTTTTAAATGGAATATGTTTACGCTGCATTAATGTTGCACAAATTGCAAAAAGAGGTAACTGAGGAAAACGTTACTAGTGTAGTAAAAGCAACTGGTGCAGAAGTTAATGAGGCTCAGGTTAAGGCTCTAGTTGCATCATTAGCAGATGTAAACATTGAAGAGGCAATTAAGGCTGCTCCAGTAGCAATTGCAGCCGCTCCAGCCGTAGCAGCAGACGCACCTGCAGGTGGAGATGAAAAGAAAGAAGCAAAATCTGAACCACCAAGTGAAAAACAAGAAGAACAAGCAATGGAAGGCTTGGCATCATTATTTGGTTAATTTTATCCGATCTTCCAACTTTAACATTATTTACTATGAGTTTCTATTACAATTGATTTGGTAGATACTGCACCAATTGATTTTTTTATTTATGTTTTAGATCTTTTTGGGACTATGGCATTTGCAGTTACTGGCGCATTTAAGGCAATAGAGCATAAAGCCGATATTGTTGGAATAATAATTTTAGCAACAATTACTGGTCTAGCAGGAGGAACAATACGTGATGTTGTCTTTGGGAAAACATTACCAAATTCTCTTATTGATCCAACTTATGTTATTATCACAGTAATCACTGGTATTATTTTGTTTTTTTTATATTCTAAAATGAAACAGCATTGGAATATTTTTTTAAAATTTGATGCAGTTGGTCTTGGGGTTTTCACTGTAATCGGTGCAACTTTTGCCTACAACATATTTGGAATGAATTTCTTGGTAATTGTTTTATCTGGAATGTTAACTGCAATTGGGGGTGGAATTTTGAGAGATGTATTTGTAAATCAAACACCTATAGTCTTTGTCAAGGAGTTGTACGCATCAGCTAGCTTCATTGGTGCGGTTACATTTTATTTTACATTATTAATTACAAATGAAATCTATGCTGCAACTATTCTTGGTATAATACTAACCACAGGTCTACGATTAATAGCAATGAAGTATAATTGGAATTTACCTAAAGTACGCAGTAGTTAATTATGCAGGAGTGTAGTTCTTTGCTTTTGACGCAACACCTTTAGCATGTGCATTTGCTTTTTGGAGAATCTGTTCTTTGGTTTCATCAGTTACATATCCTGTTTCCACTGAAACAGAACTAGCTGACTGGGCAGCTTTTGCTAGAATTTGTTTGATGTTGTCTTTTGTTATATACGCAGCTTCAATTGATAATGAAATTGCCTCTTGGTGAGCTTGAGTCAAATCATTTCTGAATTTTTCCAAATCTATTATCATTTCTTGTTCGGCATAAACTAGACCATCTTCTAATGCAGAGTTTAGAACAATAGAAGCCTCAATAGGCTTTATATCTAATTTACCTAAAAGTGCTGCAAGTTTTTCAGAAATCACTTCTCCCTTTTTAACTGGGATTGTTTCTCTCATTATCCAAATTGTACCTTGATCAATCTTTGTTGGAATTCCATTTTCTTTAAAGTCTGTTAGCATTGGACCTGGAGCAATTCCAGTGTTTTTTGGTGGTATTACAACATCCATACTTGCTAAATCTCCACCTCTAGCACCTAACATTACTTTGTTTTTCCCCAATAAAACATTGAGTTTGAAAGGTGACATGTTTGTAAACATAAAAAGACACTGTCCTGTTAATTTATCAATTAATTTTTCTATTCCTTTTATTCCAGTTTTTTCTAACGCAATTTTAGCAATTTTATCTTTAACACTAATTATTTCAACTTCTCCTTGGAGTTTTTTCCTAAGTGGAAGTAATTGTGATGATCTTACTTTTTCCATTCTTACTAATGCAAGAACATTATATTTTTTTGGTAGTTCTTGTAATTGTTGATATAATTGTGTTTTTTTTGTAGGATACTGTGTTCGGTTCTCATGCATTTTACTTTCGCACCTTTTGTTCTAACTTAATTGCTTTACCCATAGTTGTTTTTATCATAAACTTTTTGAAATTTTTATCACCGTTAGGTAATTTTTTTTCAATAGCATGTATTACTGTCATTGCATTACTTGCAAGATCATTATCATCCATAGTCTCATCCCCAATTTTACATGATAATGAAAGTGAATTTTTTACTCTGACTCTGATTGAATGTCTAAATCTTTCTAAAAATGATTCTATTGGTGCATTAAAAGGAACAGGCGTTGGCATTTTTCCTCTAGGACCAAGTAATTGTCCTAAAGCTTTACCTACACTTGGCATAAGTTTCGTATCAGCCAAGAAAAAGTCATACTTATTTATCAACTTCCTTGACTCCCTTTTGTTTTGAGCTAAATTATCAAGTTCTGTATTATCAATAACTTGATCTGCTTTTGCATTTCTCGCCTTTAGGCTCATATCCCCCGTGGCCATAACACAAACCGCTGCAGGTTTTGTCATTTGTTTTGGAAGTTGTATTACTTCATTCAGCGCAAATCCTTTTTTAACATCTATATCCTTGAATATGATGTATAATTCTAATGCCTGCTTGAACTTTCTATCTTTTTTCACCTTTTTAGATTCCTGAATTAGTTTCAAGATATCTGATTCGTTAACCATAGCAAAATCTTTTTTCACCTACTTAAAATCGTTTAGAGCAATTATCTACAGATCTAATATTTTTTTTAAAAAATTGATTTTTTATAGAAAATTTCATTATATTGTAATAATTAATACCAAAACTTACATTTATGACCTTAAACTAGTAATTTTGAAAATGCAACATATTGATGATTTAGATCTGAGATTATTGTCAGAGTTGAAAAAAAATGGAAATATATCAGTTCCAGTATTATCAAAAAAATTAGAGGTTAATGCATCTGTTCTGTATAGCAGAATAAAGCGATTATTAAGAAAAAAGATGATTAAGAAATTTACAATAGATATTGATGAATCGCAGTTAGGTTTTCAAGTAAAGGCATCAGTTGGAATAAATCGTGATCCTAAATTCAAAAATTCTATACATGATGCATTAATGCAAATTGCTGAAATTGAACATCTTTGCGAGGTCACAGGAAGATTTGATATTATCATAGGCGTGTTAGCAAAAGATCTTGAACAATTACACTCGGTAATTATTGAAAAAATTGGAAGTATTGAGGGAATTCAAAATACTGAGACATTTGTAGAATTAGAAAAAACTGATAAAGAGCCAGTATATCTATCTAAGAATTAATAATTAGTTGTTTATCCCATTTGCCGGAATTAATCTCTGCAGTAAATTCTTTAGGTGTTTTACCTTCAATCTTAATTCCAAGACATTGACAAGTACCAATCACTTGTTTTGCAACAGATTTTAATTCAGATGCATATGATGATTCTAATTTTACATTTGAAACCTTAACAACTGCGTCTATTCCAATATCTGCAATCCATTCAGTTCCTGATGTTCCTGAACCTTTTTGTATATTTGCCTCTTTTAATATTAAAGCAGATGCTGATGGAATTCCAACCTCAATTTCCCATTTTTTCGTTTCAGAATCAACTGTGACAGTTACAGGAATCTTCATTCCTTTGAAATCACCAGTTTTTTCATTAATAGCACTAATTACTTCCATAATGTTTACACCCATTGGACCTAAAGATGGACCAAGTGGTGGACCAGCAGAAGCTTCTCCTCCTGTAACCAATGATGAAATAGTTTGTTTGTCACCCATAATTTTTTACATCTACGATATGATTTATTCCTTCCTATAATGATGGTTTCAGATAGTTTGCATCTACAGTTACAGGAAGTTGGTATGGTGCATCTAAAAGAATAACAGTTGCTTCCTCTTTGTCATGATCAATACGAGTAATAGTTGCTTTCATTCCCTTGAATGGCCCACCAATTATTTCAACTGTGCCATCCACGTGAAGTTCTGACACAATTGATTTTTTAATAAGATAATTTTCAATTTCACTATATTGTAATTCACCTCTTAACTGTCCTTTTACATGTCGAAGTCCTTGAATTGCATTAAACATCATCTGTGCATCTTTCGCCTCAATTACAATGTAGCCTTTAAGATTATCAACTAATAATATTGATTGAATATTTAATTCACCATTTCTCATCTTAGTTTCAAGTAATCTTAAAACCACTTTTTCTTGGCCACCAGTAGTCCTAACTGCAAATAAATGAGATTCTGTTAGTTCAGACATTTTTATCTACGCAAAACCTTTGAGGAAGGGGACAGTTGAGAAAATAAATTGTATACCAAAACCTAGTAAACCAACAGTAGCAATCCCAAATAAAACTAATCTCAGATGCTGTTTATAGACATCCATATCGGATTTTTTCGTTAATTTTATTGTATTATAGCAATTTTTGACTGTTAATTTTGGGTTAAACCTCATTAATTTGAAATTAATAAAGTGTCAATATATCTTTTATTCATGGATTTACTAGTTGCATACAAAAATGATCCTGCGGGAAATAACATGGCTGAGTTCCTCAGCCAAGATTTAGAAAAAAAGAATGGTGTATTTAGAGGAGAAAAATTCGACGTATTGATAACTACTTCACCTGTAATTTCTGCAGATTGGTTAGAAGAAAAATTTGATTATGATGGATATGTATTTCTTTCAAAGCATGCTGCTGAATCTGGGACACTGGCATTAACATGTCATAGTACAGGAAATTTTGATGTTGCTAAATTTGGAGGTAACTCTCAACAGGTCGCAATTCCATTTCCATCATTTCAAAAAATATATCTACAAAATCTCTGGAAAAATCGTACAGATTTTCCTGATTTTCAGATAACCATTGAAGCAACACATCACGGTCCTACAGATCTTAACAAACCTTCTATTTTTATAGAAATTGGTACAACTCAAAAACAATGGAATGATGTAGAATTGTGTAATTCTATAGCACAAATTGTTGAAAAAACTTTCAAAGAACCTTTACAACAATTTCCATTTGCGGTATGTTTTGGGGGGACACATTATTCTCAGAAATTTACAAATGAAATAATTAATGGTAAATTTGCATTAGGAACTGTAATACCAAAACATGCACTAGAATTTTTAAATGAATCACTTTTTCAGCATATTATTGAACGAAATATTGGTGCTCAAGTTGCATTATTAGATTGGAATAGTTTAGGAAAAAATAAACAAAAAGTTGTTGAATTACTATCTACTACAAAATTAGAAGTGATTAAAATTTGAACATTGAAGAGATTTTCTTTACGTTTTAAGATTTTTGTGCTTCACTAATAATAGTTCTTAGATGTGCTTTATTTCTTACAGTGTTTCCGCCAATTTTTTTATATATTGATTTAAAGATATTATTATCAATTTCTTTTCTATCCTTTGCAATTTTAAGTATGTATCTAAGTGCACGTACTTTATTTACATAAACTATTTTTTTACCTTCTCTTGCACCCTTTCTGCCTTTTTTAGAACCTTGTCCTGTACCACGCTTCGATTTTTGAATTTTTTTTATTTTGGCTCTACCTCTAGATGTACCAGTGAATGATTTTATTGTAATTGTGTTAGCAGTCATCAAACTTCTTATATCATCTCTTGTAATTGCATCAGCTATATCATCAAGGCGTTCACTGTCAAATCTTACTCTATTTACTCCTACACCCACAATTCTTGAAACTAGTTGTTTTTTTGATTTTAGATTAACTGGCATTTTTACTCACTCTAGCATTAAACACTTTGAATTTTTTCCCCATAATAATTTCCATCATTTCTTTTCTTTTTTTAGTACCAACACCATGACCAAATCTTATTCCATCTTCTTTTGGATTTAATTTTTCTAAATCATTTGAATTGTTTACTAAATTATCTGTGTAACCTGATGGATGTAATCCCTTTGCAATTTTTGGTGTACCATATCCTATTTTGACTAAACCTGGTCGACCACGACTTTTTTGTTTTCTTTGATGGTTATCAATACCCTTTGGTTTTCTCCAGTTCGTTTCTAATCTTTTATATCTCCAGCTTTCTGGTCTGATAAATTTTGGTCTACTAGACGAAACTTCTTCTCTTACCCGTAGTTTTTCTTTATTGATCGGCATTAACTAGGGACTCGAATTTTTACATAAATACGTATCTAAGTTCCACTCTTGAAATTATGAGAAAGAGATAATAGTGTTTTATTTTTCGTTATTATTCTTGAGAAAAGACATGTATATTATTAAATTTGGAGTTGAGTAAATGTCAGAGTCAACATCGTCCTCAAAATTCTTATCACAATTAGAAAATTTTGGAATAACTACTAAATCCATTCATAGAAATCTTACACCAGAAAAACTTGTTGAAATATCAACTCAGAAAAATGAAGGTATTGTTACATCTTCAGGTTCATTATCTGTGAAAACTGGTAAATACACTGGTCGTTCTCCACAAGATCGTTATATTATCTATGATGATGAGACACATGAAACAGTTGATTGGGGTAATGTAAACAGACAATTTCCATCTGAAAAATTTAATCAGCTTTTTGAAAAAATGAAAAAACATGCTGAAGGACAAGAACTTTATGTTTTTGATGGTTTTGTTGGTGCATCTAAAGAAAATAGATTACCAATTCGTGTGATAAATGATCATGCATGGCAAAGCCTTTTTTGCAGACAATTATTTGTCAAACCTTCAGCTGCTGAACTTGAATCACATGAACCTGAATTTACAATTATATGCCTAAATGATTTTGACGCCATTCCAGAAATTGATGGAACAAGAACAAATGCTTTCATTATGATTAATTTATCAAAAAGAATTGTTTTGATTGGTGCCACAAATTATGCAGGCGAAATGAAAAAAGCTCTATTTTCTGTTATGAATTATTTAATGCCTTCTAGAGGAGTTTTTCCAATGCATTGCTCTGCAAACATTGGAAAAAATGGTGATACTGCATTATTCTTTGGTCTTTCTGGTACAGGAAAAACTAGTCTTTCTGCAGATCCGGATAGAATGCTAATTGGTGATGATGAACATGGTTGGTCAGATAAAGATATTTTTAATTTTGAGGGTGGGTGTTATGCTAAATGTATAAATCTTAACGAAGAAGCAGAACCACAGATTTGGAATGCAATAAAATCTGGAACTGTGCTTGAGAATGTTATAGTTGATAAAGCATCACTAAAGCCAAACTTTGATGATGGTAGACTTACAGAAAATACCAGAGCTGCATATCCTCTAGAATACATTCCCGGCGCAATAATTCCAAGCATCGGCGGACATCCTAAAGTTATAATTTTTCTTACAGCTGATGCATTGGGGGTTTTACCACCAGTATCAAAATTAACTAAAGAAAGTGCAATGTTTCATTTTATGTCAGGTTATACAAGCAAATTAGCTGGAACCGAAAGAGGAATTAAAGAACCAAAGGCAACATTTTCAGAGTGTTTTGGTTCACCATTTATGCCTAGACCTGCATCAGTTTATGCAAAAATGTTAGGCGAAAAAATTTCCAAGCATAATACCATTGTATATCTTATCAATACCGGTTGGTCTGGTGGAGCCTATGGTGTAGGAAAACGAATAAGCATCAAATATAGTCGTGCAATGGTTACAGCTGCATTAACAGGCGCTTTTAATATCGTCAAATTTAGACACGATAATGTATTCAATCTTGACGTTCCGTTAGAATGTCCAGGTGTTCCTTCT
>Ga0257111_1000752_pt1 | contig 13363 bp, 13 predicted proteins | sample LP_taG_6_FD_191567 | JGI IMG/M metagenome (GOLD analysis project Ga0257111, IMG submission 191567) | Marine microbial communities from Northeast Subartic Pacific Ocean, Canada - LP_J_2015_P26_500m | ecosystem: Environmental > Aquatic > Marine > Oceanic | place: Canada: Northeast Subartic Pacific...
CCTCCTCAGTAGTCCTAGACACCAGAGGAGCAGAGGAATTTGCAGGACGTGATGTAAGGGCCAGTAGGGGGGGGCATATTCCAGGTTCCATACATGTTGAATGGGTGAACAACGTTGATGAAGATGGTAGATTTCTACCTGCCTCAGATTTAAAGGAACTATATGCATCTGCGTACATAACAGACGAGTTAGGCGATATCTACACTTTATGTCAAACGGCAGTCAGGGCAACCCACAGCTGGTATGTACTGGCTGATCTACTTGGCTTTGATAATGTATCCGTTTATGATGGGTCCTGGACCGAGTGGGGTAATAGAGAAGATACACCTATAGATTCCTAGGCTAGGATTCGGCTAGGACAAGAGGACAAAACTGTTCATGATGCTCATTTTTCTAGTAGGCACCATGAACGGTTTTTAGTTGAATAATTTCGCAAGAATGAAAGGGGGAATAACATGGGATCTTTAGATGGTAGAGTGGCTCTAGTAACTGGAGCAAGTCGTGGAATCGGAGAATACATGGCTGTCCATTTTGCTAAAGCAGGGGCAAAAGTCGCCATTGCTGCCCGTACCACTGAAGTCACCGACAAAAGGCTTCCCGGCACCATTTATTCGGTTGCGGAAACGATCAATAAGGGGGGTGGAGAGGCAATCGGTGTCCAGATGAATATGAGGGACAACGAAAGCATTACCGCCGGAGTAGAAGAAACTGTAGAAAAACTCGGTGGAGTAGATATAGTTGTTAATAACGCCGCCATACTGGTCCCAGGGTCGCTAGAAACAGTACAAGATAGACATATAGACCTAATATGGCAAATTGACCTGAGAGGGCCTTTAATACTAATGAAAAGAGCTCTTCCACATGTGAAATCCGCTGGAGGAGGAGATTTTATCAATATATCTTCTCGTGCCGGGGTTTTCCCAGGTCCAGGACCATACGAAGAAACCCCTTCTAGGAGAGATGGAAGCTTTTACGGCATGATAAAGTCCGGCCTTGAGAGATTTTCACAAGGCCTCGCTAAAGAATTACAAGCTGACAACATTAAAGTCAATGTCTTATCCCCTCAAGGTAGAATCAAGACTCCGGGCAACATATGGGCTGAAAACGACCCAGAAAATCCCTCGCTTGAGTTTGAGGCTGCTGATGAAATGGGTAAGGCTGGTGTTTGGATATGCGAACAGCCGGCAACGTACACAGGACATATATTATTTGATCAAGATGTTTGCTCAGAGCAGAATTTATAATCAGGAAACAGCTAGCCGTTCCAATATAACTATGCCTCTGCAACATCTACGGTTAATTCATACTTCAGACACGCATCTCGGGGATCATCTCGGCCACCCATCGTCGAATACCGCCTTACAAAAGGTTGTATCTGAAACAATTCTGTTGAAAGCAGATTTCCTATTGTTGGCTGGGGACGTATTTGATAACGAGAGAATATCTGACGAGGCTGTAATTTTTTTCTTAAATGAAATTTCTAAATTAGACGCACCTGTAATTTTATTACCAGGTAATCATGATTTAATGCACGACACATCCATATATAAACGGGAAATTTTCAAAGATTCTCCCAGCAACCTTTTTATATTTAAGGAAGAGGGCGGGGAGATCATTGAATTTGATGATCAAGGTATAAAATTCTGGGGTAAAGCCATGTCTGAGCACAATCCTTCCTTCCAACCGTTGTCGCCCCTCCCTCACCCTGAAAGAAACATGTGGTTTATAGGTATGGCCCACGGGCATTTCGAGGCAATAGAAACCAATTCAGGAAGATCATCACTAATATCCCCAGCAGAGATCAATAAATCACCTTTTAATTATATTGCCCTAGGCCACTGGGATCTCTACACCGATGTATCCCAAGAACAAAACCTTGCGGTTTATTCAGGATGTCCTATGGCCGTTGGTGATAAAAATGGGCCAGGGTTTGTGAGTCTCGTTGATTTGGACCCAGAAAAAGGAACGCTCTACGATAAATGGTCCATAAAATCTTAATTCATAGCGATAGTTGCTCCACCATCTATTACAACCATGGCCCCTGTTATGTACGATGCCTCCTCCGAGGCCAGGAATAAGGCTAAATTTGCTACTTCTTCTGGTTTGCCTACACGACCCATTAGCGACATGGACGACGCTTCCTGAATAAATCCTTCTGGGTCTGACGGATCTATCTTTTTTTGTCTAGAAATGCCCCTCTCATACCAACCATCAGTATGTATATCTCCAGGGCATATGCCATTAACCCTAATGCCATATTCTCCCCAGTCCATCGCCAAACACCTCGTCAGCTGAGCTATAGCTCCCTTGGTAGAGTTATATGGCAGTGATTTTGCCTGGGCAATAAAACTACTAATAGAAGCAATGTTGATGATTGTTGGATGATCACTTTTTTTTAAATACTCAAGGGTACATTTACATACATTGGCAGTTCCGATGACATTCACTGAAATAGCCTTCATCCACCCCTGGTAATCCAAAGTATCTACCCCACCAAAAGTAAACGAAGCAGCATTGTTAATGACCGAATCAACACCACCCATCACTTCAATAGCATATCCCACCATTTCTTTAACCTCTGCTATATCCGACACGTCAGTTTTACGAAAATGAGCCCTATTACCGGAACTGGATGCCAAATTTCCTATAATCCCATTCAAGTCTTCCCTAATATCTGCCACCAAAACTGTGGCACCTTCCTGAATGAACCGACTAACTATTGCTAATCCAATACCAGATGTCCCCCCGGTAACAATTATCTTTTTCTTTTTTAACCTCATATCAGTCACAAAATCCTGTTTTATCACTGCCCTTTATAATTTTCGATCCGCTCCAAATCTGTTTTGGTGAAATATGGCTCTAGTAAAGTCACCACTTTCTCCAAAGTCTCCTCGGGGCTATCCCTGGAAGTATCCACTTTAACTACTGGCCCTATGTCACTTTTTGATATGAAATACTGGTAATCAGCCATTACATCCTCGATATCTGCAACCTGCAGAGGAGTATTAGTATGTTCCGGGTGATCTTTTAGTACAGACATACGTGATTCAATGATGTCAGGGGAAGCGACCATGTGTACCGTTATTATTGGATCAGTGGTAATTTGCTTTATCCGATTTTCGATACTAACGAACACATTGTTCCTGTCGAATTGCTCCCCATCTAACCCATAACCATAATATCTCCTCGCATAAACGGCTTCTTCGATGTGGAACCCCACCGACAAATCGTCTTCTTGAACATAGTGATGCAGGTGATAGTACATTCCGTAACGATGGTACATCTCTTTTAATTTTGGAGACAAATTCAATATTTGTTTCTGTTCTTCCAAAGTGGTGTCATCAGGATGCCCGGAGGTATGAGGAAGTTTTGAATGATCATGAATCAATCCCATGAAAAAAGATTCTCCCATGATTTTCAACTTCCAGTCACCCAGCATTCTGGAAATGGTAGTGGATCCGACATATTCGATGCCAGCTAATATTACTTTCATAATTCAATTCCTTAATTTGTACTTTTGAACCTGCAGCGGATAATCACACAAGTGTTTGATTTTGTATAGACCGGATCCTTTACAAACAATCAACCTCGCTCCAAAATTACACCCGATTTATGACTACGCCCACAGTTAGCTCTGCTATACTAAACATTTGAAAATTCATTGATAGGAAGCATGCAATTGGCTGCAAATGACTCATCTCTAGACATAGAAAAAATAAGCTCATTATGTAAACGGAGAGGGTTTGTTTATCAAAGCAGTGAAATCTACGGTGGATTGGCCAGTACTTGGGATTACGGACCGCTAGGTGTTGAATTAAAAAGAAACGTAAAAGAACACTGGTGGAACTCCATGGTATGGGAAAGAGATGACATGGTAGGGTTAGATACCTCTATTCTCATGCACCCCGACACATGGCGAGCGAGTGGTCATCTAGAAAGTTTCACTGACCCTCTGGTGGAATGTAATGATTGCAACCGACGGTACCGTGAAGACCATATTGAAACTGAAGTCTGCCCAGAATGTTCAGGAAAGTTAACCGAGCCCAGATTTTTTCACCTAATGTTCAAAACCTTCATGGGTCCCGTTGAAGAGGATGCCTCAACAGTGTATTTGAGGCCTGAAACAGCCCAAGGCATTTTTGTGAATTTTAATAATGTGATCAACTCGACTAGGAAGAAACTCCCCTTTGGCATCGCTCAAATAGGAAAGGCATTTCGCAATGAAATAACCACTGGCAATTTCATATTCAGAACCAGAGAGTTCGAGATGATGGAAATCGAATACTTTGTCATGCCGGGAGAAGATGAAGCAATTCATGACCAATGGATACAAGACTGCATTTCATGGTACGGCCAAATCGGTCTCAATTCGGATAATCTAAGGGTGCGACGCCACGAAGATGACGAACTTTCTCATTATGCGAAGGCAACCTATGATATTGAATACAACTTTCCATGGGGCTGGGGGGAGATTCAAGGAATAGCAAACCGTACCGATTACGACCTCAAATCCCACATGGAAATGAGTGGTGAAAAACTCACTTATTTTGATGAATCCTCTGGCCAGCATGTCATCCCCTACGTTATAGAACCATCGTGGGGGGTAGACAGAGCGGTAATGGCTCTACTGGTCGACGCCTATTCTGAAGAAGAACTTACCTCGGCATCGGGGAAAATTGAAACAAGAGTTGTTCTCAAATTTGATCCATCAATCGCACCTGTCAAAGTAGCGGTACTGCCATTAAGTCGTAACGAAAAACTGACACCTTTGGCCAAGGCAGTTTTTGACACGCTTCGTAGATCCACGTTGATTGGAGGTCACGTACAATATGACGATGCCCAAAGCATCGGGAGAAGGTACAGAAGGCAAGACGAAATAGGAACTCCCTTATGCGTAACAGTAGACTTTGACTCGCTTGACGATAATCAGGTGACGATTAGAGAAAGAGATTCGATGCAGCAAACCAGAGTAGGGCTAGACGAACTAGAGTCGGAACTCGCCCTTAAGATGAAGATATAGCCCCAATTATAATCGTTATATTGTGGTGATGAACCATAAACCCTAGCTACAAAAGGGGTGGTGTGAATGCTAGTGATTCATACGGCCGACATACATATAGGGGTCGAAAATTACAGCCGACCCCACCCTGAAAGTAGGACCTCATCTCGTCTCCAAGATTTCTTGACCTCATTTGATGAGCTTGTTGACTATGCCATTAATGAAAAAGCCGACTTAGTATTGGTGTGTGGAGACGCATACAAAAGCCGAAATCCGACTCAGACCCATCAAAGAGAGTTCGTAAAGCGAATTTCAAAACTTGCCCAAAGGGGGATTCAAGTTTTTCTACTTGCCGGTAATCACGATTCACCAAACATACCGGGGCCTGCAACCACCTTGGATATATTTTCCACCCTAGAAATAGAAAATGTTCATGTGGCCAGCGAATTAAAAACGGAAGTTATTAAAACTCCAAATGGGAACATACAAATCATCTCTTTGCCTTGGATAAGAAAAGGGGATTTTATGTCCCTTTCAGAATATGGCCAACTTTCCAACGAAAATTTGAATAAAGCCATAGAAAAAAAATTAATCGCGGATTTGAACAAAGAAATAGAAAATTTAGATTCTTCCCTACCGTCAATTCTAGCCTCTCACGTATCGGTCGATTTGGCTATAACAAGTTCAGAAAAATCAATGACCTTGGGTAAAGATTACATATTACCCACCAAATCCTTAGCCAACAGGAAACTGGATTATGTCGCACTGGGGCACGTACATCGGCATCAAGTTCTTAATGACGATCCTCCTGTAGTCTACTCAGGTAGTCTAGAAAGGATAGATTTTGGTGAAGAGAAAGATTCCAAAGGATTTTGTGCTATAACTATTTCAACAGGCCTCGACAAGCGGAGTCGACTTGAATCCTACAAATTCGTAGAAGTGAACGCCAGAAGATTCAAAACAATTTCAGTTGTCATCGAAGATAAGGACGAATATCCAAATGACAAAATATTATCTGAAATAGAGAAACATGAAATAAAGAATACTATTGTTCAGGTCATAGTTGATGTACACGCATCCCGGTACAGGGAGATCTCTGACAAATTCATCCGAGAAAAACTATCTAGTGCGCATTTCATCGCTGCAGTACGGAAAAATGTGATTTCAGAAAGCAAAAACAGGTTAGGAAAAGAGTTTCACGAATCCATTCTTCCAATGGACGCATTGGAGGCATTTCTGAAAGAAAGAGACATAGATGAAAATAAACTGCGCCTTCTTTTGGAAAAAGGCCAAACTCTAATGTTTGAAAACCCACCCAACCCGCCATAATGTGGAAAATTGGACTAAATTTAAAAATAATTTGTCACATGAAATACCTACCAATAACTTTATGTCTCGTAGTGTTTTTATCAGCTTGTTCATTCATTGAAAACACGGAAATTGCACCACCATTCAAAATAGATCTCTACGAAACAGTCGATTATAAGAAAAATGCTGTATTCGACTTGAGTTTACAAAGTGGTAAGCCCACCGTCGTTAATTTCTGGTTCCCAGCATGCCCGCCTTGCGTAGCTGAATTCCCCCAAATAGACCAATTTTATTTGGAGAACAAAAATTCCGTAAAAGTTGTGGGTATTCAATTGCTTGGCTTAGACTCAGCTCAAGATGGGCAAGATTTTGTGACAGAAAAAAACATACATTTTGCCGTGGGGGCAGACCCTACAGGAAAAGTGTCTGTTGATTATCATATTAAGGTGTATCCAACTACAGTGTTTGTGGACTCTCAAGGCCATATCGCAAGTCATTGGCAAGGCGAAATAAGTATAGAAGAACTAAAAAAACAATTGTTAATTTTACGAAATAAAGCGAACTGAAAATTGAACATTTCAGACCTATTTCATCTTTTTGTACGGTGGACACACCTCATTTCCGCAACTGCATGGGTAGGTGGAAGTATATTCTGGGTTTTGGTTCTAAATCCTGCAGTGAAGCATTCTGAAATTTCGTTTATTAAAAAATTGCAATCCCAATTATCTACAGAATTTAGGGGGCTAGTCGACGCCTGCATATTTGTACTTTTAGCCACTGGGGCAATAATGGCATTTAACAGGCTGACTCCCGGCAACATTGGATACCAATACGTTTTAATCTTAGGGTTAAAAATTGTTTTCGTATTGGGGATGTTTTACATGATAAGGGCCAAACGACATCTGAATTTCATTTCAAAATCTAGCTTAGCTGAGCATCATGAAAAGCCTCAATCAAAAAGACTTAAAACATTGCTAAACGGATATAATATAGTGCTCGTTCTAGGACTTCTGGTTTATCTACTTTCGGACTTGTTAAACCTGATATATATATCAACGATCTCTTAACAAATATAAGCTTCATTCCAGAGGTTCATAAAGTGAAAAAAACGTTTTTAGACATCATAAGATGCCCATTATGTAAATCAAATTTCGGATTACATGTGGATTCAGAAAAGGACGACGAAATTCTGGAAGGAAAATTGATTTGTTCTCAGTGCGAAGAGGAATTCCCCATTGCTAATTCAGTCCCAAACCTTCTACCTCCTGAATTACGTTAATAATTTGAATTTTTTAGGATAAACACACAAAAGATGGCCGTATCTCTAACGTTTCTTTCTTTTGAACTGCCTGACGCATTTCATCGACTGTTAATTTCAGAAGCGGATGCACCAGGGTGGGCGAGATTTCATACAAGGGATCTAACACAAACATTCTTTCATGAAACCTCGGATGTGGAATAGTTAAAAGTTGGCTTTCAAGTACGGTATCGCCCCACATCAAGATATCTACATCAATTGTCCGAGGAGAGTTGGCAAACACTCTGTGTCTTTGAAGATTTTTCTCTATTTCCTTCACGCGATGAAGAAAAAGCCATGGGGTTAATTGAGTAGATAATTTACACACAGAATTCAAGAATGCTGGTTGTTTAGAAAACCCGTAAGGGCTGGTTTCGTACATTTTAGAAGAATAGAGTGTATCGGCCAACTTTCTCAGCATCTGAGTAGCATCGGTAATATTGGTGAACCGATCACCTATATTGCTTCCCAAACCCACATACACATTTGTTGAAATATTTATTGTGCCCACCTTCTTACTATCGCATCTGTCATTGTGGATATTCTGTGCATTTCCGGAACATCATGGACCCTAACCATATCAGCCCCCCTAGTTATAGCTACCGATACAGTGGCAGCAGTCCCTTCAATGCGATCATCAACTGGTAATTCCAAAATTTCGCCAATCGTTGATTTACGAGATGTTCCTACCATCACCGGCACACCTATTGTTTTATATTCGTGCAGCCGATTCAGGATTTGAAGGTTTTGTTCAGATCCTTTCGCGAAACCTATTCCTGGGTCCACTATGATTTTGTCTTTATCTATGCCAGCTGAAATGGCAAAAGCAACCCTCTTTTTCAAAAACGCTACGGTATCTTTAACAACATCTTTGTATTTAGGAGATTCTGTGTTGTGCATGATCACTACATAGACTCCGGTATCTGCGATAAGGTGTACCATCTCAGAATCTCTTCCGAGTCCCCAAATATCATTAACCATTGTGGCTCCAGCGGAAATGGCTGCTTTGGCTACTTTGGCTTTGTAGGTATCTACACTGATTACCGCTTCTGTTTCGTGGCTCAATGCCCGTATGATCGGAACAATCCTTTGGATTTCCTCATCCGCCGAAACTTTATGCACATGCCCATAAACAGACGGAGGTTTAGAAGATTCGCCACCTACATCCAGCACATCTGCCCCTCTTGACAACATTTCGATACCTCTCGATATAGTCAGGTTCACATCCTGATGAATACCATCGCCGGAAAACGAGTCAGGGGTAGCATTTAGTATCCCCATCAAGTATGTTTTAGATCCCCAGTCAAACAAGGTCAATTTAGTTTATTCCTTCGTCCTGATGTGGTTCAGATAAACAACGAGATTTCAATAGAGCTAGATACTTATTTCCAGTGAGCTATAATAAATCCCGCGTATATGTATTTGTATCCAATCAATATTATTAAATAGTCCACATTTTAATCCAGTCCTATGTCACGAGAAAACTCCACATCGAAAAAAAACGAAGAACTGTCGGAAAAGAAGGCCCTAAGCCTGAAAGGTGGCGGCGATAAACGCGTTGAGGCCCAACACAAAAGGGGTAAATTAACAGCCAGAGAACGTATTTCCTTGCTTCTAGACGATGGTTCCTTTGAAGAGTTGGACCCGTTGGTATTGCATAGGTCCACGAACTTTGGCCTGGATGACCAGCATTTTCTAGGCGACGCTGTAGTCACGGGATACGGCGAAGTCAATGGCAGACTTACTTTTGTCTACGCACAAGATTTTACCGTGCTAGGTGGCTCATTATCAGAAGCTGTAGCCAACAAAATCTGCAAAGTAATGGACAAGGCCATTGAAAGCGGTGCCCCAATTATCGGGCTAATAGATTCAGGGGGCGCAAGAATCCAGGAAGGAGTTGACAGCCTTTCGGGCTATGGCTCTATTTTCCACAGAAACGTGATGTCTTCAGGTGTAATACCGCAGATATCAGTCATGATGGGGCCAGCTGCCGGCGGCGCTACTTACTCTCCAGCCCTGACTGATTTCATTTTCATGGTCGAGGGGTTGAGCCAGATGTACATCACCGGTCCTGATGTTATAAGGGCAGTAACTTCCGAGGATATATCTCACGAAGATTTAGGAGGAACTGAAGCGCACACGGTTAAAAGCGGCGTTGCCCATTTCGCAGAAAAAACGGAAGAATCATGCATTGCAAGAGTTAAGGAATTACTAAGTTATCTACCCCAAAACAATATGGAGGACTCTCCCTTAATTGGTAACGGTGATTCACCCGATAGATATTCTGATAATTTAAACAGCTTGATACCAGATAACCCGAACCAACCTTATAATATGCTTGACGTCATTCACACCGTCGTGGATGACGACAGATTTTTGCAAGTCCACAAGAATTTTGCACCCAACATACTGGTTGGATTTGCAAGTTTTGATGGAAAATCGGTAGGGATCGTCGCACAACAACCTGACCATTTCGCTGGTGTGCTTGATATAGATGCATCTGTTAAAGCAGCAAGGTTCGTAAGATTCTGCGATGCCTTCAACATACCTTTAGTGACTTTTATAGATGTTCCCGGGTTCCTGCCTGGCAGTTCTCAAGAATACGGAGGAATTATCCGACATGGTGCAAAGTTAATATTCGCCTATGCGGAAGCTACTGTTCCAAAAATAAGTGTTCTGATTAGAAAGGCCTATGGCGGTGCTTATATCGTGATGAGCAGCAAGAATCTCAAAGGGGATATAAATTACTCGTGGCCAACAGGTCAAGTCGCAGTAATGGGTGCAGAAGGTGCAGTTAATATAATCCATAGATCACAAATCAGAGAGTCAGATGACCCGCAAAAATTAACTGACAAGTTGGTAACAGAATACGAAGAAAACCTAATGAATCCCTACATTGCTGCGAGCAGGGGCATGATAGACGACGTGATAGAACCTGGTCAGACACGGCTAAAAGTCATAAGAGCTTTGAAAATGTTGGCTAACAAAAGAGAGAATATACCTCCCAAGAAACATGGGAGCATTCCTTTGTAAACGGTATGAAATCAACCCAGGAACATATAGCTGCTATATCAACTGCCATTCAAATGTATTTGGATGACACCAAAACTCCAGACCCAAGAAAGGGTAATTTAATATCTTCCTGGAAACATGCAGCTCTTTATCCTCTTCCATATTCGCACAATCGTGTAATTGGAGGATGGGGTGGCAGGCCTATTACTTATAAATAACCCAAGGATTCACCCGATTATATGAACACATTTAACTCTTTTGGCATCACTGACACTACTTTCCGGGACGCTCATCAAAGCCTTCTTGCCACAAGACTCGAAATGAAGGATATGGAACCCATCGCGGCCCAAATGGACCAGGTCGGTTTCGCGTCTATGGAGGTCTGGGGTGGAGCTACTTTCGACGCTACTACCAGATATTTAGCTGAAGATCCTTGGGAAAGGTTGCGCCAATTCAAAAAATTAATAACGAAGACTCCCTTGTCAATGCTGTTAAGAGGGCAATCCCTGGTTGGGTACAAAGCGTATGCTGATGACGTAGTAGATGCGTTTGTTGAACGCTCTGCGACAAACGGAATCGACATTTTTAGGGTGTTTGATGCATTGAACGACGAATGGAATCTGATCCGAGCTGCTGAAGCTGTGAAAAATAACGGTAAGCATTTACAAATGGCAATTTGTTATTCAGTCACCGAAAACGGAAAGATGGGTGGGCCAATATATAGTCTGGACTACTATCTCGATAGAGCCAAAATTTTCCAAGAAATGGGGGCTGATAGCCTTTGTATTAAAGATATGGCAGGACTCTTATCACCTTACGACGCCTTTGAATTAATTTCAGCATTGAAAAAAGTGGTGACGGTGCCTATTCAACTACACACCCATTACACCAGTGGCATGGCCTCTATGACTGTTTTAAAAGCGATTGAAGCAGGGGTAGACGTAGTTGATGCTTGCCTAGCTCCACTAGCATTGAGAACTTCCCAGCCAGCTGTAGAACCACTGGTTGTTACTCTACGAGGCACAGAAAATGATCCTAAATTGGATCTAGACACCCTTATAAATTTAGGGGATTACCTAGAATCAGTTTTGCCGAAGTATCGCGAATATTTGGAAACCCCAAAAGTCTCTGTTATAGACACTAAAATTCTGAGTCATCAAATACCTGGTGGAATGGCGAGTAACTTGATATCGCAGCTTAGAGAAGCTGACTCATTGGATAGGCTTGCTGAGGTTCTGGAAGATATCCCCATCACTAGAAAAGAACTGGGATATCCTCCATTGGTGACACCGATGAGTCAGATGGTCGGATCTCAAGCAGTTAGTAATGTGCTCTTTGGTAGATACAAAATGGTGTCCAATCAAGTGAAGGAGTATCTCACCGGAATGTACGGTAGGCCCCCTTCTAAGGTAGATAGCCAAATTAAAGACGCGGTCTTCGAATCCTCTGATACCGCAGAAATAAAAACCATCAATGAAAGGCCCGGGAATTTAATAGAGCCTGAATTAAACCGAGCAGAAAAAGAAGTGGCCGACATCACGAGCGATATTGATGACATCCTAATTTACGCGTTGTACCCCACCACAGGAATGAAATTTCTCAGAATAAAACATGGGCTTGATCTAAATGCTGGCAGTGATCGCTCAGAGAATCACGAAATTACTGCAACAGGAACAAAGGAAGTCCCCGTTAAAAGTTTAAAGACAAGATCTTTCAATGTGTTTATTGACGACACCTTCTATAAGGTGGAAATCGATCCTGTTAACCAAAATATGGTTTCAATTTCTGACGGAATTCGAAATCCAGAGCCCGGTAAAGATTCAAAATCAGCATTAAATGGACCGGCAGAAAATTCCCCTGGAGAGCTGAAATCCCCTATGCCAGGTGTGCTTTTGAAATACCTAGTGGAAGCGGACCAACAAGTAAATCGGGGTGACCCAATAGCAGTTTTAGAAGCTATGAAGATGGAAAATACTTTGCCTTCACCGAAAGATGGGCGTATCCAGTCATTGACAGTAGAACCTGGACAAACTGTTGTAAAGGGCGACCTTCTAGCTATAATCACCTAGTCAAATTGGTTTGTAAATAATATCGAAGTTAGGATTACTAAAACACCGGGAAAGAGGAATCAAATGAGAAACAAAGTGACTGTCGTTGGGGCCGGAAACGTAGGTGCGACAACCGCTCAACGTATTTTTGACGGAGGCTATGCTGACGTTGTTTTGGTGGATATCGTAGATGGGCTACCTCAAGGAAAGGCTTTGGACATGCTTGAATCTGGGCCAATTTTGGGAACAGACGCCAGCATTGTAGGTACAAATGGATATGAAGAGACTGAAGGGTCTGATGTAGTCGTTGTAACCTCAGGAATAGCTCGCAAACCTGGCATGAGCCGAGATGATTTACTGCTCACTAATATGAAAATAGTTACCAGTGTGGTGGAACAAACTGCTAAATTTTCTCCAAATAGCGTTCATCTGATAGTCACAAACCCTCTGGATGCAATGGCACAACAAGCTTTGAAAATCACTGGGTTCCCAAGTAATCGAGTGGTAGGCATGGCTGGCATCCTTGATACAGCTAGGTACAGAACTTTTCTCGCGGAAGAATTAGGAGTATCGGTAAACTCTGTCTCGGCTTATGTACTTGGCGGACATGGAGACACAATGGTACCTGTGGTGGAAAGCACAAATGTTGCAGGAACCCCGGTATCTAAACTAATAGCTCCGAAAAGATTGGAAGAGATA
>Ga0257111_1000757_pt1 | contig 13351 bp, 9 predicted proteins | sample LP_taG_6_FD_191567 | JGI IMG/M metagenome (GOLD analysis project Ga0257111, IMG submission 191567) | Marine microbial communities from Northeast Subartic Pacific Ocean, Canada - LP_J_2015_P26_500m | ecosystem: Environmental > Aquatic > Marine > Oceanic | place: Canada: Northeast Subartic Pacific...
AAGATGTACGAGCTGTACGAACTCTGCTGCGAGCTGGGGATCCCGGTCTTCTGCTGTGCAGGGATTCCCGGGCCGCGCGTGCCGTTCGCCCCGCAACGCGTCGAACTCATCGACCAGGTCATGTACGACTTCCCCGACCTGGTGTTCGTGACCCGCCACGGCTGCGAGCCGTGGGAGGACCTCATTGTCAAGCTGATGCTGAAGTGGCCGAACCTCTACTACTCCACCTCGGCTTTCGCCCCGAAGCACTACCCGAAGGCCATCATCGACTACGCCAACAGTCGGGGCGCCGACAAGGTCATCTACGCGGGCTACTTCCCGATGGGACTCTCCCTGGACAGGATCTTCACCGAGTTGCGCGACGTGCCCCTCAAGGCCGAGGTGTGGCCGAAGTTCCTGAGGGAGAACGCCATCCGGGTGCTCGGGCTGGACGCCTGAACCCACCTCCGACCAGACGGGCTGTCAGTCGGGATCAGGCCCTGGGGCCGACGACGCCAGATGCCCGGAGCTCGGCGATGCGTTCCGGCGAGAGGCCCAGGTCCGCCAGCACCTCGTCGGTCTGCTCGCCCACCGTGGGCGCCATGGACGGCGTGGGCGGCAGGGCGCCGTCGATGTAGACGGGCAGCGGCATCTGCTCGGCTCCCACCTCGCCTATGCCGTAGAACGGGAGCCGGTGGGCGAACTGCGGATCGTCCGGCACCGTCTTCGGGGTGTTCACGGGTGCGATGGGCGTGTTGGCCTCGTCGGAGAAGGCCAGCCATTCCGCGCACGTCCTGGTGGCGAAGATGGCCTTCAGCTCAAGCTGCAGCTCGGTGTTGTGGCGGGCGTGGTCGGCGTACTGCGAGCCCGGCCACCGCTCGAACAGCTCGGGCCGTCCGACGGCCTCGCAGAAGTTCCGCCAGAAGGCCTGCTCTGAGGCCATGAACAGGACGTGGCCGTCTGATGCCTCGTAGATCTGGTAGCGGACGCCCTCCCACATGCCGGCCAGGCCCGGCTCGCGGCGTTCGTGGTCGTCCGAGGCGTTGCCGGTCACCACGTCGGCCGGTCGCTCGTAGGCGCGGTAGGTCTCGATCCGGTACCAGTCCATGTAGGCGGCCGCATCCGACTGGGCCACCTCCAGGCAGGTGCCCTCGCCGGTCTCTCGGGCCCGGATGACGGCGGCCAGGATTCCCAGGGCGGCGATCATGGGACCCACGTTGATCCCGATGTTGGGAAGGGTGGGTATGCGGGTGAAGCCGTCGTCGTCGAGCGCCGGTTCGATCAGGCCGGCCCATGTGTCGTAGGCGATGCCGTGGCTGGGCATGTCGCGGTACGGGCCGGTGGCGCCGTAGCCCGACAACGTGCAGAACACCAGCCTGGGGTTCACCTCCAGAAGGTCCTCGTAGCCGAGTCCCAGCTTCGCCAGGGAACCCGGGCGCATCGCCTCCAGCACGACGTCGGCCCCACGGACGAGGTCGCGGTAGACCTCCAGGCCCTCCTCGGTCTTGAGGTCGATGGCGATGCTGCGCTTGCCTCGGTGGGTGTGGAGGTGGAGCAGCGAGGTTCCCTCCACGATCGGCCATGTCATCCGACGGATGTAGTCGCCGGTGGGCGGCTCCACCTTGACCACGTCGGCACCCAGGTCGGAGAGGAAGGTGGCCGCCAGTCCGGGCCCGAGCAGCGAGCTCTCGACGACCTTCAGGCCGGCCAATGGCCGGTTGGCGGGGGGCGTGGTTGTGGTCATGTGGGCCAGTCTCCCGCTGCGCGGGTTCCTCCGCCAAATCTGACGGACCGTCAGATTCTATCCCGGCGAGGGCATCCGCGGGCCGTCCGTATGCTCGCCCCGTGGCCAACCCAATGCACCTCCTGCACGTCATGTCACACCAGTCGGACACGAAGCCGAGCATCGGCCCCGAGACCCGCAGACGGGTATGGACGTTCGCCCGCCCCTACCGGTCCCTCATCATCGGCTTTCTGGGCGTGGTCACCGCCTCGTCCGTGCTTGGGGTGGTTCCACCGCTGCTCTTCCGGGAGATCATCGACGGAGCCATCGCCGAAGGAGACCGGGGGCAACTCACCGTCCTCGGACTGCTCGTCGTGGGAGCAGCCCTCGCCCAGGCCGTCCTCTCGTTCTTCGAACGGTGGGCCTCGGCGACGGTCGGAGAGGGCCTCATCTTCGACCTCCGCGTGGCCCTCTTCGACCACGTGCAACGGCTACCGGTCTCGTTCTTCACCCGCACCCGCACCGGCGCCCTGGTGAGCCGTCTCAACAACGACGTGATCGGCGCCCAGCGGGCACTCACCGGGACCCTCGGCACGGTGGTCGCAAACACGATCACGGCGCTGACCACTCTCATCACCCTCTTCCTCCTGGAGTGGCACATAACCCTGCTGGCCATGGTCCTGCTGCCGCTGTTCATCCTCCCTGCCCGCCGGGTGGGCAGGACCGTGGCCGGGATCACCCGCGAGGGCATGAACCTGAACGCCACGATGAACGCCACGATGACCGAGCGGTTCAACGTCTCGGGAGCCTGGCTGGTGAAGCTCTTCGGGCGACCGGACGACGAGCGGGACGGCTTCGCCGGCAGTGCGGGACGGGTCCGCGACATCGGCATCCGCAACGCCCTGTTCAGTCGCACCTTCGTGATCGCCCTCACGCTGCTGGGCGCCATCGGCACCGCCGTCGTCTACTGGGTGGGTGGCACGCTTGCGATCAACGACACCATCACCATCGGCACCCTGGCCTCCATGGGTGTGCTCGTCGCCCTGCTCTACGGACCGCTGGCCCAGCTCACCAACGCCCGTGTGGACGTCATGTCCGCATTCGTGTCCTTCGAGCGCGTCTTTGAGGTGCTGGACGCCCCCAACCCGGTGGCCGACGCCGAAGACGCCGTGGACCCGCACCCCGTGCAGGGGCACCTGGCGCTCAAGGGCGTGTCTTTCCGGTATCCGGCGGCCAACGAGACCTCGGTCGCCTCCCTGGAGACCGACACGGCGCCCGGCGAGCCCGGTCGCATCGTGCTCCAGGACCTGGACCTGGAGGTGGGCCCCGGTCGGATGCTCGCAGTCGTCGGGCCGTCCGGTTCCGGCAAGAGCACCCTGGCTTCGCTCATCCCACGTCTCTACGACGTGACGGAAGGGTCGATAACGCTGGACGGCCGAGACGTCCGCTCGCTGCGTCAGGACGACCTGCGGGCCCGGATCGGCGTCGTCACCCAGGACCCGCACCTGTTCCACGACACGGTGGGCGCCAACCTCCGCTACGCCCGGCCCGACGCCACCGATGCCCAACTCGACGAGGCCTGCCGCTCAGCCCGCATCCTGGACGTCGTACGGGCACTCCCGGACGGCTTCGACACCATGGTCGGAGAACGCGGCTACCGGATGTCGGGAGGCGAGAAGCAGAGGCTGGCCATTGCCCGCCTGCTCCTGAAGGACCCGGCCATCGTGATCCTGGACGAGGCCACCAGCCACCTGGACACCGAAAACGAAGCCGCTGTGCTGGACGCCCTGGCCGTCGCTCTCTCCGGACGCACATCCATCGTGATTGCCCACCGGCTCTCCACGGTGATCGACGCAGACGAGATCGTGGTGCTGAACGACGGACGGATCGTGGAACGGGGTCGCCACGCCCAGCTCCGCGATGCCGACGGCCTCTACGCCGACCTCTGGGAGGGCCTCGTGCGAGACGACACCCCGGCTGCCCCCGTCACCGACTGACACCCCCCACGAGATACGTACCAGCCACGCCGGACCGGGCCGGTGGACCCGCCGGGCGGTACCTTTCGGCCAGCAGAATCGGGGCCGATCGTCGGCCCCAGAGCACCGGTACCGGAGCCACCATGCCCTCAGCAGCATCCCCGATAGTCATCCTCACCGGAGCACGCACCCCGATGGGCCGCTTCCAGGGTGGGCTGTCCCCGCTGACGGCCACCGACCTGGGTGCCGCTGCGATCAGCGGTGCCCTCGATCGGGCCGCCATGTCGGGCGCCGACGTGGACTTCGCCTACCTCGGAAACGTGGTGGCCGCCGGCACCGGACAGGTCCCGGCCCGACGTGCCGCCGCAGACGCCGGCATCCCCCTGACCGTGCCGTCCACCCTCTTGAACCGGGCCTGCCTGTCCGGGATGCACGCCATCCACCTGGCATCCCAGATGATCCGCCTGGGCGAGGCCGACACGGTGGTGGCCGGCGGCATGGAGTCGATGACCAACGCCCCCTACCTCCTAACGAAGGCCCGTGGTGGCTACAGGATCGGTGACGGAGCCGTCGTCGACTCGATGATGTCCGACGGCCTGACCTGCACGCTCGAGGGCTGCGCCATGGGCGAGGCCACCGAGCGCTATGCCGCCGACCTGGGACTGACCCGTGAGCCGCAGGATGCCTTCTCAGCCCAGTCCCACGAACGGGCGGCGAAGGCCCAGAAGGACGGCCTGCTGGCCGACGAGATCGTGCCCGTCAGCATCCCCCAGCGTCGCGGTGAGCCCATCCAGCTCACCGACGACGAGGGCATCCGGTCCGACGTCGACGCCGCCTCCCTGGCACGGCTGCGGGCCGCCTTCGTCGCCGACGGCAACATCACCGCCGGCAACGCCTCACAGATCTCGGACGGGGCAGCTGCGTGCATCGTCACCACTCTGGAGCGGGCCGAGGCCCTCGGCATGGAGCCCCTGGCCGAGCTGGTCTCCCACGGCCAGGTGGCCGGGCCTGACGCCAGCCTCCTCCACCAGCCCAGCAATGCCATTGCCCTGGCCCTTGAGAAGGCCGGCATGACCATCTCCGACCTGGACCTGCTGGAGATCAACGAGGCATTCGCCGCCGTGGCCCTGGCGTCGATGGACGCCCTGGGCGTATCTGACGGCATCGTGAACGTGAACGGCGGAGCCATCGCCCTCGGCCACCCGATCGGCATGTCGGGTACCCGGGTGGCCCTGACGCTGGCCTACGAGCTGAAGCGCCGGGGTGGGGGCATGGGAGCCGCCGCCCTCTGCGGCGGCGGCGGCCAGGGCGAGGCCCTCGTCCTGAAGGTGTGAGTAGCGGAGACATGGGCGGAGAAGGCATGGATGGAGAAGGCATGGATGGAGAATGCGAGAACAGGGAGGGTCTTGGCCCGGCCGGTGTAGCCGGCAGGCCGGAGGACGCTCCCGTCGCCCGCTGCGCCCAGGGCGCGCTTCGAGGTCGGCACCGTCGGGGCGTCCAGCTCTTCGCCGGCATCCCCTATGCCGCGCCACCCGTCGGAGAGCGACGGTTCCGGGCGCCGGCACCGCCCGAATCGTGGGACGGTGAGCGGGACGCCCGCCGGTTCGGCCCGGCAGCGCCACAGCTACCCGGTGAGGGCCTCACCAGCCGCGTCCCGATTCCGTGGGACGAGGACTGCCTCACGCTGAACGTGGTGACGCCGGCGTGCGACGATGCCTTGCGGCCCGTCTACGTCTGGATCCACGGCGGTGCCTACAAGCACGGCCAGGGTGCAACGCCCTGGTACGACGGCACGTCGTTCGCCACCCGTGGCGACATCGTCGTGGTGACCATCAACTACCGGCTGGGTGCGTTGGGATTTTGCGACCTGGCGAGCCGTCTTGGTGACGACTTTGCCACGTGTGGCATCAACGGCACGCTGGACCAGGTGGCTGCCCTCCGGTGGGTACATGCGAACATCGCCGGCTTCGGCGGCGACCCGGATGAGATCACCATCGGCGGCGAATCAGCAGGGGCATTCAGCGTCTGCAATATGGTCGCCATGCCGACAACCGATGGCCTCTTCCACCGTGCCATCGCCCAAAGCGGTGCCGCCCACCACACCTTCGGACCGGACGACGGCAAGGAGATCGCCGGCGAGTTCCTTGGTCGCCTGGGCGATCCATCCGCCGATGAGCTCATGACCATGGACGTCGGGGCCATCCTGGAAGCCCAGGAACTGGTGGCGGCTGACCGCAGCCACCTGCCGGGACGGAATCAGGAACCCTTCTACCCGGTCTGGGGCCACGAAGCCCTGCCCCGCGACCCACGGGAACTCATCGCCGAAGGGGCCGGCGCCGACGTGGCCATGCTCACCGGCACCAACGAAGACGAATTGGCACTCTGGGGCGTAACCGAAATGTCAGCAACCAAGCTGGACGACATGGTTGGAGCAATCACCAATAACCCCTCCAACATGCTGGCTACCTACCGTCATCGTCTGGATGAGGGCGAGACGGGCTGGCTGGCATGTGCCATAGGCACCGACCGGGTGTTTCGGATCCCTGCGGTCCGACTGGCGGATGCCCGCCACGCCACTGGAGCGGACACCTGGATGTACCGCTTCTCCTGGGACTCCCGGGCCTTCGACGGCCAGTTCGGCGCCGCCCACGCGCTGGAAATCCCATTTGCCTTCAACACGATCGACCAGCCGGGCGTGGACATCTTCCTGGGTCCCGGCGACGTGCCAACCGCCCTTGCCGAAACCATCCACGACGCGTGGATCGCCTTCATCCGCGACGGCAACCCGTCGACCGACACCCTTGGACCCTGGCCCACCTACGACCCTGAGCGCCGCCGCGTCATGAACCTGGACGACGAGTGCCGCCTCCTGGACGACCCGGAGGCCGACGAGCGACGCATCTGGGACGGGCTCGTCAGGTGAGCATGTCACCAACCGTGGAACGGGCTGACACGGCACGGGGAGTCTCGACATGGGGGGCAGCTCCATGAGAATGCTGGTGATGGGCGGCACGCAGTTCAACGGCCTGGCGCTGGTCCACGAGCTGGCCTGCTGCGGGCACGACGTGACCATCGTGAACCGGGGCCGGACCGAGGCGCCGCTGCCGGACGGCATCCACCGCCTCTTCGCCGACCGGACCGACCACGACCAGATGCGCGACGTTCTGGGCGGCCTCGAGTTCGACGTGGTGCTGGACATGAGCGCCTACCACCCCGACGACGTACGGCTCATGGTTGAGCTCTTCGACGGGCGGACCGGCCAGTACGTGTTCGCAAGCTCGACGGTGGTCTACGCGGCATCTGACCACCTGCCCATCACCGAGGACCACCCCACGGAGCGCGGCGACCCCCAGATCGAGTACGGCGGCAACAAGCTCCTCTGCGAGGACGTGCTGGACGAGGCACGCGACGACCACGGCTTCCCGTCCACCGTCGTGTACTTCTCGATGGTCTACGGGCCCCGCAACATCATCCCGGACCGGGAGCAGCGAATGTTCGCCCGCCTGGAGGCCGGACGGCCCGTCCTGATCCCCGGCGATGGCACGACGGTCTTCCAGGTCGGCCACGTGGACGACCAGGCCAGGGCCATGGAGGCGATAACCCGCGCTCCGGTGGCCGTGGGGCGCCGCTACAACATCACAGGGAAGCACTTCCAGAGCGACCTCGGCTACGTGGCCACGACGGCAGCCCACATCGGCGTGGAACCAGACCTCCGCTTCATACCTGCCGACACCATGGACGCCCTCTGGGACGGTGACTTGGAAGTGGAGGTGGAGAGCGCCTCGAAGGCCAACATCGACATCCGGACCAGCCCGGAGGCACGCCGCCGCCAGACATCGGTCCGGCACCGCTTCCGATTCGCCACGGTGGTCCCCAGGCTGGCCCCCAACATCCACCGCTGGAACCGCAGCGTGGTATTCGGCATCGACGCCCTGAAGCGCGACACCGGCTGGGAGCCCCGCCACGACCTGGCATCGATGGTGGCCCAGACGCACGACTGGCACGTCCAGACCGGTGGCCGAGACTACGACTGGGCCTACGAGGACCGGCTCCTCAAGCTCCTGGACTGAGCATCCGTCCTGTGCCTGTCACAAGGGCTACAGGGCACTCAGGTAAACGGAAGGTGGCAGGCCACAAAGTGGTCGTCGTCAATCTCTTGCATCTGCGGCTCCTCGGTGGCACACCTGTCGATCGCCAATGGGCATCGGGTCCGGAATCGACAGCCGGACGGCGGGTCGGTGGGCGACGGAAGATCATCGCCCAAGACGGCATCGGCTACACCCACCGACTGGGCTGGTTCGGGTGCCGATGCGAGCAGCGCCCTGGTGTACGGGTGGGCCGGGGCGTCGTAGAGGCGATCAGCACCGCCCACCTCACATAGCTTCCCCAGGTACATCACGACGACTCGATCGCTCACGTTGCGAACCACCGACAGGTCGTGGCTGATGAACACAAGGCTCAGGTCGTAGCGGGCCTTCATGTCCTCCAGGAGGTTCAGGATTTTTGCCTGGACTGAGACGTCGAGGGCTGAGACTGGTTCGTCACAGATCAGGATCTCCGGGTTCACGGTCAGCGCCCGGGCGATGGAGATCCGCTGGCACTGCCCGCCGGAGAACTGGTGTGGCCGGTGAGATGCCGCCACCACCGGGTCGATGCCTACAGCGTGAAGGACTTCCTCGACTCGTTCCCTTCCTTCGGTTCCGATGTCGCCGTCGGACCAAATTTCGAGACCCTCACTGACGATGTCTTTTACCCGCCTCCGCGGGTTCAGCGACGAGATCGGGTCCTGGAAGATCATCTGGAGTCTCGGCCGTGCATCGCGCAGGTCGTGGCCTGACAGGCGGGTCAGGTCGATCTCATTTTCGGAGCTGGGGTCCAGGACCACCCGACCGCTGGTGGGTGGCGGAAGCTGAACTATGGCCCGAGCTGTCGTGGACTTGCCGCAGCCGGATTCGCCAACGATGCCCAGGGTCTCCCCCTTCCGGAGGTCGAAAGAGACGTCCGACACGGCGTGGACCACACGGTTGCGACCGACCGGGAACTCCTGGACGAGGTTCTCCACCCGGAGGATGATGTCCTCGCCGCTTCGGAGTTGGATGGTGCCACTGCCAGCCATCAGCTTTGTTCCCCTAGACCGTCGGTGACCGCCCCGATCGGCACTCCAGACTGGTGGATCTCCAACCCGGTCGCCGTGTGGCCCCGCGCTGCGTTGGCTACTAGAGCCGTCTCGGCGGCTGGGGTTCCGACCGGCATGTGGCACGCAACGTGGTGGCCGTTGCCAAGGGCCGTCAGGGGTGGGCCCTGCGCCACGCAAAGGTCGGTCGCATAGCGACACCGATCCGCGAACGGGCATCCGGTGGGCGGACTGGTGGTAACCGGTGGTTGGCCAGGGATCGGCACCAGTCGTGTATGGCTGGCTGAATTGATCTTCGGAATGGTTTCAATCAGAGCCTCGGTGTAGGGGTGGCCCTGCTGGGAGAAGACCGCTTCGGTGGGGGCCTCTTCCATGGTTCGACCCGCGTACATGACCATCACCTCGTCGGTCCGGCCCTTGACGACGCCGAGGTCGTGGGTGACGAGGATCATCGCCATCCCCCGTACGGCACGAAGATCGTCGAGCAGGTCCAAGATGTGCTTCTGAACGGTGACGTCCAACGACGTGGTGGGTTCATCGGCGATGAGCAACCGTGGTTCGCACGCCAGGGCCGCTGCGATCACTACCCGTTGGCGGAGGCCTCCTGATAGTTGGTGGGGGTATTCGTCGAGCCTTCTTCCCGGTTCAGGAATACCTACTTGCTCGAGTAGGTCGCCTGCTTGACGGCGAGCTGCCGTTCTCGTCTGTCCGAGGTGATAGCGCACTGACTCGGCGATCTGTTCGCCGACCTTCTTGACCGGATTGAGTGATGTCATCGGGTCCTGGAAGACCATGGAGATCTCGACGCCCCAGAGGTGCTTCTCGGTCTTTCGTTCGGCAGCCAGTGCGCGCAGGTCTCGGCCATCGAAGTTGACCGAACCGTCGACCAGGGCATAGGAGGGAAGAAGGTTCATCAGGGTCTTGGCTGTCACTGTCTTGCCGGAACCGGATTCCCCGACGATCCCCATGGACTGGCCGGCTTCGAGGTCGAAAGACACCCCGTCGACGGCATGCACCATCCCGATCGGGGTCGGGAATACCACCTTTAGGTCCCGGACACTCAGCAGGGGTGCTTGTCGGCCGGTCATTGTCCGAGGCCTGTTTCTCGGACGTTGAAGAAGCCGCGGAGGTAGTCGCCGATGTAGTTGATCGACGCGAGGGTGAGGAACATCACGGTGATCGGGCCGAAGGCGACCCACGGAGAGTCTCGTAGGACCCTGCTTCCCGAGCCGTTACGAATGAGCTTCCCCCACGTCTCTCCCTTCTCGATTGACAGGCCGAGGAACGCCAGGCCACCCTCGGCCAAGATCGCTGTGGCCACTCCTAGGAGCACCAGGGCTCCCATGGGGATGACCACGTTGGGGAGAAGTTCTCGAAAGAGGATGCGGGAGTTTCGTGCCCCAAGAGTCCTCGCGGCGATCACGAACTCCCTTTCGGCAAAGCTCAATGTCGCGGCACGAGCCAGCCGTCCCACTGGCGCAATACCGCCGATGGCCAGTGCCACCGAGATGGTCAGGACGCTTCGATCGATCAGCGCGATTATGAGAATCGTGAACACCAGTCCTGGGAAGGACAGCAGGACGAGGAAGAGGAACGAGACGAGCCGGTCAAACCAGCCCCTCACCAGGCCAGCGACCATCCCTAGAGTTCCTCCGACGATGAAACTCATCGCGACGGTCATGAAGCCAACGGCCAGGGAGACGCGGGCCCCGCTGACGATCCGCGAGAACATGTCGCGGGCATCCTGGTCTGTTCCGAACCAGTGGTCGGCCGACGGTGGATAGGGCGGGCGTTCTCCAGGTCGAATGAAATAGTCGGTGGGATCCTTGAGGGGAAGAACTGGAGCAAGCAGTGCCACACCGACTATGACGATGATCCAACCCATTGGGAGCCAGAAGCCCGGCCCGAGCCGACGCGCCTTGACCGCTCCAGAGGACTCATCCATCGGGGGTCCGGCTGTGAGCTTCACTGTCGGACTCTGGGGTCGATGATCGAATAGAGGATGTCGACGACGAAGTTCATGACAACGAATGCTGCGGTCAGAATCATCACCAGGGCGAGTACCACGGGAAAGTCCTCACGGAAGATCGATTCGACGAACAACGATCCGATACCTGGGATCCCGAAAATCAATTCCACGATGAGGGCCCCACCGAAAATGCCCCCTGCGTTGATCCCGAAAAGGGTGACCACCGAGAACAACGATGGTCGGAGGGCATGCCGGAAAAGAATGTGCCTCCGCGACAGGCCCTTGGCCCGGGCCATCAAGATGAAGTCCTCCTGAAGGGTGGTGATCATGTCGGTCCGCAGGAGTCGCTGGTAGACAGCGGCGCCGCCCAGGGCCAGGGTCAGTGCGGGAAGGACCAGTTGGTGCATGCGTTGCCAAAACGGGTCACCGGCATCGAACCTGACGGGCATCCAGCCGAGGCGGAAACCAACCGCGTAGAGGAGGACCACACCAAGGGCGAAGTTGGGTATCGATACGAGGAAGAACGCCACGCCGGTCGACAGCCGATCTCGCGCTGATTCCGATCTTGAACCCGACCACACACCCCACGGGATCCCGATAGCCAGCGTGAAGGTCATGGCCATTCCAGAAAGGGCCAGTGTTCGAGGAAGACGCTCCTTGATTACCTCACTCACCGGTGGCTGCCCGGAAGCTGAGAACCGGACTCCGAAATCACCGGTGACGAAGTCTCCAAGCCACCGGACGTAACGTTCGGGAAGCGGGCGGTCGAGGTAGTACTGCTCCTCGGCCGCTTGGATCTTGGCGAGGTTTTCCGGATTTTCAGTGTCACCGGCGATCGGGCCGAGGATGTTGAACAGCGGATCGCCAAGGAGGTTCATCGCTCCGAAGGTGAACATGGACACCGCGAGCAAAAGCGCGATGAGCATGCCCACCCGGAGGCCCCAGAATCTCATCTCGTTTGACGAATTGTGATCGGAGTGCCTGGCTACGCCCGTCCTTGGTTGGTATTAGTCCTCTGCAAGCCAAATAGAACGGGCAGAAATAACCCCGTCGTTCGGGCAGAAGATCAGGTGTCCATCCGCTGTCTTCTCCTCGCAAACCCCGCGCACGTTGTTGCTAAAGGAACTCAGCCATTTGTTGTGGTTGAGGAAGACGTACAGGTAGTCGTCGTGAAGCATCTGCGCCAGTTCCTGGAACAGCGGAGCGCGGATGGCTTCGTCCCTTGTAGCCGTGGCTTCCCACAGCACGGCATCGCGCTCTTCGTCGCAGTACTTCGGCCAGTTCAGGGAAATGAATCCCACCGTGCGACACATCAACCAGACGTTGTCGCCCTCGGGGCGGAATGCCCCGAACTGGCGCCAAGCCATAGCGTTATAACTACCCAATGCAGCGGCTTGGATGTGTTGCTGTTGGTTGTTCAGGTCGAAGTCCACGTTGAACGCGACACTCCACCCCTTCTCAAACAACTCGGCCGCCCGCTGCGCGATCACAGAGCCTTCAACGAACTTGTACTCCATGTTGATCTTGCCGTTGGTGCAGTTCGCTGGCAGGTCTGCGCAGTATTCAGCAGCCATAGCGACGGCCTCGTCGGGCATGTCAGCTTCCTGCTTGACAGCCGGGTTGTGATACGGGCTGCCCGGTTCGAATAGTTGGTCAGCCGGCGTACCAAGCCCCGCGAGGATCAGCGCCAAATAGTTCTGCTTCGGGGTGGCGTAGGCCAGAGCCTTCCGGGCCCGAATGTCATCGAACGGGGCAACGGACGAGTTCAACATGATGAAGCCCTCGTCGCCCCCGTGTGGCTTGGGGCTACGGATGTTGTATATCCCATCTGAGTTTTCGAGAATCTCGATGTTCTCGTCATTACCCATATGGAGCGCGTGGACTTCTCCGGCGAGCAGGAGGTCAGTTCGGGTGTCGGGATCCACAACGGGTATGAACTCAACCGCGTCTAGCCACACTTCACCGCCCCAGTAGTCATCGTTGCGTACGAAGCGCGTCACTGAGTCCTCAGTCCGGCTGTCGAATCGGAACGGACCGGAACCCACCGGACGTTGGTCCAGGGTCGGGTCCGCGAGTGCTGCCTCCAGCCATGCTTTGGAAGCCACCCAGGCCAACTGAGAGGTTGGGCAGTAGTTCGCCCACGAATCGAGGAGGTTGAACCGGACCGTGTAACGGTCAAGGACTTCAAAGGCTCCTTCTGTCGGATAGAACGGCTTGACGGCCAGTCCGACCAACGGGTCGTTTCGCTGGACCTCAGTGCTGTAGACGATGTCCTCTGCGGTCACCTCGTTGCCGTCGTGGAACAGAACGCCTTCACGGAGCTTGTAGGTCCACGAGGTGTAGTCCTCGTTGTGTTCTACCGACTCGGCAAGACTCGGCACGCATTCTCCGTCTGTATTGCCAGTCATGATGGTGTCAAAGACAGCAGCCCCCATCGAATATCCGGCAGGTGCCGATATTGCCGATGCGGTTGGGTTGAGACCATCGACATCGGCTTGGATGGCAACGCGGAGGGTCCCCCCCCTCTGGGGCTTGGCTGCAGGTACGACGAGGTTGCCTTCGCCGAGGCT
>Ga0257111_1000759_pt1 | contig 13328 bp, 13 predicted proteins | sample LP_taG_6_FD_191567 | JGI IMG/M metagenome (GOLD analysis project Ga0257111, IMG submission 191567) | Marine microbial communities from Northeast Subartic Pacific Ocean, Canada - LP_J_2015_P26_500m | ecosystem: Environmental > Aquatic > Marine > Oceanic | place: Canada: Northeast Subartic Pacific...
TGGTGCAAAAAAAGAACCAGATGTTTATCGTTCAGTTAATAACCTTCATGCGTTATTAGAAGAAAAAGAACTAATGATGTATGAGTGAATTATTATTTAATTTTTGTTCCAGGTGGAACTGAACTATCAACTGAAAGCCAAAATGGTTTATCATCAAGATCTGCAGCCAGTAACATAGCATTTGATTCTACACCTGCCATTTTTTTTGATTCTAGATTTGCTACTACAACTACCAACCTCCCAACTAATTCATCTGGTTCATAAAAATTTGCTCCACCAATTATGACATCACGTTTTTCTTCTCCTAACGAAATAACTCCTTTAATAATTCGAGTTTTGCCAGGTATACTTTCAGTTGATTCAATTTTTGCTATTCGTAGATCTAATTTTGAAAAATCGTCATATGAAATTTTATCCATGAGTGTGTTCTTGTAGTCGGTTTAAAATGAATTTCTAAATCAAGACTAATATTTTCGAATATAGGATGTTTTATGTGGCTGAAATCATGGCATCTGTGATAATTAATTCGACAGTAGACAAAATATGGGAAATAATTTCTGATATAAACAATGAACCAGAATTTTGGAAAGGTACGAAATCTATTAGAAATATTTCGCAGGAAGGTAATACGACTAAGAGAGAGATCACAATTGCCTTCAAAGATAAGAAATGTTTACAGAATGTAACATTATATCCTAAAGAGAAAGTTGAGGCTATTTTTACTAAAGGAATAATCAATGGTAGAAAAATTGTTACATTACAACAGGCAGGCAATGGATGTAAATTAGAAGCCATGTGGGACATAAAACTCTCTGGAATGATGGGAATGTTTACTGGAATGATAAAAAAGCACATTCAGAGTGGAACTGAACAAGCTCTGGTAGAAATAAAAAGAGAAGTGGAGAATTAATGTCTGACATTGGACTTGACATCTTTAATTATATTTTTACTATAATTCTGGTTGGAGTCTTTTTAGCTTGGGTCTCGCTTATTTTGTCAATGTTCAAGTCGTTTACAAAAACACCGTATCTTGATAAATTTGAAAATACGTCTAATGAAACACCTAAAGTTTCAATAATCCTGCCAGCAAGAAATGAAGAGAAGTTTATAGGGAAATGTCTAGAGTCGTTTGTACAACAAGACTATACTAATTATGAAATAATAGCTGTTGACGATTCCTCAAATGACGATACGTGGAAAATCATTGAAAAATATGCAAAAAGTAGTAAAAAGGTTGTTCCTGTCAAAGCAAATTCAAAACCTGAAGGATGGATGGGGAAGAATTGGGCATGTATTGAGGGTTTCAAACATGCTGCAGGTGATGTGTTATTATTTACCGATGCAGATACCACGTATTCAAAAAATGTTGTCTCACTTGCTACAGCACATCTATTATCAGAAAAACTAGATGTTTTAACAGTAATTCCTAGACTCATCTGTGTTGATAATATAACAAAAATTACACTACCAATGCTGTCAACATTTTTGCATTCACGCTATTCGGCACTAAACGTTAACAATCCAAAAAAAGGAATTGGGTATTTTTTTGGCAGTTTTTTCATTATAAAAAAAGAAGTATATCAAAAAATCGGAACGCATGAAAAAGTAAAACACGAAATTATTGAAGATGGAGCTTTAGGCAAAATTACAAAGGAATCAGGATTTGCATTAAAAATGGTAAGAGGTGAGCATCTACTTGATGCACTATATTCTAGAAGTCCTAAAGAAATGTGGAATGGTCTGGAAAGATTAATGGTTCCACTATATCATCAAAATAAATCATATGCAGTTGGTGTATTCTTTGCAGTTTTATTCATATTATTTATTCCAGTTCCATTTTTGATATATTCAGTTATACTCCTAGAAAGCAGTATATCGTTTATTCCACTTCTGATATCTGCGATTTTGTCAACAATCACCATTTTCATTGCAGCGTTTATGGAAACTAAAATGGGGTTAAACTTGAAATCTGTCTATGCGTTATTTGCGCCGATTGGAGGTTTAATTGTAACTTGTGGGTTTCTTTCTGGAATTCTGCAAGCAAACAAATCCTCAGCAGTTTCCTGGAGAGGTAGAAAATATAGTGTAAAGGAATTTTCTCAAAACTATATCAAACTTTAATTCTATGTTATAACAAATCAGTAAAGGTTATACTAACTTCAATCATTTTTTTCCTATGGTTAATGCTGGAGTTGCTATTGGTGGAACGCTAGGAACTGTTGGAATTGTTTTGGTCATTTTTGTATTACTAAACTCTGTATCAGAAACTTCAAATGATGGATTGATTGTAAGTAATGGAAATCATTTAGAAGTAGTTGGTGAAATAACACAAACTAAAACAAATTTACAATTTTCTTTAATAGAAATTTTTGAGAAGACTGAAGAAAGTGTAGTTCAAGTAAATGTGAGAACTACTGATGGTCGTAGTAGTCCAGGAAATATGGGTTCTGGGTTTGTATATAGTGCCGATGGTTACATAATTACTAACAATCATGTTGTGGATAATTCTGGAATTGTGACCATTACATTTCTAGATGGTGAATCATACACTGCTAAAATTATTGGAACTGATCCAGATTTGGATCTAGCTGTTTTGAAAGTTGAAATGGGTTCAACGTATCTACAGCCAATTCCAATTGGTGATTCATCACAACTCAAAGTTGGGGAAGAGATAGCAGCAATAGGAAATCCATTTGGTCTCTCAGGTTCCATGACATCAGGAATCATTAGTCAAATTGGAAGATTACTACCACAGGATTCTGGTTATTCTATACCTGATGTAATTCAAACTGATGCTGCAATTAATCCTGGAAATTCAGGTGGTCCACTTCTTAATATGAAAGGCGAAGTTGTTGGAATAAATACTGCAATACAATCAGCCACTGGAGAATTTACTGGAGTAGGATTTGCAGTTCCCTCAAATACTGTAAAGAAAGTAGTTCCCGTTTTAATTAAAGATGGAATATTCCATCATCCATGGATGGGTATATCTGGTTCTGATGTTGATCCAGAACTGGCTAAGGTAAGAGGTCTTAACAGTTCTAAAGGATTTCTTATTGTCACAGTGATTGAAGGAAGTCCAGCCGAGGAGGCTGGCCTATTGGGTGTTACAGATACTAAAGAAATCGATGGTAGAGAATATCCACTTGATGGAGATATTATCGTAAAAATAGATGATATAGTAGTCAGAAAGATCTCAGATATTTTGATTCATTTACAAAGAGAAAAATCCATTGGTGATGACCTAATAATGACGATTAATAGGGATGGAACGATCATTGAGGCAACATTAGTGCTTGGTGAGAGACCTCAAAACGACTAAATTCTACAAAATTAAATAGTTGTGACAGATTTTTTTTATATTGAGTAAATTAGAGTGTGAACCAGAATCACTTCATAGAGTTTTAGACGGTCATGATCTTGAAAAACATGATGCAATAGATATTGCTACAAATTTCAAAAATACTGCACCATTTGTTTTTAAGACATCTCAGAAACTGCGAAATTCTTGCAAAGGTAATGTAATAAGTTTTTCAAAAAAATCATTTTTCAATATAATTAATCTCTGTAGAGACACATGCTCATACTGTACATACAAATCAGAACCAAACGAATCAAAGATTTCCATGATGGATGAAAAAAATGTAATTGAATTAGCAAAGCTTGCAAAAAAATATCATTGTACCGAGGCATTATTTGTAACAGGTGAGCGACCTGAGCAAAAATATCAACTGGCTAGAGACTGGCTTAAAAAAAATAATTTTACGTCTACTGCCGAATACTTGATACATTGTTCTGAACTTGTACTTAACGAAGGTGTTTTTCCACATACTAATGCTGGAAACTTAACACAGAGTGAGATGAGAGAGCTAAAGAAAACAAATGTCAGTATGGGTGTTATGCTAGAAAATATCAGTGAACGATTAAGACATAAAGGAATGCCTCATGAGAATGCACCAAGTAAAGAGCCTCTAGCAAGACTTGAGGTATTGAATAATGCAGGTGTGTTGAAAATTCCAATGACTACTGGAATTTTAGTAGGGATTGGGGAAACTTTTGAGGAGGTAATCGATTCAATTTTTGCCATAAAACAAATTCATGAAAAATTTGGTAACATACAAGAAATTATCTTACAAAATTTTCATCCGAAGCCTGACACAGAGATGAATGATCATCAAACACCATCAGAATTATACTTCAAAATGGTAGTTGCATTATGTAGGATTATAATGCCGAATTCTAACATTCAGATTCCACCAAATCTTTCACCTTATTCATATCAAGAATTCCTAACAGTTGGAATAAATGATTGGGGTGGAATATCACCGATCACTTCTGATTATGTTAATCCAGAATTTAGATGGCCAAAGATTAAGACGGTTGAATCTAATTGTAAGAAATTAAATTTTGAACTAAAAGCAAGATTTCCTGTATACCCAGAATTCATACCATTAGTAAATAATGATCTAAAACAAAGACTATCTTTAATTGCAGACGCTGATAATTATGTGAAGGAGGACTATTGGAAATGACTTTACTAAATGAAAAAATAGACAGTCTTCTAAAATTTGCTGATCCAGTCATTGCAAGTATTCTAGATAAAGCAATATCAGAAAAAGAAATCTCAACAAAAGAAGCATTATTACTTTTTGATGCAAAAGGAATTGATTTTCATTTGGTTGGAATGGTGGCTGACATTCTAAGAAAAAGACGTGTTGGAGATACCGTGACTTATGTAGTGAATAGAAATATCAATTTCACAAACGTCTGCATAAAGCAATGTGGTTTTTGTGCATTTAGCAGAGACTTTAGAGAGGAAGATGGTTATTTTCTACCAATTGAAGAGATTCTAAGAAGGGCAAAAGAAGCATATCATTATGGTGCATCAGAAGTCTGTATTCAGGCTGGACTCCCACCAGATATGGATGAGCATCTTTATGAAAATATTTGTAGAGGAATAAAAAATGAAATTCCAAATATTCACATACATGGGTTTTCACCCGAAGAAATTCTATATGGAGCAACCAGACAAGAAATTTCTCCAAAGGAATACATGATTAAACTAAAAGAAGCTGGAGTTGACACTATTCCTGGTACCGCCGCTGAGATTTTAAATCAAGATTTAAGGGATAAGATTTCACCTGGTAGAATTTCAGTAAAGGACTGGATAGATGTAATAAAGACTGCTCATAAACAAGGAATAAAATCTACATCAACTATGATGTTTGGTCACTTGGAAACGCATGAAGACCGAGTAAACCATATTGAAACTATTAGAAAAATTCAAAAGGAAACTGGTGGATTCACCGAGTTTGTACCACTAAACTTCATACCATCAGAGGCACCAATGTACAAACATCAATTACATGAGGGTATAAGAAACGGTGCTAGTGGAAACGATGCACTTCTAGTCCATGCTATTGCAAGAATTATGCTAAACAACGTAATTGATAATATTCAAATGTCATGGGTCAAAGAAGGTCATAAATTCTCACAGCTATTGCTAAAATGGGGTGCAAATGATTTTGGTGGAACGTTGATCAATGAAAGCATCTCAACAGCTGCAGGCTCTCAACATGGACAATTATTAAGACCAAAAGAGATTAGACATCTAGTTCGCGATATTGGTCGTATACCAGCTGAAAGAAACACTACATATCAAATTTTGAAAACGTTTGAGAATGAACCAGAAACTGCTGAAACACTTGATCAGGTATCAGACACTACAAAATTTGGTTCATACTTTGAATTAATCAAGATCAATAAATTCAAATATAAAAATCCAAGATAATTATCTTACAATACTAGACTTACTAAATATATGACAAATGCCACTACGAGACCTAATCCGATGGGTCTTGGTATGTATTTTCTGAATCCTATAAATAAAATCAAACTAAATGCTATCATTATATAATAATTTGAGAATGCATCGGCTGAAACAGGAATTCCAACAATTGTTGCAGCCACACCTAGTATGAGTAAAATATTGTAAATGTTACTACCAATAATATTACCTACGCCGATGTCTGTTTGTTTTCTGGCTATAGCAATCACCGATGTAATTAATTCAGGAAGCGATGTGCCAACTCCAACTATTATGACTCCTATGACTAGCTGGGAAAGACCTAGACTTTCAGCAATTGCTACTGCACCATCAACGGTAAAGTGACCGCCAAGAAATAGTAGAACTATTCCAATTCCTACTAGTGCAAATGCCTTAGGAAATGTCTCTATTTTGTATCTTGATAAAAACAATTCTCCTTCAACATGGTCGCTTTCAGCACTTTGATTTTCTAAACTTCCTTGTTTTTTGACAGTCTTGATGGTGTAAATGGTAAACCCAATTAGTACTGCTACTAGTATAATACCATCTATCTGTGAAATTTCACCATCATATGACATTGCTATAACAAGCAATGAGACACCAATCATTATTGGAATCCATTTTCTGACAGTAATTTTGCTAATTAAAAGTGGTGCAAATATTGCAGAAATTCCAATCACCATTCCAATATTACTAATATTACTTCCAACCACGTTTCCAAAAATCAATTCCGTGTGTGAGTTAAATGCGGCAAGTATCGCGGCTGCTAATTCTGGAGTAGATGTGCCATAAGCTACTACTGTCAAACCAATAATCATACTACTGATCCTAAGTTTCTTAGCAAGAGAAACACCACCAGAAACTATGGCATAGCCTCCAATGCATAATATGATTAAACCAACTATTACTGATCCAGCATCAAGCAATTCCATAACAAGTATTCAAAGATATCTTGTTTAAACCAGATACCTTGTTCAAAATTTACTAATCTAACAATCAAAATAAATCATTTTCATTTCTAATAGAAACGTTGAGTAAAACTGATCAGTTAGCTCAACAAATCTAAAGTCAAGATTAATAAAGTAATATACCGTACTATACCGTATATGAGAACAAGGTTGACCTACATACCAGTAGAAGTGGCAGATCGGTTTAATGATTTTATCATTAAAAGAGACGAACAGGTGTTGGATACAGTTAAAGCACGAACCAAAGATTTTAGCACACTTTCACTACTAAAATTACTATATCAAATCAAAGATAGATCAATAACATTTTCTGAATTATATTCAAAATCAAATATACGAATGAAAAGATCGTTTCTAAACTATCTGGATCTTTGTATCAACTATGATTTTATTACAAAAAAACCAATGGGTCAAAATGTAATCTATTCTATAACAGAAAAGGGATTAATAATGTTGAATCTGTTTACCAGAATCGAAAAAAACTAATTTTCATACATTCTCAAATACAAAATAAATCTAAATGACAGATGTTATATCAATCCTTTATGAGAAAATTACATGCTAAAGACATTTGCCGTAATAGGAGATCCGATAGATCACTCGCTTTCACCCACTATACATAACGCAGCGTATAGACAATTAAATCTGGAATGCACATACATTGCATACAAAATTCCAAACGGCGAACTAAACTCAGGTATAGAATCTCTAAAATCAATTAAGATTTCTGGATTTAATGTTACAATTCCACACAAAATTGAAATCATGAAGTTTTTAGATGATGTAGATGAAAGTTGCAAGTTAATAGGTGCTGCAAATACGATTGTAAACGATAATGATTCTCTTAAAGGATACAACACAGACATGGATGGATTTCTAGAACCTATCAAAAATAGAAAAATTTCAATGAAAGATTCAAACGTTTTGTTGCTTGGAGCAGGTGGTGCATCAAGAGCTGTTATAGCCGGATTTGCAAAAGAAAATGCAAAAAAAATAACAATAATTAATCGTACTGCTCAAAAAGCCATTGATTTAGCAAAACTTGGACATGAACTTGGACTTGAATCAGAAACTATACCGATAGAAGAATGTGAAAAACTGAACGAACCTTATGATTTTATTGTCAATGCGTCATCATTAGGCCTAAAAAATGAGCCTAGTGTTATACCACCTAAATTAATGAATGCCAAAACTGTAGTTTATGATATTGTCTATAAACCAGTTAACACGGAATTGCTTAAAGATGCTAAAAACAAAAATGCACAGATAATTTATGGGTATGAAATGTTGTTAGGGCAAGCGTCAAGATCATTTGAAATTTGGTTAAAGGAAAAAGCACCGTATGAAGCTATGAAGAAATCAATCTTTGGTGGATTTTAAATGGTAATTGTGGAAGCTATAGTTCATGGAGCAGTTTCTATTGTTAGTGCCATTGCAACAGGAAATGGTGCAACACTTGGTATAGATACATTTGTTAAAACCAGGTTAGAAGTAAAAGATGGAACAGGAATTAGTATAACGTCTGATAATAAAACAATTAGTTCGAGACTAATCAATAAAGTGATTGAAAATGTTATTTCAAAACGGCAATTAGAGAAAGTAAGATTGGAGTTAGATTTTCAATCAAATATTCCCACCGGTTATGGCTTAAAAAGCTCAAGTGCAATTTCTACTGCGGTGTCATTGGTTTGTTCAAAAGCATTTAAAAAAAAATTAACTGATGAAGAAATTTTAAAGGTTGGAGTTGAATCATCGATACAAACCAAGGTCAGTATAACAGGAGCATATGATGATGCATGTGCATGTTATTATGGTGGATTTAATGTTACTAACAACTACAAAAGAGATTTAGTATTTAGGGGCAATGCACCTAATGATTTACAAGCCATAATCTTTCTTCCGAAATCACGAAAACGGGGTAATGTGAAAAAATTAAAAAACTTTAAACCTGCATTTGAAAAGGCTTGGGAATTAGCAAAGAATCATGATTACTGGAATGCATCAATACTTAATGGTCTTGCATCATCGTCTATTCTAAATTCAAATCCAGAATTAATTTTTCAGTTAATAAAGAAAGGAGCAATTAGTGCAACAGTTTCTGGTAATGGTCCATCTATTGTAGCAATAACTAAAAAGGGTCACAATTCAAATATTATGAAGGAATTGTCATCATTGGAAGGAAAAGTGATGGTTTCTAATATCAATAATAAAAAAGCTGAATCTTATGAAGTGTAAAATTGAAAGATCACGTATTAGTGGCGAAGTGATCTGTCCTTCAAATAAGAGTTACACGCATAGAGCAATCTTTCTTTCAGCATTATCTGATGGAAAGAGTATAATAAAAAAAGTGCTCCATTCACGTGATACTAATGCAACAATTTCTGCTTGTAGAGCATTTGGTGTTGAGGTAGATGAATCAGAGGACACAATAACTATAGAAAACTCAATCGGATCTACTATACAGGGTTCAATGATAAATGCTCAGAACTCAGGAACCACATTAAGAATAGCAACTGCTATTGCAGCATTGTCAGGCGGAATAACAGAGCTTACTGGAGATGATAGTCTTAAAAAAAGACCTATGAGACCGATCTTAGATTCTCTCGAAAAACTAGGTGTAAACACGGAATCAGATGATGGTAAACCACCAATTACAATTAAAGGGAAAATAAATGGTGATCATGTCAACATAAATGGCGACATCTCAAGCCAATTTATTTCAGCATTGCTAATTATTGGACCAAGATTAGATAATGGATTAACAATAGAAATTGATGGTGATGTAGTTTCAAAGCCTTACATTGACTTGACTATTACTGCGATGAAAAAATTTGGTGTCGATGTGAAAGTTATAGAATCGTATAAAAAATACTCTGTCGAACATCAAATTTACAAGCCTACCACATTTACAATTCCGTCTGATTTTTCAAATCTTGCATTACTATTAGCTGCAAATGTTCTATTAGGTGATAACCTGAAAATCAAGATAAGTCTGGGTGAATTACCGCAAGGTGATGAAGAAATTATAGATATTTTAGAAAAACTAGGTGTAGTTGTTACACTGGATGGTAGTACTATAACAACTAGATCACCAGAATTATTAGATGGTGGAAAATTTGATTTGTCTAATACGCCAGATCTTTTGCCAGCTATAGCAATTCTTGCATTAAAATGCAAAAATCCTATTGAGATTTACAATGTAAAACATGCTAGATATAAGGAAACTGACAGGATAGCAATAATCTGTAAGGAATTAGAAAAAATTGGTATAATTGTTTCTGAAAAAGACGATGGTATGATTTTGAAAAAAAGTGATGTGGTAAATGGTGTAGAATTAGATTCACATGGAGATCATAGATTATTCATGGCATTTTCAATCGTGGCAATGTACATAGGAGATTGCCTAGTAACAGATCCTGATTCTGTTGATGTCTCATATCCAAAATTTATTTCAGATATGCAACATTGTGGTGCAAGAATATCAATGGTGTAGAACTATTATAAGCACCTAACAGAATATTTTATTGTTGACTGGTAATTCTATTGGTAGACGCTTAGTTCTGACTAGTGTTGGTGAAAGTCATGGTAAATGTATTGGGACGGTTTTAGATGGATGTCCAGCAGGGCTGGATTTAATCGAAAAAGATATCCAAAAAATGTTAGATCTTAGAAAACCTGGACAATCTCTTGTATCAACACAAAGAAAGGAAGATGACAAAGTAGAGATAATTTCTGGAACGTTAAGAGGTAGTACTACTGGTGCACCAATTGCCATGATCATATGGAACAAGGATCAAAAATCTACAGACTATGAAAAATTAAGAACTGAAATGAGACCTGGTCACTCAGACTATCCTGCATATATGAAGTATAAGAAATTCAATGATCATAGAGGTGGTGGAAGGTTCTCAGGTAGATTAACAGCAACACATGTGATGGGTGGTGCAATTGCAAGGAAGCTAATCAAAGAGCAATTAGGAATTGAGACTAATTCATACACTTGTCAAATTGGAAAAGTGAAAATGAGTAAAGAATCTGATAAGAAAATGCTTAAGACGATCTATTCAAATGTTGTTAGGTGTCCATCAAAAATTACCGCTAAAAATATGGAAAAAAGTATTCTTGCGGCTAGAAAAAAAGGTGATTCATTAGGTGGTATCATTGAATCTATATCAACCAATATTCCTGTAGGTTTAGGTGAACCAATATTTGGTTCCCTAGAATCAGATATTAGTCAAGCAATGTTTTCTATTCCAGCTGTTAAAGGAGTAGAATTTGGTTCAGGTTTTGCAGGTTCAGAGAGATTTGGTTCTCAAAATAATGACCCATATATCATAAAAAATGGAAAAATCTTAACGAAAACGAACAATTCAGGTGGGATATTAGGAGGTATTTCGAATGGAATGCCAATAGTGTTTCGTGTTGCGTTTAAACCAGCATCGTCAATTGCAAAATACCAAGATACAGTAGATGTAAAAACAAAGAAGAAGATCAAACTACAAGTAGGTGGACGACATGATCCATGTGTAGTTCCAAGGGCTCCACCTGTTGTTGATTCTCTGGTTTCACTAACATTAGCTGATCATGCACTACTAAGCGGATTCATAAAACCGGTTTTGTAAACTATGTCAGATATAGAAGAACTCCGTAAAGAGATGGAGCAAATTACGATGGATATGCTCAAACTGCTTAAATCTAGAACTTATATTGCAAAAGAGATTGGGAATTTAAAAAATAAACAAGGTCTTACCGTAACAGATGAAACTAGAGAAAATGAATTACGAAATAAAATGATGCAAGCATGTGATAAAATTGGATTTGATCAATCACTTGCAACAAGATTTCTTAACTTTTTGTTAAACGAGTCAATTAAGGTTCAATCATCAGAATCACAAACACATCTTACAATTTTTCTGAAAGCAAAAGAGTTAGAGCGTAAGGGGAAAAAGATTATACATCTAGAAGTTGGCGAACCTGATTTTAGACCACCAGAAACTGTACGAGATTCACTTTCAAAAATTTATGATGCAGAATTAGGAAAATATGGCCCATCAAAAGGAATTCCAGAATTTCGTGATTCTATAGCAATGTTTGCAAATAAGCATTTTGATTGTAAAATAAATTCTGAGAATGTTATGGTTGTGCCAGGTGCAAGATTTGGTGTGTTTCTAACATTTTCTACTTTACTCAATTATGGTGATGAAGTGATAATAATTGAACCAGCATGGCCGGCATATAGACAATGTGCAATTAATGCAGGAGTTAAAGTTCGTTCAATTAAGACAACGCTAGAAGGTAATTGGGAGCCAACACTAGAACAAATAAAATCATCCCTAAGTAATAACACAAAAATGATTGTTTTGAACTATCCAAATAATCCAACTGGTAAGATACTGCCAAAAGAACTACAGGATTCTATTATTGATGTTGCAAAAGATAATGATTTGTATATTTTAAGCGATGAGGTTTATAGTAATTACGCTAATGAAAATTGGAAGAGTGTGTTGTCATATGGTTATGATAAATCAATAATCACACAGTCATTTTCTAAATCACATTCTATGACAGGATACAGAATTGGTTATGTTGTAAGTTCAAAGGAAATTATTGAAAAAATGGCGAAACTGCAATCTCTATGCATTACTAATGTTTCAGAACCTATACAATATGTTGCTATGAATTCCATCAACGATGATGTAAGCCAGAACAGCATAATTATGTCTAAACGACTTGCAATATTGTCTGAAATTGCTCAAAATATGGGTCTTGAGTTTGAAATTCCTGATGGGGCGATGTATATTTTTGCACAAACAAAAAATAAAGTTGACACCTCAAAATTAGCTGAAAAACTACTAGAACATGGATTAGCAATAGCGCCTGGAAATGCATTTGGTGACTACAAATATTTTTTCAGAATCTCAGCGTGTGTTGAAACCGAAAAAATTGTTGAAGGAATGGACATATTAAAAGCAAGAATTAATGATATGTGATGGCGAAGACGATTGCTATAATTGGTGCTGGAGGGCAAATGGGCAAATGGCTTTGTAACTACTTTGAAAAAAATGGTTTTGATGTTACAGGTTTTGACACAGACAATCCAATACCAACAAACATTAACAAAGCTCAATCACTAATTAGCGCAATTTTAAACAAGGAATATGTTTTACTGTCAACTCCAACAAAGAAGACTCCAGAAATCATTCGCTTAATTGCTAAAGAGATGAAACGTGAATCTTACCTGATAGACATTACATCGCAAAAGTCTAAAACATCTACTGCACTAGGAAAAATACCTGCAAAAGTTTGTCCTGTCTGCATCCATCCTATGTTTGGACCTGGTGCAAAAGGATTAAAAAATCAGAATATCATCTCAATCCCAATTAAAGATGGAAAAAAAGAATTGTCTGTTGCAAAAAATCTATTTCCAGAAGCAGATTTTGTGACTATAGATTCAACCGAGCATGATAAAAAAATTGCAATTATCTTAGGACTAACACATTTGATCAATATTGCTTTTGCAAATATTTTAGCAA
>Ga0257111_1000762_pt1 | contig 13292 bp, 11 predicted proteins | sample LP_taG_6_FD_191567 | JGI IMG/M metagenome (GOLD analysis project Ga0257111, IMG submission 191567) | Marine microbial communities from Northeast Subartic Pacific Ocean, Canada - LP_J_2015_P26_500m | ecosystem: Environmental > Aquatic > Marine > Oceanic | place: Canada: Northeast Subartic Pacific...
ATGTTGAGGAGAACCAATTGTTTGTACAGTCGAAGATGCGTTTAGATGTTTTATGGGAACGAATCTTGATATGTTGGTGTGTGAAAATTTTATTCTCTATAAAGAAAAACAGAACCCCAAATTAGAAGAAGATTATAAAGCAAAATTTAAACTTGATTAAAAAAAATTTACTATTTTGCTGTCCAGCCGCCATCCACGAATATAGATGATCCTGTTATCATCGATGAAGCATCCGAAGATAAAAAAACAACTACCGTAGCAACATCACTTAAAGTTGCAAAGCGTCCCAAAGGAATATTATTAAGCATTTCTTTTTTAAAATGTTTGTCTTTTTTAATAAATTTTTTGACCATAGGAGTATCCACAAATGTAGGGCACACAGTATTTACCCGTATATTATTTTTTGCTAAATCAATCGCCATCCCTTTTGTTAATCCTTCCAATCCGAATTTAGTCATATTATACACACTTCTATTTGGTCCACCAACGTGACCCATCTGGGAGGACATGTTTATGATGGATGCACCAATTTTTTTTCTATTTTTAGATTCAAGCATTTTTAAAGCACATAATTGAGCTACGTGAAACGTTGAAATAGTATTCAGCTTAACCATGTATTCCATGTCTTTTTTTTGAACCTTAGTGAATTTTTCTGGAATATTAGTTCCAGCATTATTAACTAAAATATCGATTTTTGTTTGTTTATTGACAATGTTTTTAATTTGATTGTAGTTTGTAACATCACAAACGTGACTAATACATTTAGATTTATATTTTTTTATTGTTTTGGCAACTTTATCTAAGTCATTTTTTGTTCTACTTAAGATTATAAGATTAGCGCCAGCTTCAGCCAAAGCGATAGCACAAGCTTTTCCTATCCCTTTTCCAGCGCCAGTCACTAATGCAGTTTTGTTTTTTAAATTTGTTTTTTTAAGATACATATTGTATTTATATACTAAATTAATAATATTTTCATAACAATTAATATTTGTAAATAAATGACTGTAAAATATCTGAAAAGAGCAATTAAAAATCCATCAACTGACGATACAAAAACTCGTACAGCTGTCCAAAATATTCTAAACGATATAGAAAAAAGAAGAGAAGAGGCTATTAAAGAAATAACAAAAAAATTTGATAAATATGAAGGAGAAATTATTTTATCAAAAGAAAAGATTGAAGATGCAATAAAAAAGGTTGATCAAAAAACTAAGGATGATGTTCAGTTCGCTTATGAAAGAATTAGAAAATTTGCTGAACATCAGTTAAAAAGTATGAACAATGAATTTGAGGTAGAACTTTCCGAAGGATTATTTGCAGGACAAAGACTTATTCCGGTCAATACCGCGGGTTGTTATATACCTGGAGGACGCTATGCTCACATTTCGTCAGCAACAATGGCTATAACTCCAGCTAAAGTTGCTGGAGTCAAAACTATAATTTGCGCAAGTCCACCAAAGAACAAGAATGGCGCTCACCCTGGGATTGTTTATGCAGCTAATCTTTGTGGAGCAGATGTAATTTTAAATTTAGGAGGAATTGCCGCAATTGCATCGATGGCATATGGATGTTTTAATAATCCAGAAGTTGATTTTTTAGTTGGCGCTGGAAATCAGTATGTGGCAGAGGCTAAACGTATTTTATTTGGAAAGGTGGGCATTGATCTTTTTGCAGGCCCTACTGAAATTGCAATAATAGCCGACAAATCAGCAGATAAGGAAATTGTTGCGGTCGATATAGTAGGTCAAGCAGAGCATGGGTATAATTCTCCAGGCTGGGTTATTACCACTGACAAATCATTAGCAGAGTATGTTATTAAAAGAATTCCTGAATTGATTGAAGACTTGCCTGAAGGATCCAAAACCAGCGCTAAACCAGCATGGAAAGATTATGGTGAAGTAATACTGTGTGATACCAAAGAAGAAATGGCTAGTGTTAGCGATAAGTACGCTGCGGAACATTTAGAAGTACATGCTGAAAAATTGGACTGGTGGTTAAAAAGATTAAAAAATTATGGATCATTATTTTTGGGGGAAGAAACAACCGTCGCATATGGAGACAAATGTTCGGGACCTAATCATATTTTACCAACGAAAGGAGCTGGAAAATATACCGGCGGTTTGTATGTTGGAAAATTTATAAAATGTTTAACTTTTCAAAGAATGACTAAAGAGGCTAACAAAGTTGTTGGGGCAACTGCAGCTAGACTGGGTAGAGCCGAAGGTATGGAAGCTCACGCAAGAACAGGCGATATAAGATTAAAAAAATATGGAAAATAATGAAATTATATGTCGTTAACATTGGCTATTATTTCTGAGTCTAGAAAAGATGATAACAGAACACCTTTAACTCCCAGCCAAGTAAAACATCTATTAAAAAAATTTTCAAATTTAAAAATAATAGTTGAACCATCAAAAAACAGATGTTTCAAGGATGAGGATTATTTAAAAGCAGGAAGCATAATTAAATCTGATATCAGCGAAGCAAATATCATTTTGGGTGTTAAAGAAGTTGATATAAATAAACTTATCGCAAACAAAACTTATTTATTTTTTTCTCACACAATCAAAATGAATAAAAATAATTTAGAAGGCACACAAGGAACTCCAGGAGTAGAAAAAAAAGAACTTCTAAAAGAGATAATTAGAAAAAACATCACATTAATTGACTATGAGAATATCAGAGACAATTCTGTAAATGGTTATAGGTATTTGGGTTTCGGAAGATTTGCGGGTATTGTTGGCTGTTATAATACGCTTAATCTTTATCTAAAATTACAGAAAAAACAATTACTTCCAAGAGCCTTTGAGGTTAATAGTTATAAAAAAATTCAGGAACTGCTTAGTAAACAAAATTTCAATAAACTTAAAATATTACAGACTGGAAAAGGAAATGTGGCCAAAGGTTCTATCGAAATTTTAAAACATGCAAATATTAAACAGATTTCACTAAATGATTTTATAAACAAAAAATATAATGAATCTGTTTTTTGTAATATTTCACTCAAAAAACATGTTGAGCGGAATGATGGTAAAGATTCTTCCTATCAAGATTTTATGTTAAATCCTAATGAATATAAATCAAAAGCAACAAATTACCTGCGCTATACAGATATGCTTATAACTGGTCATTATTGGGATCCAAAATTTCCAAAATTATTTTCTCTAAATCAAATTAATGAATTTAAAAACTTAAAAATTATAGGAGATATTACTTGCGATATTAATGGATCAATACCAACAACTATAAGATCTACATCTATTACAAAACCTTATTATTCATTTGATACCAATTTAATGAAAGAAATTGATTTGTGTAATAAGGGCATTGCTGTTATGGCAGTAGATAATTTGCCCTCGGAACTACCCAAAGAATCTAGCGAAGAATTTGGTAACGCATTAACTTCAAATGTACTACCTTATATTATTAATAATGATGACGGTCGTATCAAAAAAGCTACTATTGTTAAAAAAGGGAAACTAACAGCGCCGTTCACATATCTCAAAGATTTTATAAAATAAAGATCAAGTTTCAAGTGCAACAACCGCTGCGGCAATAGAAGCTAATCTTGCTTCTGATTCATCAGAACGGCTTGTGATTACAATAGGAACTTTACCACCTATCACTACTCCGGCAGCACAAGCACCCATAAAATAAATCATCATTTTTACTAAAGCATTTCCAGACTCAACATTAGGAACAAGTAAGATATCAGCATTTCCAGCAACATCATTTTTAATTTTTTTTATTGCTGCCGATTTTTTTGAAACAGTATTATCAAAAGCTAGTGGCCCAAAAACATCAGCATTGATATTTTCTTCCTTGGCTTTTTTTGTAATTGTATCGGCCTCAATAGAACTTGGTACACTTTCTATCACTTCTTCTGTAGCCGATAATACCGAGACTTTCGGTCTGGTGATTCCAATTTTGTTAGCAAAGTTTACAGCATTTCTAAGTATATGCATTTTAACTTCTAGTTTCGGTAATACGTTTACAACACCATCAGTGATAATGAAGGGTTTATCATCCGCTTCCAACGTCATATGCCAGACATGACTTAGTCTTTTTTTTCCAATTAAATTTAAATCTCTTTTTAAAACGGCCTTAATTAAAATATCTGTGTGAATATGTCCTTTAACAATAATTTTTACTTTATCTTCGCTTGCTAATTTTGCTGCAATTGGGGCTGTGCTGTTTTCATTATTTTCATTAATAATTTTATATTTTGATATATTCCAACTTAATTTTTCAGCATATTTTTTAATTTCGTTTTCATTACCAATAAAGGTGGGATTAATTAAGTTATGCTGAACTGCTTTATGAACAGATTCCATTGGAAACATTTCACCAGCGTTTACAATGGCGGCATTCACGACTCCTTTTTTTTTTGCAACATTTATTAAATTGTTAGGGCAGACAATTTTTTTACTTGATAGCATAAATTAAAATGCCCATTCGTAAGCGGAAAGAGAAGCGGCGCCGCCAGTGTGTATAAAAAGCACATTATCTTTTTTTGTGAATTTTTTATTTTTGATTAATCCAATTAAGCCTGCAAATGCTTTCCCTGAATACACTGGGTCTAATAATATTGCTTCTTTTTTAGCCAAAAGTTTTGTGGCTTCTATCATTTCATCACTGGGCTCTCCGTATCCAGGTCCAATATATTCATCATATACAACCACTTCTGACTTATCTAAAACGTTGCACTGAAGTAACTCACAAGATTTTTTTGCTTCCTTATAAACTTTATCTACTTGAATTGTTTTGTCATATCTAATGCAGATTCCGATTACAGGAATATTGCAATTAAAATATTTTCTACCAGCTAAAAGACCGGCTTGAGTTCCAGAACTTCCTGTTGCGTGTACAATGTGTGAAAAATTATATTTATTATTTTCTTTTATTATTTCATTTAAACACTCCACATAGCCTAGGGAGCCAATTGGATTTGAACCACCTCCTGGTATGAAATAAACATTAGTTCCTTTTGCTTTTAAATCTTTTATTGTTTTTTCGTAGTATTCTAAAAAATTTTCATTTTTAGGACATATCTTTATATCTGCTCCATATAGTTTATTTAAAAAAACATTTCCAGAGCTCATGTAAGCCTCTGGTGGATCTTTAACTCTTTGTTCTAAAATAATAAGACACTTTAAACCCATTAATGTGCAGGCAGCTGCCGTTTGTCTTGCATGATTAGATTGTACCGCCCCAACAGTTACAACTAATTCTGCCTTGTTTTTTATGGCGTCTGGTATTAAAAATTCTAATTTTCTAGTCTTATTTCCTCCAGTAGCTAAGCCTGTACAGTCATCTCTTTTTATAAAAATATTCGGTCCACCCAAATATTTGGATATATTTTTAAGAGGTTCTATTGGTGTTGGAAAATGTCCTAGTTTAATTCTTTCAAATTTTTCTAACATACTCATTTATTTATGCTATTAAGTAAAATATGCAAGATATATATATTGGGGACGAAGGTAAAGGAATTCCATTAGTTTTGTTGCACGGATTTTTAGGCTCATCAAAAATGTGGGAACCGCAAATTAATTTTTTTAAGAATCATTTTAGAGTAATAACACCAGATTTGCCGGGTTTTGGAAAAAGCAATAAAGCAAAATCACACAAAGACATTCAATCAATAGCCAATTTATTATTAAATTGTCTTGAAAAAAAAAAAATTAAAAAATTTCATTTATTAGGGCATTCCATGGGAGGAATGATTGTTCAAGAAATGGCTAAAAAAAATAGAGATAACATTTTAAAACTCATATGTTATAGCACTGGACCTGTAGGTGAAATGCCTGGAAGATTTGAAACAGTGGACGAGTCTAGAGAAAATCTAAAAAAGAACGGTTTAAAAACTACAGCAAGAAATATTGCTAAAACTTGGTTTGTTAAAGGAGAAAATGCAAAATATTTCGATGTTTGTATTGAAGCGGGGATACAAACTTCAATAGAGGCAGCTGATAATTCTTTAGTTGCGTTTAAAAATTGGAATGGAGCTGATACTTTAAAAAACATTAAAAATGAAACATTGATTGTTTGGGGCGATAAAGATAAATCTTACAATTTAACACAAGTAAAAACTTTAGAAAAAAACATACCAAATAGTTCATTGGTTATTTTTGAGGGATGTGCGCACAATGTTCATTTGGAAAAAATCGAAGAATTTAATAGAACTGTTTTTAATTTTATAAATGAATAAAAATTTATCATTATTAGCTTTGAGTCAAGTTTTTGGATTTACAGCTAATATTATTACAGTTTTTTTAAGTGGAATTGTCGGGTCACAAATTGGTTCTATAAAGTCCTTATCAACATTGCCTACAGCTTTAGCAGTTCTTGGTACTGCAATTTTTACTATTTTAGCAGCCAAAATTATGGGTAAAATAGGTCGAAGGTTAGGTTTTATTTTTGGAGCTTTAGTAAGTTCAGCGACTTGTTTGCTAGCTGTTTTCGCCATCATTCAACAAAACTTTATTTTATTTTGTATCTCACATTTAATTCTTGGTTTGGGTATAGCTTTTGCTCATCAATATCGTTTTGCAGCAGCAGAAAGTGTAGAGAAAGAAAAAGCACCAAGAGCTATCTCTACTTTAATGTTAGCTGGAATCGTTTCATCCTTTTTAGGTATAACTTTAGCAAATTATACAAAAAATCTTATCCCTGATCATTTATATGTTGGTTCTTATCTTTTACTCTCCGCATTTACTTTTATGCCAGCAATATTTTTTATTTTTTATAAAAATAATGAAGAAGCAAAAATAGATTTTAATAATAAATACAATGGGCGCAGATTGTTTGAAATAATTTTTCAACCAAGATTTTTGCAAGCAATAATTGCTGCTGCATTCGCTTATGCTGCAATGTCGTTTTTAATGACCGCTACACCCTTAAGTATGCATGTCATGGAAAAAATGAGTTTAGAAAGTACAGGCTTAGTTCTTCAATTTCATCTAGTAGCTATGTTTCTTCCGTCATTAATTACAGGACATTTAATTAAAAAGTTTGGGCATAGTAATATAATTTATGTAGGAGTTTTGTTTTATGCCATAACAATAATCTCAAGTTTATTTGAGCAAACATTTGCAAATTATATGGTAGCTCTAATATTTTTAGGACTAGGGTGGAATTTTTTATTTATTTCTGGAACCAGTTTAGTTGTTTTGACTTATAAAGAAGAAGAGAAATTTAGAGTACAAGGCATTAATGATTTGATTGTATTCTCTACAATGGCATTAGCAAGTTTATCGGCCGGCATATTGCTAAGCTTAACTAGCTGGACAACTATGAACTTAATATGTATTCCATTTTTAGTTTTAATAATTTATTCGACTTTTAGAGCTGATATTTTAAGTAAAAAATTAACGTAAACTTCTAGCAAATGTTCTTATATCATTAACAAGTAAATCTGGTTGTTCCAAAGCCGCAAAGTGCCCACCTTTTTTCATTTTTGTCCAACGTTTTAAATTAAATATTCTTTTTATATATGATTTTGGTGGCCATTCAGACATTTCTTTTGGAAATTCAGCTACAGCTGTAGGAACTTTTATTTTCTTAAAATTTTTAGGAAAAAATCTACCACCTTCTTCTCTTCTTCCAAAATATATCCATGATGCTGTATTGAATGTATTGGTAACTAAATAGAGCATAATATTCGTTAATAAAGTGTCTTTGGAGTACACTTTATTAATTTTACCATTCTTAATATCAGACCAGGAAAAAAACTTCTCTAAAATCCATGCGGCTGTGCCAACAGGACTATCTATCATTGCATAACTTAATGATTGTGGTTTTGTTGCTTGTTGAGTTCTGTAACCTTCTTCCATAATTTGATTTTTTTTAAATCTTTTTTCCCAATTTTTTTCTTGTTTACTTCTAGCCCCATTAAAAAGTCTCATGCTTAAAAAATTTACATGAATAGCTTTACATGATTTAGAATGATCATATCCAAGCCAATTAGAAATTGTCGAACCCCAGTCACCACCTTGAGATAAATATTTTTTATATCCAAGATTTTTTGTCATAAATTTATTCATTATCTTTGCAATCTTTCTTGGACCAATTGGTTTTTTTGGAGATCCAGAAAAACCAAATCCTGGAAGGGAAGGAGCTATTACGTCAAAAGAATCTTCTTTTTCCCCTCCAAATCTTTCGGGATGAGCAAGTTTTTCAATGACATTTAGAAACTCAACAATACTCCCAGGCCACCCATGTAAAATAAGTAAAGGCATTGGATTTAAACCGCTCCCTTTTTCCCTTATGAAATGAATATTGATCCCATCTACTTTAGTTAAATAATTAGAAAATTTATTTATTTTTTTTTCTTGTTTTCTCCAATTAAATTTTGTGACCCAATATTTTGAAATTTCTTTTAAGTATTTTAAATTTGTTCCATGTTCCCAACCATTCATATTTTGAATATTATTCCATGGGTATTTTTTAACTTTATCGTATATTTTGTTAACTTTGCCACTTGGCACTCTTAATTTAAAAGGTTTGATCATTTTTTAGCTATGGCTTATCCAAATAGTTTTTGTTTGCAGATATTGATTTAATGCCTCAGTACCTTGGTCTCTACTTAATGATCCAGACTGTTTATAACCACCAAATGGAACTTTAATATCTCCTTCAGAAAAAGTATTAACCGAAACTGTTCCACAAGGTAAACTTTTTGCTAGGTGAAAAGCTTTATTTATATCTTGGGTAAAAACACTGGCATGTAAACCATATTTAGAATTTTTAGCTATTTTTAAGGCTTCTTCTGAGTTCTTAACTGTAAGCACACCTAGCACTGGACCAAAAATTTCTTCTTGTGCTATAGCCATGTTTTCTTTTACGTTATCAAAAAGAGTAGGTTTGGCAAAAAAACCTTTTTGCTTAGCTTCAGAAACACCACCAAGAAGCATTTTTGCTCCTTCATCTATACCTTTTTGTATATACCCGTCTACTTTAGCAAGATGTGCTTTAGAGATCATTGATCCCATATTACTATCCGCGCTTAAAGGATCTCCCACTTTAATATTTTTAATTCTTTTGGAAACTTTATCCAAGAATTCATCTTTTACTTTGCCATGAATAATCTGACGCATATTTGCAGAGCAGTTTTGACCGCCATTCCAAAAAGCAGAATTAATTGCATTGTCTATTAAAGCATCATTTATTTTTGCGTCTTCTAAAACTATGAATGGACTTTTTCCACCCATTTCAAGTCCCACGCTTTTTAAATTACTTTCACCAGAGTATTTCATAAAATACCCCCCAACTTCAGTTGAGCCTGTAAATGAAACAGCATCAACATCATTATGTCTTCCAAGAGCTTCACCAACGTCGCCATAACCTGGTACCACATTAAACACTCCATCAGGGACTCCAGCTTCAGAGGCCAACTTAGCAACTCTTAATGCAGTTAAAGGTGTATCTTCAGCAGGTTTAATTATTATCGAACATCCAGCAGCTAGGGCGGGCGCCGCTTTCCATGTCGCCATCATTAATGGAAAATTCCAAGGAACAACTCCTGCAACAACACCGATTGGTTCTTTTACTACCAAACTTGTTATCGAAGGATCAGTAGCTCCAACTTTACCAAAAACTTTATCTATTAATTCTCCGTACCATTGAAAATGCATCGGGGCATCATTGGCTACTTCATTAATGCAATCAGCAATTAATTTTCCTGTATCAACACACTCTAATACTGAATTTTCTACTCCATGTTTTCTTAGCAGCTCTGCAAATTTAAGTAAAACTTCTTTTCTATGTTCCGGCGTAGACCTTGACCAAACTCCGCTCTCAAAAGTTTTTCTTGAAACTTTTACTGCTAGATCAACATCTTTATGATTACATTTAGCAACTGAACAGAGAGTTTCACCTGTAGCTGGATTAATATTTTTAAACTTAGCGCCATCAATCGCATCTACATATTTTCCATTAATGTATGCTCTTCCTTCAAATTTTAATTTTTTTGCAATTGATTTGTAATCTGTCTTAGACATTATTTTATTCTAGATGTGATGTAGTCAAGAATTGCTGGATTGTAATATTGAAAGCAATCTGTCATATCAATATCGTGATATTTTTTAACAGGTTCCTTCCATTTTTTACCATTATTAATTCCAATTCTGTGACATTTTTTTCCATTAATTGTTTTATCCTCTGAAATAATTATTCTTTGGACACCTGGGATTTCTTCTACCCAATCAGATAACAATCCATCATAAGGATCTTTTGGATGTGTAAAAACTAAAACAGGCAAATTTTTACTTTTTTTAATTTCATCAATTTGTGCTTGTCGCATATCTGCTGGTCCTGAACCTTCTTTTTTTCTAAACTTTTCCAAGGCTTTATCTATTCCAACTTTCTTAACTTTAAAATCTTTAGATATTTTTCCATAACAAGCTTGCATTAATGAAATTACACCTCCGACTTTATCGGGATATCTTGCTACTAGCATCATAGTCATCCACCCTCCGCAAGAATGGCCCGTTAAAATAATTTGTTTATTCGGAACTCCTTTTGAAACAAATGAATCAATGAGTTCCAAGTTAGCATCCAATCTTTTTTCTAATTTAGGTTTTCCTTTATAGGGTGGTTTAAATTTTTTCTTTTTCCATAATCTTTTATCATCACCTGCTAATTTACCCGTGCATAAAAGATAAACCATTATTTCTTTTCCTTGAACTTTTTCTCCAACTAAAGAGGAAAAATTTCTTATTCCATTTTTCCATACACAGTTGGATGATTTAGCATCATGAGTGTCTTGACCATGATTATAAATAAGAATTATTTTATTTATTGGATCGTTAATATTCTGATCTTTTGCATAGCTCATATTGTTATTAAGAAAACCATTTTTAAGAAGCTTGTCCGCATATAAATTGGTTGAAAAAGTTATTGCGATTATTAATAATAATATTTTTTTCATTATCCTTTTCCTCTCCAAGGAATTGTTTTGTCTATAATTTTTCTAATGGTAACATCAAATAAAAGTCCTAACATTCCCATTACGAATATCGTGATCCAAATTACTTCATACTGCATATATTTTCTTGCTACGTTTTCAACAAAACCAATACCTGTTGTTCCAGCTAAAAACTCAGCAGCGACCAATGTTCCCCAACACATACCAACCGCAACTCTTATTCCTGTTAGTATTTCAGGTAAAGAGTTAGGAAATATAACTTCTCTTACTATTTGCCATTTAGATGCTCCCAATGAATGAGCGGCATGAATCTTTGACAGTTGAGTTCCCGATGCTCCAGCTCTTGCTGAAATAATCATAATAGAAAAAGCTACCATAAATAATAAAAATACTTTTCCGACATTATCAATTCCAAAAACAGTAATTACCAAAGGAGCCCATGCAAGCGGTGGTACTGGTCGATATAATTCAACTAAAGGATCAAAAAATCCTTTGGCAAATCTATTTAGACCCATAAACAAACCTAAAGGAACACCAAGAATTGTTCCAAGAGACAAGCCTAAGAATACTCTTAAAAAAGAATCCCAAATATGTCCTGCGGGAACTGGGATTTTGAAAGCTTCAAATTTTCCAGTAACTATATCTAAAACTTTACTTTTAAAATTTGGGTCAACTGTTCCAGCTTGATTATGTACGGGGTATTTACCTGGCATGATATCTGCTATCCAATCAGGAAGAATAAAACCAACTATCCTATTAACTCCCATCATTTCATACCAAAGCATAGGAATCATTTTATATCCGACGGTTGGTTTTAAAAGTTCACCAAAAATTCTGAAAGTATCAGAGGGTTTGGGCAGCCATCTACCAGGGCCAGCTTCTGAACATTGAGGACCGCTTGCAACAATTGTTCCAGCTGGAAATAAAAAGATATCTATAAGTCTCAAATTTCCCTGTTCATTATTTTGAACTTTATCAAAAGATCTAATTGACTTTTCCAATTCATCTAAAGTTTTAGGAGGAAAAATACTTGCATACTCTATTCTTCTCACAAGTTTTTTAATATCTTTTATATAATCTAGTTCTAGGCCGTCACCTAATCCGTCCATATATTCTTTTATTTCAGAAAAAATTGCTGTTGCTTGTCTTAAATACTCAGGGTTATGGTTTCTCATTTCAAAAAATTCATCGCTAATAGAATTTAATTCAGCCGCTGCTACGTGAAATTTTAAACCTTTTTTACTTTCAGGAAGAGGAGGCACTTCCATACCAGTCGCACCCCATCCCAATTGTTTTTTTAAACCTTCATTTATTTCATTTTCTTCTTCCTCGCTTAAATTAGGATAGCTATCTTTTGAAAAATCTGAAGTTAGTTGATTTAATCTAGCGGTTAATTCATTTATTATATTTTTTATATCATCTTCTAAGTATCTTTCATCAGTTAATGATGGGATCATTAGCTTAGTATTACGAAGTATATTTGTAAATATTTCTATATCTTGATCTTTTAAATTTGAATTGTTTTGTATTAAAATTATTTTTTTTTCTATGTTTATGTTTTCACGTTTAATGATCGCGGTACTTTTATGCTGTCTTTCTACAATTGGAAAAAGATACTTTAAAGATAACAATGACTCATGAACTTTTGCAACTTGACAAAGTTCATTTGCAGATTTTGGATAGAAAGATTTTGCTATATCCCATGAATAATAAAGCCACGACAACAAAAGAAAACTAGATCCAACAACAACCCAATGCATTCCTCCCTTGGCTTTCTCAGGATTTCCAAAAACAGAATCGCTTTTTTCTGTTTTAATTAATTTTCGCCCATAAAGAATAGCACCAACAATTGAAAAAATAGTAACAAATGTGACAATTCCTGTAATCATACTATATTTCTTTGCCCATTATTTCCTCTTCCATATCCCAAATCATGGATAGTATTTCTTCTCTTTTAGATACGAATTCTTTGCCATTTTTTATTTCTCTTAAATCTCCCTTTAAACCCAATGAAGCAAAAGGAAGTTTGTATTCCTTATGTATTCTTCCAGGTCTGGGAGCCATCACGTATACTCGTTCACCTAACAATAAAGCTTCTTCAACAGAGTGAGTAATTAAAATAATTGTTTTTCCAGTTTCTTTCCAAATTTTTAAAACTAAGGACTGCATTTTTTCTCTAGTTAAAGCATCTAATGCACCCAAAGGTTCATCCATTAATATTAGATCAGGATCATTGATCAGACATCTCGCAAGAGCTACTCTTTGTTGCATACCACCGGACAATTGATAAGTAGGAGTATTTCCAAAACCTTTTAATCCAACTATATCTAACCATTCTTCAACTTTTTTTGCTGTTTTAACTGGATCT
>Ga0257111_1000763_pt1 | contig 13289 bp, 16 predicted proteins | sample LP_taG_6_FD_191567 | JGI IMG/M metagenome (GOLD analysis project Ga0257111, IMG submission 191567) | Marine microbial communities from Northeast Subartic Pacific Ocean, Canada - LP_J_2015_P26_500m | ecosystem: Environmental > Aquatic > Marine > Oceanic | place: Canada: Northeast Subartic Pacific...
GTTTGCTACTAGAATAGTTCGTTCCATTAAAGGACGCTTTGATTTTGGATCTATTAGTTCAGGGAATTGTGTCAGTACTTCACACATTTCATTTCCTCTTTCTCCACAACCAATGTAGACAATTATCTCGCTGTCTGCCCACTTGGCAAGCTGCTGTTGAGTTACTGTTTTCCCACTTCCGAAAGGACCTGGAATTGCAGCTGAACCTCCTTTAGCAACAGGGAAAAATGTGTCAAGTACTCTTTGACCAGTAAGTAATGGTTGATCGGGTGCAAGCTTTCTCAAAACTGGTCTTGGTGTTCTTACTGTCCACCAACTTGATAGACCGATATCAGTTGTTTTGCCATTTTTTACGGCTGCAATTTTGTCATTTACAGTAAACTGTCCTTCAGAAATATCAGCAAGCTTGCCAGAAACGTTGTAAGGCACCATAATTTTGTGTTTGATTAATGGGGTCTCTTGAACCTCAGCAATTATTTCACCTGGAGAAACTTGGTCTCCATTTTTCTTTACTGGAATAAACTCCCACTTTTTCTTTTGATCAAGTGCAGGAATAATTTTTCCTCTACTGATAAAGTCTCCACTTTCTGCAGCTAGAACATTCAAAGGTCTTTGAATTCCATCATAAATTGATGTTAAGAGTCCAGGACCAAGTTGCAAAGAGAGTGGTCGATTTGTATTTATCACTTTTTCTCCTGGCTTGAGACCAGTTGTATCCTCATAAACTTGAATCTGTGCGGTATTTCCTTCTAGACGAATGATTTCACCCATAAGACCCATCTCACCAATACGAACAACGTCAAACATGTGCGCACCATCTAGATCTTTAGCAACCGCAACAGGACCAGAAATTCTTGCAATCGTAGCATTTACCATATCAATTAACCTCTATACTAATTCCCAGAACTCGTTTTGCCAATGCAGCGATTGATTCTTTATCCTCCTCAGCAGTTTCTTTTTGAGATGGCATGAATAGAACTAATGGCTCAATAGATTCCTCTATCTCTGCGACAAATTTTGAAGAAAGTTTAGCGCGCATTGAATTACTTGCAATAATCAAACCGAACTCACCAGATGAGTAGAGCTCTTGAATTTTTTTGCTTGCGTCCTCTTCATCGCTGACAATAAATGTATCATCGATTCCGATCAGACGATAACCAATTACAAGTTCACGATCTCCTACAACTGCAAGTCTTCCACTAGAATCAGTTTTTTGTTTTGAAACTTGTTGGCTCAAATTAATAACATCTCCTTAATTTTATCAATTGAAAGTTCGTAACGCTTACCATATGTAATCCTTTTCAGGTTTTCGTGTTCAATTTCTGCTCTAAATATGAAGTAGAAAATGTTTCCTATAGACAATGCAATGTTTCTTAATTTTTTAACATTGTTTTCAAAGATATTCTTTGTAATTCCTACTTCAAAATCGATCAAACTTTTTGAGGTCTTGTATTGTTCAATAGCATCAGTTAGTTTAAAGTAAGAATCAAATCTACCAACCATTTCTACAACATCCTTGACCTCGTAGCTATCAAGTAATTCCTTTGTAGAAATTCGTCCACCCTCAATGAGATGTTTTGATACGATGTCCTTTTCCAAATTTGACTCTTTTGCCTTTAAGAGATTTAGAACATTTTTCTTGTCTATTTCGGCGCGAACTAAATCTCTAATTGCACCCTCATCTCCCTGAAAGAATTTGAGTGACTCGAGTAATTTTTGAAAGTATGATTCATGAAGTGCTGACATCATTGGTCCAAGATCACCGGTCTTTTGAAATTCATCCAAGTGTTTCATCAAGATTACACCATAATCATATTTTGTGAGTTTGTTCACTACACCATCAACTGTTGTTTCTGCAAGAATGATCTTTATCTCATCATGTGATATATTACCAGCAGCTATTCCTGCTGGAACGTTTCTGCTAGAAACTAGCAGTGATTCAGTCTCCGTAATTTCTCTTCCCATTGCCTTTGAAGAAAGAATTAGTTCAATATTATAAAGATCCCATTTTGAAAGATAAGTTCTGACTGCGTTTTTACCCGCAAATGGTGTTGCTTCTGAAATAATTTTGTTAGTTTCAACAATGTGGCGGTTTAATGCAACTTCTAAAAGTGCTGCATCTTTGTATACTGATGCGGCCTTTTTGATCTCTTCACCATACCAAGTTGATTCTAATTGCTTAACCATCTCTGTGACATTATTTGCCTTGAGCATATTTAGTAAAAAGTCCTCAGAAAGAAAATTTATTGCAATTGATTGTAGCCTTCCAAATGAAGATGCGTATTGTGATGCACCCATTATAGTATCTTCTCCAAAATTGAATTCTTTATTTCATCTTCATTATTTCTAAGTAATTCTTCAAAAGTCAAATCAAGTTCTTTTGTTCCTTCCGTGTTTTCAGCAATAAAACCACCTAGGGTTTGAATTGTGGAACCAACTTTTACTCCGCTTTTGAAAAATGACTTATCTTCATCGCGGCAGTGAACTACTATTTCTTTAGCAAGTACTTTCTTTGAATAATCAACTAATTTCTGTAGAACTTTCTTATATTCTGGTTTTTTTGAGTATCCAGTTAATTCTTTTTTGATCACATCAAATGTAGCATCTAAATTTTTGTTGATTGCATCAAATAATATTTTCTTAGCTTCTAATTTTCCAGCCTCAACTATTCTTGCACCTTCTCTTTCTGCTTTTGTATTGGCCTCATTGGCATAGTTATCTTTGAGCTCCTTTATTACAGAATTTTTCTTTGTATTAGTTTCTGATTTTTTATCGTTAAGTTTTTTGTCTAGATCACTAAGATCATTTTTTTTTCTAGTTTCAATCTCGTGTATGAAAGTATCAATACTCAATGTAATTCGCCCTAGAGTATATCTAACAATAAGATAATTCCTAGAACAAATCCGATAATCCAAAGTGTTTCTGGAATTACAAAGAAGAATAAGACCTGGCCAAACTTTTCTGGTTTTTCCGCTATAATTCCCATACCAGCCGCACCAATTCCTTGTTGTGCACTACCAGTTCCAATTAAACCACCAGCTATTGCAATAGCTGCTGCCAAAGCCAAAATAGGTTTTGATAATCCTGAATCGTCACCACCAGCAGCAAAAGCTGAAGGTGTAGCAAATGTCATAACCAACATGACTGCTCCTGCGATCACTGCAAGAAGAGAAAATTTCTTTCTGGTAGAAGCCATGTATTTTGCCTGCGTTTTTTACGTTATATTAACTATATCATGATTTTTTCGATCGCATTTCTTATTCTTCAATTGGTAGCTCAAGCTTATTTCCCCATTCTCCCCAAGATCCCAAATACACTTTGATATTTGTAAATCCAATTTTTTTTAAAACTAGGTAAGTATTTGCTGCTCTATATGCACCCTGACAATAAGTAATTATTTCTTTATCTTTTGGTAGTTGATATAGTTCAGAAAGATTTTCATCATTTTTGAATACACCTTGTTCTGAAATATTTTTTTTCCAATCTATATTGATTGAAGTGGGTATGTGACCGCCTCTGGCTGCTCTTACAAGTTTACCAGTAAACTCTTCTTGGGAACGTACATCTAAAATTGTAATTTTATTAAGATTTTCTAAAATATATTCAAAGCTTGCTAAAATTTTGGAGTTTGGTACTCCAGAAAAATTTGTCGGTTTATAACCAATTGGAATTGTATCCCAAGCATATCCTTCATTCTTCCATTTTGTGAAACCGCCATCAAGTATTGATACATTTTGATGTGAAAAATATTCTAGTAGCCAAACTCCTCTAGCTGCCAGCATACCAGAAATATTATCATAGAAAATAACTGTTTTTTCTTCTGAAACACCTACCTGCGAAAAAATTTTTTTGAACTGTTGATTAAATGAAGAAATACCTTCTTTACTCGTATCAATCCAATGAAATGAAAAAAGGTCAAGATTCACAGAATTTGAGATGTGTCCATTGGAGTATTCTTGGAACGATCTTGTGTCAATAAGTAGTAAGTTGGGATCATCAAGGATTTTTTCAAGTTCAGAAGTTGTTTTGAACATAGAATTGTGTAAAATCGAAACTAAATGAATTTGTCTTTAGGAAAATAAAAGAAAAAAAAGAAAGAAAAAAAGAGATTTTTTCTATTCGTTTACGTATGCTCGTTCACCGTTTTGGGCAAGGTCAAGTCCGATTTCCTCCTCTTTAGGAGTTACTCGAATTCCACCTGGCCAAACTGCGTCCATGATCTTCAATATTACAATTGTAATACCAAATGCATAAGCCACTGAGAGAAGAGCGCCTGCTATGTTGATAGCTTGTTGCTCATATCCTTCTGGTGTTCCAGTCCATGCACCAATACCGTCACCGGTATCCCATACATGAGGACTAGCAAGTGTTCCAGTCAAAACTGCACCTGTGAAACCACCCATTCCATGTACACCCCATACATCGAGTGCGTCGTCCCATTTTCGTGCATTCTTGAATGCTACACATCCATAACAAACAGTTCCTGCAGCGACACCAATTATGATGGCTGCCATTGGTCCAACCCAACCAGATGCTGGTGTGATTGCTACCAATCCTGCTACTGCACCGGTTGCAGCACCTGTAATACTAGCTTTGCCAGTATGTGCCCATGACATCAGTAACCAAGTTACTGAAGCCATACCAGTTGCAGTGTTTGTTACAGTCCAAGCACTAACAGCAATTCCGTCTGATAGTACTTCGCTTCCTGCATTGAATCCGAACCAGCCGAACCAGAGTATTGAAGCTCCTAGTACAACCATTGGTACGTTATGTGGTTCCATTGGAACCTTACCGTATCCAAGTCTTCTACCAAGAACTAAAGCTCCAGCTAGAGCTGCGAATCCTGAAGATATGTGAACTACAGTGCCGCCTGCGAAGTCAAGTCCATAGCTTGGTGATAAGTCTGGATCAAAGTCCATGTTTCCTATGTATCCTCCTCCCCATACCCAGTGTGCTATTGGGTCATAGACGAAGGTTCCCCATAAGAGAACAAATATACACAAAGCGCTGAACTTCATTCGGTCAATTAAACCGCCAACGATAAGAGCTGGTGTGATGATTGCAAATGTTGCTTGGAACATTGCAAATAGTTGATGTGGTACTGTACCAGGCCATCCTTGACTACACATTCCTGCGTCTAAAGATTTCATTTGTTGCATCTGATAATAATCAGACCATGTGCCTTCACATGGACCTGGTTCACCTAGTGGTGCCCAAGCCGAAACTTGATTGAAACCCATGTAATCTAAGTTGCCCATGAACATGTTTGCTTCGTTATCATGTGGTCCGAATGCTAGGGAGTATCCCCAGAGCACCCACTGGACTGACATCAGTCCCATGACAATGAATACCATACCAACGGTGTTAACAGCGTTCTTTGATCTTGCAAGTCCACCATAGAAGAATGCTACTCCTGGTGTCATGAACAAGACTAGAGAAGATGCCGTTATCATCCAAGCTGTATCACCTGTATCTATCAGACAATACATATCTGGAACGCCATCGTCATCTGTATCATGCCAACATTCGTTGGGATTACCAGTATAGATTCCGGCGCCGCCATCAGGGTCTCCGACAACATACCCATCCATACCATCGGTAATCTGTTGGGCATATGCCTGAGACATTGCTCCTGTCGCGGTAATTGCGACTGCGGCCATAAGTAATAGAGCATACTTATGGTTTTTAGAGTTCATCTTCTTTTTCGGGTCGATAATGCGGTTATAAACATAAAGATGGATTAATGATAAATGAAGTCACTTACTATAGATATTTAAATTAAGATAGTATCACAAAATTCTAATATTATGTTATATTAGAAATAGGCATGAAAGGTGAACCTTACTGAAGAACACAACAAACAATCTAGCTATATTTCACACATTTAAAACAAAAACTGATCAATTGACTGGTGAGGCTAAAAGGCAAAGATATATCATTTCTCACCTTGCTTCAGAGGGAGATTCTATTGCAAGGACACGTACTGCAATTGCTCAGCACATAGCGGAAAAAAATGGTATAATTTGGAAGAATATCTATTCTGGAGTTTTTCGGGATTTAGACGAAGTCCTTATTCCATTGAATATTGTCATCGAAGATGGGAGGTTACCACTAACTCGTGGACCTAAGGCTTTGCAAGAATCAGGTGTTCCATTTTACAAATTAACAATAAAGGGGCTTCTTGTTGCATTAGGCCTGGTTGAATTAAAAGATAAAGATGGTGTGTTACAGCAATTTTTGTCAAAATCTGAAATAAAAGAGAATCATTTTAAAGAATCCATAAAAATATTAGCCAAAATTTCACCTTCATTTGCATACTCAATTTTTGAGAAATACATAAGGGCCTATTGTGATGGAAAAGTGAAGGATATTATGCCTTTCAATATTATTGAGCTGAAAGAAATATCTGGACAGACTTTCAAGATTCAAAAGGAGTTATTAGAAGGATTTACGACTTTATCAAAATCTGATAAAAACGCTGTTTTGAATATGTTCATGGGAAAATAAGTTGTGGTTAATCTATTTAAGGTACCAAATATAGCTGAAAATCATGACTCCTAAATTTGCTGGCGGTGGTGCTGGAGATAAAGACTACAAACAGATTGTTAAGAACGCTCTAGATGGTATCAGACAAGACATTGAAATAAATATAGATCCTAAGGATTTCAACACAATTCTTCTCCATGAAGTTACAAAATGTTTACGAAAATCTTACTATGATAGAGTAGATCCTGTCAATGTAGAAGAAAGTAATTTAAACCAAGTTCTAGGTGGAGTTTTTCGACAGATGAAATCAAAAGCCACGACAGATAATTACAAAATGAAAGATGGTGTGGAACTAAAAGGACAAGCTGATATGATTGTGAGTGATGTTATCATGATTTTTCGATCTATTGAAGAATTTCCTGAAAGTCCGCTAGCTAATGATATTTTGTATCTAAATGCATGTATGTGGATCTTTGACAAAATTGAAGGTATAATTACATATATCACAAGGGGCGGAAAAGAAGATTCGTTTGTAGTAAATAGAAATCAAAAAATGTTTGAAGAGGTTGTGAGGAGAGCTATGGTGTTACATGATTTACTAAAGAGGCAAAATAGTGATGCAAAATCCAAGCCGCCCATAATAGAACCATCATTGGATTGCAATACTTGTCAATACTATTCTAGATGTTTTATCAAAAAGAAGGAAGGTAAACCAATTACCTTTAGAAATCTATTCGGTAGTAAAGATTAGAAAAATAATGTAGGTAAACCAATTACCTTTAGAAATCCATTCGGTAGTAAAGATTAGAAAAATAATGTAGGTAAACCAATTACCTTTAGAAATCCATTCGGTAGTAAAGATTAGAAAAATAATGTAGGTAAACCAATTACCTTTAGAAATCCATTCGGTAGTAAAGATTAGAAAAATAATGTAGGGTGTTTTCTAATTTTTTTTTATGAGGCGTCTGGTGCTTCAGGATGTCCTTTGCCACGGAGTGCAAATGTTACAACTGCCATAGCGATTAAAACTCCTATTGCTGACCCGAATGCTGCCATTGATGCTTCTGCCATTTGTTGAATTTGCCAGCTTCCATCATATATAGTATTGTTAATTTTTCTTATATTTTCACAAATAATCACAATTTCATAATTTTATGATACATTTTAGTCTTGTTTACTGAAATCAAAAGTCGATGTATTCTCTTGTCCTGATGTCAATGAACTAAGATTATAAAATATCTCAGCAGTTACTCTCCAGTTTAATTCATCATTATTTAGTGCCTGCCAAAGCTCAGGAGTATTACCTGTATTTTTGATAGTAAATTTTTCGCCTATTAGCGATGGTCTTTCATTAAGTATGATAAAATAATTTGGCGAAGTAATGCCACCTTCTGGTCTTGTACCTATTTCACCCACCTCAATTAATTCATCATCATGATAAACAGAATATTTGATTAGTTGAAGCATAACTGATTTGAAATTTGGGTTCGTAACCTTAAATTCCACTTTCAAAGTTGCCCGTTTTTCTGAGACTTCTAATATGGAAAAATCGTGTAAATCAATCTCAAGTGGTGAAACTGTTTGTCCCAGATCTGAGGGTGAAGTGAAAAATCCATCTTCACCGACATCACTGATCACCGAAGAAAACCCAAATAGAACCATCATTGCTACAAGTGCTACAACCGCAACACCAACAAATATTCTTGGGTTCATATGTCAGTTTTTTTAATACATTTCTTAAGTGTTAAGATAAAATGCTTATACTACGATAGTTTGATAAAATCATGCAGTATTTTCAAGCTGTCCAAATTGGAAAGCGGGTGGCGAATAAGGCACAAATGACTTTGTTTGAAATAACTGGTTTTGCTATGTTAACTCTGACAACGAAAAAAATTGATGGAAAATTTTTTCCTGTAGGTGAAGAATCATTTGTTGCAGTAATAAAAACTGATGATGGTTTTGTAATAATATTAGTAGATGAAGGTGGATTTACGAAAGCACAAACAAAACCGTTAGATGAAGGTGAGGCAAAAAGTATTTTCCAAAAAGTTTTGGATTCAGGTATAGCTGAATTTTCAGATAATAAAATTAAGATTTGGAATGATGTATACCCAACTGTACAAAATGAATTAAAATAATCAATTAGGTAAGATTATTTCAGTTCCTGTAGACAATCCTTTCATAGCTTTTTCAATGGTTTTGATATCTGATTTGATAATTCTTGTTTTAATTTTGGATCTTTCTATCACCTTCAATGCCACAAGATCCATAAGATCATAACCTCCAGCTACAGAATCCTCATGGACCAATAAATTACGAAGATTCTTTAATTCTATTCGTTTGAATTTTTTAGCATTTTTATTTTTGTTTGGGTCTGAATCATATATTCCATCAACATCTGTTGCATTTAGAAATTCTGTGGCATGAACTTTTTCTGCAATAAGTGCAGCAGTTGCATTAGTACTTTGACCTGGATGCAATCCACCCGTAACAACAATTAAGCCACTATCTACTGCAAGTTTTACTTCGGTTAAATTTGTAGGTGGGTGAGGGTAGGCTTTACCCTTTAGTGCATAAATCAGTAATCGAGCATTGAGTCTTGATATTTCAATTCCAAGTTCATCTAGCGTGGACTCGTCAGCCCCTGAAGATCTAGCATGGTTGATAAAATATCGCGCAATCTTTCCTCCACCAGCTATTATTATCGGTTGACAAATTTTGCTTTTCTTTACAAAAAATGTGGCATAATCTTTTAGTTTCTTTGTTTCCTCAATGGCAAATACTTTACCAGAAAGTTTTATGACTAATTTTTTTTTCATTATTCTATTTCACTAAGTATTGATTTAGCGGCAATTTCAACTTTTTTGCGGTTATTTTGTTGAGTATAGACTCTAAGAATGTTCATTTTACCAGATATTGTAGAAACCAATGGAATCTTTGAAATTGGAAATTCTTCCGCTATGATTTTATTTTTTCTAGTTATCAAAATTACTGATTTTGATTCCTTTTTTGATGGTGTCATTGGGATTGAATTTGTAGTAGATGTATCTAAATGAATTTCGTTTGAGTCAATTTTTGACTTTTTTGCAATTTTATTCTCTAATTCGCCAATTATTTTATTACTAAATCCATGATTTGAGGTTACCATTCTTTCAAATACACATTTGAATAAATTCCTGTTCAAATAATTAGTGGCAATTTTTTTTGAAGTTTTGAGGTCAGAATTAGATTCTGGTAGATTAAGTAATTTAGAGAGAACAGATTCATCACTAAGTTTTAGAAATTCGTCTAGATCTAATGAAGAAAAACCTAGTTCATCTTCTGCCAAACTCATTGCTTTTAGTAGCATTACCTCACCAGCTCTCACAGTTTTATGAAAATATACTGCTTTGAACATTTGATATCTGGAAATCAACATCGTTTCAAAATTTACCAATGCAGATTTATCAAGTGCGAGTTTATTTTTGTAAACATCTAAAGAATATGTCAGACGCTTGTGATCAATTTTTGCATGTTCAGCACCCGTGAAATATCCATCTCGAAGTAAATAATCCATCATATCTGCGCTCAAAGCACCAGAAATTATCTCATTCATGTATTGATGTTTGGAGTTACTGAAAGCAAGATTTGCTATAGATTTTTTACTAAATCCATTTTTTGAGATAAGATCACCAATCTCTGTCTTTTGTATAATATCTCTTCCAAGATGTTCATGAGATATTTTTCTATTTTTTTGTAATACCTCTTCAAAAAGATGTGAAAATGGACCATGCCCTATGTCATGTAATAATCCAGCAAACCGTAAATTTTGAATTTCGTCTAATGGAATAATTGATTTTTCAAGAAGTGATTGACACGCCATAGATGCAATATGCATAACACCGAGAGAGTGTTCAAATCTAGTATGCTGAGCCCCTGGATATATCAAATGAGCACCTGAAAGTTGTTTTATCCTCCTCAATCTTTGGAAGATTGGTGTGTCAATAATTTCCAATTCACTATTGTTAACTCGTACAAAATCATGAATCGGATCAATTATGTCTAAATATGTTTTTTTCATGATCCTATTTTTTTAAAAATGATTTTAAGAATTTCCTTATGAGTTTCTTGTTTAGTACCTGATGCGTCAATTATCTTCCACTTGTGCTTTTTAGCTAGTTTACGATATATTTGAGATATTTTTTTTAAAAAGAGTTTATTTTTTTCAAATTTGTCTCTTTTAGATTTTTTACGTGAAAATGATTCCGTTTGTGAAACATCTAAAACAATAACAAGATCAGATTTTGGAACACCGGCATCTATGCTTTCTAACCACTTTTCCTTTAATCCATTTGCAATACCGTAAACAATGTTAGAATGATAATATCTATTCATTATTAAAATAGAATTTTTTGTAGCTGATTTTTTAATCTCTTCCACTTTTTCCCATCTATTTGCTGCATAAAGATAATGAATGATTTCTGGTGGAAATTTTCTTTTGCCGTGAAGGTAAGCATCAATTTCTTTACCGATTACAGTTGAATAGTCAGGAAAATCAAATACTGTTGTTTTGATTTTTTGCGATTTTAATGCCTTGGCTAACATTGCAGTTTGTGTTTTCTTTCCAGCCTGATCGCTACCCTCAATTGCAATAATCATATTGTAAAATTAACATCTCATGATTAAAAATCTATCAAAATTTATAATGTAAAAAAATTCATTGGAAGAAATGGATTTAGTAAAAAATATAGCTAAAGATTTTTTTAAAGAAATAGATGACAAATCTAGGGAATTTTTTGAATTTGTATTACCCCCAATTGATCTACATGAAGAAAATGATACTCTCATAGTCACAGTGGATATTCCAGGATTTGATAAAAACGATATTAATGTTACATTGAACTCAAATGTCTTATCTATCAAAGCAGAAAAGAAAAATGATGTGAATGGTAGAATAATAATGAAACAAAGACCACGTATAATTGAGAAAAAAATGAGACTACCAATAACTGTGAAAGAGGGAGAAGAGAAAGTAAATTCTGCAAAATATGTTAATGGTGTACTAACAATTAAAATCCCAATTACAAAGAAGGGAAAAGAAATCTCATTAGATTAACGATTTCTAGCTGCTACACATATTCCCATGATTGCTGCAGACGCAATTATTCCAATCGTTCCGATGGTTTCGCTTGACTGGAACAGAAACGCAGAACCAAAAAACACGGCTCCAGATAAGATACTTCCAGAAAGTAATGTGTTCGAACCACGTTTGTTTTTTTGCATTAGAACACGATTCTCATCCATGAATTTTTTTATCTCTGGTGCAATTGTGAGAGTATCATCAAGTGTCTTTGCAAATCTTTTGAATGAATGCTTGATCTCTTCAATGTATGCATCCTTGATCAAACTTTCCTCTTCTAGAATTTGTCTTAGAACTTTGATGAACTTAAAATCAACCTTATGTGTATGATATATTCCCTCTATGATGGTTGACATTCTAAGATAAAGTGCGAGATTCTTTGGAAGTTTAAATGGAAATTTTGACATTGTTCTATTTGCAAGAGACATCAAAGCTTCTACTTCCATCTCGTCTGGCTTTTTACCATACATTGATTTTATGGACATGTCAATTCCCTTTTCTATTACTTCTCGATTAAAATCTGGTGCAAGCATTCCAAGATCATCCATTGCATTTACAGTTCTTGGAGGATCTTTTTCCACAAGGGCAAGATAAAGTCGCACAAGACGCAATCTAGTCTCATTATTCAATCTTCCAATCATTCCAAAGTCATATAAAATCAGGGATCCGTCATCCTTCACTGAGATGTTTCCTGGGTGTGGATCCGCATGAAATATTGAATGTCGCAAAAGCATAGTAAAAAAGACCTTGTGCACGTCAATAACCAACTGTTGTCTATCAATTCCCTTTTTGTCAAGCGCTTCAATATTGGTAATTTTAATTCCTGGAATGTATTCCATCGTTAGAATATTTTTTGTTGAATAATCATCATGAACTTCTGGAATTATGACATTATTGTATGGCTTCATATTCTTTTTTATTTTTTTTAGATTATCCAATTCTTTAGTATAGTCCATCTCCTCATGAATCGAGTCTGCAAACTGTTTCATTATTGGAATAATTGAGAATCTCAAATTTGGATCAACAAACTTCATTGCAAATGGGATTATCTTCATCAAAACTTTAAGATCTTTTTCTACTTGCTTTTCAATCCCTGGTCGCTTTATTTTTACTATGACTTGTTGTCCGTTCTTTGTTGCACGATGTACTTGTCCAAGTGATGCGCCAGATAGTGAGTTTTGGTCGAGATCATCAAACTTCTCTTCAATTTTGCCAATATCTTTCTCAATTATTGGTCTTACTTTATCAAATGGAGCAGCTGGAACACTATCTTGTAATTTAGATAATTCTTCTAGATAGGGTTGTGGTAGAATATCAGCACGTGACGAAAGCCACTGTCCAAATTTTATAAAAACAGGACCTAGTGAAATACATGTGTTTAGAATTCTTTGTGCATTTCTTCTAAATCGCTTTTCGTCTATGCCCTTTCCTTCCTGTGCGATCCAAAGAATTCGATCTTTTCTTAGAGCTAGTATAACTGGAACCAGTTTGATAAACACGTGAATTGTTCTTACAAGTACCAAGATGTTACTCTTTTAGTTTTTTTGAAATAATGTATGACGCATAACCTGTTGCTAAGGATGCAACTAAACCAGATATTATTGATTGTGGTGTTTTGATTGGAGAGTCTTTTTTCATTTTGTAAATGTAAGCTCCAATTGCTAATCCACCAATAGCAGCTCCT
>Ga0257111_1000770_pt1 | contig 13246 bp, 10 predicted proteins | sample LP_taG_6_FD_191567 | JGI IMG/M metagenome (GOLD analysis project Ga0257111, IMG submission 191567) | Marine microbial communities from Northeast Subartic Pacific Ocean, Canada - LP_J_2015_P26_500m | ecosystem: Environmental > Aquatic > Marine > Oceanic | place: Canada: Northeast Subartic Pacific...
TTGGTGAAAACAACACATTCGCAGGAGAAGTTGTAGAAATCTCAAAAGACAAATGTAAAGTTAAAGTAAGCAATGGTAAAGAAATTTTAGCAAATCCTATTTTAGTTAATGCAAAAGGTGATAAGACAACAGTGTCATTAAGACCTGAGCGAGCTTTAATTAACCCATCTTCAACTATGGATAATAATTATACAGGAAAAATTGAAGAAGTTATTTATCATGGAGACCATACAAGAGTTAGAATAAATTTATTAGGTAATGATCAGTTTATTTTAAAAGTTCCAAATAGCTCTGCTAATTTAGATATTAAATTAGGGAATGATATTAATGTTGGTTGGAATAGTAGAGATAGCAGAGCATTAGATCGAAAATAATCAAATAAAATTGCTTTAAATTCTGGACAATTTGACCAAATCAGCTGTTGACTCCCTTTTTTTAACTTGCTGTACTATCTTTTTTAAAAAAACGTTTAAACGGAGGTTAAATGAGAAAATTAAGTAAATTATTACTAGCTCTTTCTTTTGTACTTTCTATTACGACTTCGGCATTTGCAGTTACTGTAGTGTCTTGGGGTGGTGCTTACACAGAAAGTCAAAAATTAGGTTATGGTGATCCTACAGCAGCAAAATTAGGAATACCTGTTAATTGGGTAGACTATACTGGTGGATTATCTGAGATTAAAGCACAAAAAGAAGCTGGTGCAATTACGTGGGATATTATCGACGTATATGCAAAAGACACTATCATTGGTTGTGACGAAGGAATATTTGTTGAATTTGATTTTGACAAAGACTTTTCTCCAGCTCCAGATGGAACACCAGCAAGTGAAGACTTCTTTACTAGCATGCCTTCTAAATGTGCTGTAGGAAACATTCTTTACGCTTGGAACTTTGCTTACAACAATGACACTATAGGGAAGAAAAAACCTAAAACTGCCAGAGACTTTTTTAATACTAAAAAGTTTCCTGGTAAAAGAGGAATCTATAAAGGTGCAATGTCTAGTATAGAACTTGCTACAGTTGGTGCATTAAAAGTTAAGCCAGGTAAAGGTAATGGTAAAGTTTGGGATGCGCTTGCAAAAGAAGGTGGAGTTGATAAAGCTATTGCTGCGATTAAGAAACTTTGTACTGATCCAAAAGGCGGATGTGTATTTTGGAATGCAGGAGCTCAGCCACCAGAATTATTAGCTAATGGTGAAGTTGTAATGGCTACTGGTTGGAATGGTAGATTCTTTAACGCGCAAATGGAAGGAACTCCACTTGTACAAATATGGGATGGACAAATTCTTGACTATGAGTATTTCGCTATGGTTAAAGGTGGACCAGGAGATGCTGATGGTAGCGCTTTGAAAGTGCTTAGAGAAATGACAAGTACTGAAGGTCTAGCAGGAAGTGCTAAGTATATTGCTTACGCTCCTTGGAGAAAATCTTCAATAGCTGTTATGGAAGCTGGAGAGCCTTGGTTTAAAGATGGTAAGACTAGCATGGTACCACATATGCCAACAGCACCTGCAAACACTAAAAACTATATGCTTATGAATCCTAATTTTTGGGCTGATAACCAAGATGAAATCGGTGAAAAATGGGAAGCTATGAAAGCTGGTCTATAATTTAGTTTTATAGATTAAGTATTTATTATATTATTAAGGGCGGTTATTTTATAACCGCCCTTTTTTATTATGAGCACAGAACAAATATTATCATCGGACGGAATACCTTTAGAGATCAGCTTGAAAAAAGCTGAAAGAAAAAACAAAATAAGAGCACTACTTCTTGTTGCTCCATTATTATTATTTATTTTAATTGTTTATGTTTTTCCAATTGGTGAAATGTTATTTAGAAGTGTAGATGATCGAATGATTTCAGGAATGCTTCCAAAAACTTTTAAAGCAATGGAGAAATGGGACGCTAAAGACTTACCTGAAGAACCAGTTTATGCAGCACTATATGAAGATTTATCATACTTAAAAGAGACTAAAACTTACGGAAAAATTATAGCAAGATTAAATTATGAGAAATCTGGTTTTAGTAGCTTAATTAAAAAAACAGTTAGAAAAGTAAATAAATTTGAAGAAGGAAACTATAAAGAACAATTTATTAAAGTTCATAAAAGATGGGGTCAAATGGAGTATATGGGTGCTCTAAAAAATACAGCTCCCAAATGGACTTTTGCAAAATATTTGAAAGGAGTTGATCTAAAATTTGATCAAGAGAGAGAAATAATTCAAGTCCCAGAAGATAGGAGAATTTACAAAATTTTATGGATGAGGACGCTCAATGTAGCTTTTTGGGTAACAGTTTTTTGTTTTGTATTAGCTTACCCGATTGCACATTTATTAGCTACGCTTCCTATGAAGTATAGTAATTTATTAATGATTTGTGTATTACTACCTTTCTGGACTTCACTACTTGTAAGAACTTCAAGTTGGATGGTTTTACTTCAACAACAAGGACCAATAAACGACTTAATCGTTTGGCTCGGTATTGCTGCAAACGATAATAGGCCTGAATTGATGTATAATGTAATTGGAACTTTTGTTGCAATGACGCAAATCTTATTACCTTTTATGGTGTTACCTCTTTATAGTGTCATGAAAACAATATCTCCAACTTTAATGAGAGCAGGAAAATCATTAGGTGGAACGCCTTTTGTTGCTTTTAGAAAAGTTTACTTTCCATTAACAGTGCCAGGTATTGGTGCTGGATGCTTATTAGTTTTCATTATATCCATTGGTTATTATATTACACCAGCTTTAGTTGGAGGAGCTAGCGGATCTTTAATTAGTAATACAATTGCATATCACATGAAAAGCTCCTTAGATTGGGCTTTTGCATCAGCGTTAGGAGCTATGCTGTTAGTTGGCGTTTTAACTGTTTATTGGATTTACAACAAATTAGTAGGAATAGATAATATTAAATTAGGATAGAACTTTATGTCATTACCAAAATATACACCTTTAAATTATAGACTATGGCATTACACTTATTTAACTATTTGTGGTCTGGTATTTTTCTTTTTAATAGCACCACTTTTTGTAATTTTGCCACTTTCATTTAATGCTGAGCAATACATTCACTTTTCAGCAAAAATGTTAGCACTAGATCCAGAAGGTTTTTCATTAAGATGGTATCAAGATATGATTTGGGGAACCAAAAACCCTTGGGGATTAGCAGCAAAAAATAGTATCATTATTGCTTTCTTTGCAACAATTGGAGCAACTATTCTCGGAACAGTTGCTGCATTAGGCTTAAGCAGCAGACATATGCCATACAAAGCTGCATTCATGGCTTTATTGATATCACCAATGATAGTTCCATTAATTATTTCTGGAACTGCCATATTTTTCTTCATGGCAAAAGTAGGACTGGCAGCAACGCATACAGGAATTATTTTGGCGCATATAATTTTAGGTACTCCTTTTGTAGTAATCACGGTTACAGCAACATTAACTGGATTTGATCATAGTGTTACAAGAGCCGCAGCGAGCCTAGGAAGTAATCCTGTAAATACTTTTATGAAAGTAACATTACCATTAATTTTACCAGGTGTAATTTCTGGAGCTTTATTTGCATTTGTAACCTCTTTTGATGAAGTTGTAGTTGTTTTATTTTTAGCAGGACTTGAAAACACAACCATACCTATTCAAATGTGGGTTGGATTAAGAGAACAATTAAGTCCAACAATAATGGCTGTGGCAACTTGTTTAATTATAATGTCTACTTTAATTTTAGTTACAGCTGAATTGTTAAGAAGAAGATCTGAGAGACTAAGAGGAATTAATAGATAATTAATTAACCGACTCAATAACTGTAGCAATGCCCATTCCTAAACCAATACATTGAGTTGCTAAAGCGTATTTTTTATTTTCTCTTCTTAGCAAATCAGCAGCTTTTCCTGTTATTCTTGCACCGGTAGCTCCTAGAGGATGTCCTAAAGCTAGTGCTCCACCATCTAAATTAACTTTTTTTTGGTCTATCTCTAAATCTTTAATGCAAACCAAGGATTGAGATGCAAAAGCTTCATTTATTTCAATTATATCTATATCTTTAATTGACAATTTAGCTCTTTCTAATGCTTTTTTTGATGCCTCAATTGGACCTAATCCCATTAATTCCGGAGCACAACCTTGAACAGATGTGGCAACAATTCTTCCTAAAATATCTAAATTATTATCTTTAGCGTATTGCTCTTCACATATTAGTGTGACAGCAGCACCATCAGTTAAGGGAGATGATGTTGCGGCAGTAACAGTGCCATTTTGATCAAATGCAAGTTTTAAACTATCCAAAGTTTCTTGATTACTATTCGGTCTAATATTTCCATCTTTAGAACAGTTGCCTATGATGGTAATTTCATTATTAAAATTTCCTTTTGATTGTGCTTCAGAAGCTTTTTGATGGCTAGATATTGCAAACTCTTGTTGTTCTTTTCTTGTTATATTATATTTTTTTGCAACATTTTCTGCAGTTATACCCATTGAGAAATAAACATTTGGATTTTTTGTTTCTGTATATGGATAAGGTATTGGATTAAATCCAGTAGTAACACGGGTCATACTCTCAACCCCACCGCAAATAAATGCTTTACCTGATCCCATAGCAATTTTTCCAGCAGCAATATGAATTGCTTCCATTGATGATCCACACCATCTATCTACTGTCATACCAGAAGTTTTAATGTCCATTCCAGCTAAAAAGGTTACAAGTTTTCCTATATTAAAACATTGTTCACCTACTTGAAATGCACATCCAACAACAATATCCTCAATATCATTTGGGATAATCTTAGATTTTGTAACAAGATTCTTTATAACTTCAGCTAATAAATTAATCGGTTTAACATCTATTAGCTCTCCTTTTTTTGCCATAGTAAATGGAGATCGAACATATCCTGCTATAACTGATTTATACATTTTTAACCTTTAACACTTCATATAATATAAGATAATTATATATATTAAAGATTTAAAAGACATCACAATTAAAAAATATTTATGAACGTCGATATAAATTACTTTAAGAAAACAAGAATACTTGATGGTGGTATGGGTCAAGAACTTCTTCACAAAGGATTAAAACCAAAAGGAACGTTATGGTCCGCACATGCTTTAATTGATGAAGATTGTCATCAATTAGTTATTGATGCCCATTTAGATTTTATAAATGCCGGAGCTGAAGCAATAGTTACTGCAACTTTTACCGCAAGAAAACTTAGGTTGATTCAAAATGATTGTGAAAAATATTTTGAAAAAATAAATATTAAAGCTGTTGAATTAGCTCAAAAAGCAAGAGATATCTCAAAAAAAGATATTTTAATTGCTGGAGGATTGCCTAATCAAAAACAAACCTATAGTGCTAATTTAGGTGAAGATTTAGGTGTAATCGAAGAAAATTTTTACGATCAAGCTAAGCTTTTAAAAAATGGAATTGATTTTTTTTATCTCGATGTGATGAGCTCTGGGTTAGAATGTGAAATTGCACTTAAAACAATTGAAGCATTTAATTTACCTGTTTTGGTTGGTATACATTTAAAAGACAAAGCTCTACTTCCTTCCGGTGAAAAAATTAACGATGTAGTCAAAAAATATAAAAATAAAAATTGGCTTGGTGTTATTATGGCGTGTATTTCGCCTAAAGCCTATGAGGCAGCTCTTAAAGATTTGAAACAATTGGATATGCCATATGGATTTAAATTAAATGCATTCAAGAATATACCGGAAGATTATACTGTTGCCTCTAAGGATCAATGGGGGAATGCAGGTAATCCAACTACAGTTTTAGGAGTAAATACTGATTTAAATGAATCTAAATTTTTCGAATGTTCAAAAAAATTTATGGAAAATGGTGCTACTATACTAGGTGGATGCTGCGAAATAAGACCTTCACACATTAAAGAAATTTCTAAACTCAAACTTATTGACACATCAAATCCAAAAATTTAATAGTTTGTGCTCATGAAAATTAATCAAGTTGTAGTAATTGGAGCAGGAACAATGGGCAGCGGTATTGCGGCACAATTATGCAATGCCAATATACCAGTTACTTTATTAGATTTAAAAACAGAAATAAGTGATCAAGCAAGAGAAAAAATTTATAAATCTAGACCACCGTTACTAATAGACAAATCAAAAATAAACAATATTAACATAGGTAACATAAATGATGACTTTGATATTGTTAAAAATGCAGATTGGATTGTTGAGGCTGTTGTTGAAAGAATTGACATTAAACATAACATTTATGAAAAAATATTTAAAAATAGAAAATCAGGAGCTATCGTTTCATCGAACACATCATCAATTCCAATTAAAGTTTTGTCAGAAAAATTAACAAATGAAGAAAAAAAAGATTTTTGTATAACTCATTTTTTTAATCCTGTTAGATACATGGGATTACTTGAGATTGTAAAAAATGAAAATACTGACCTGGAAAAAATAAATTCACTAAAAATTTTTTGTGAACAAGAGTTAGGTAAAGGAGCAATTATTTGCAATGATACACCAGGATTTTTAGGTAACAGAGTAGGTGTTTACGCAATGCAAGTTGCGATGACAGAGGCCTTCAAAATGAAATTGTCTATAGAAGAAGCAGATGCTGTTTTTGGAAGACCTATGGGAATACCAAAAACAGGAGTTTTTGGACTTTATGATTTAATTGGAATTGATCTTATGGCCGATGTTTTAAAAAGTTTTATTAAAGAGCTTCCGAAAAATGATGAATTTCAAATAGTAGCAAAAGAAATACCATTAGTGACTAAACTTATTGAAACTGGTTACACAGGAAGAAAAGGCAAAGGTGGATTCTATAGAATGAATAAAGAAAATAATCAAAAAATTCTTGAAGCTATAAATTTAGAGACTGGGGAATATTTGCCTTCCAAAAAAATTGACCTTAAAATTGATACTGTTGATCTGGACTCTTTGATTAATAAAGATGATAAATATGGTGAATATGCATGGTCTGTTATTTCTAAAATAATAAAATACGCATCTTCCTTAGTTCCTGAAATCACAGACAAATTCAATGACATTGATGAAGCGATGAGACTTGGTTTTAACTGGGCGATGGGTCCTTTTGAAATGCTGAAATCAATTGGAGTAAAAAATTTTTTTAAAAGAATAGATAGTTTTGAAAATAATAAATTTTTAGAAAATTTGTCTAAATCATTAGATGAAAACTTTTACGGTCAAAGACAACTTTATACAGAAATTGAAACTTTAGGAAAAATTAAAACAACAGCAACAAATGTTGATAAAAATAAATCTGCTGAAATTTATAGATTTAGAGATTTTAATATTATTGAATTTACAACAAAAGCCTGTGCACTTAATTATGATTCAATGGATGCTCTAAAAAACGCAACGGATAAACCTTTGATTATTATTAATGAAAGTATGCAATTTTCAGCTGGCGTTAATTTAACCTATACAATGAATTTTGCAGACAAGAGTGATTTTAAATCTATTGAGAAGTTTATTAAATATTTTCAAGAAACTTGCAAACACCTTAAATATTCAAAATATCCAGTTGTATCTGCGCCATCCGGATTAACTCTTGGAGGAGGATTTGAAGTCCTAGTTCAAAGTAATTTTGTAGCTGCACACACAAATATTGTAATCGGATTAGTAGAAACTATTGTTGGATTAATACCTGCTGGCGGTGGATGCAAGGAAATGCTATGGCGCTGGTCGCAAACAGAAGAGGCAAAACAAGACCCAGATTACGCAGCACTAAAGGTATTTGATATTATTGGTTACGCAAAAACTGCAACTTCTCCAATTGAAGCTGAACCTTTAAAATATTTAAGATCCGAAGATAAAAAAATTATGAATAGAAACAGTCTTTTTTCAGTTTCTAAAAAAATCATTGAAGAAAATAATAATTTTACACCTCCTGCAGAGTGTATTTTTAATTTATCTGGAAAATCTGTAAAAGAAAAAATGATAAAGATTTTAGAAAAACTTTATAACGATAAAGTTATTTTAGATCATGGGATGGAAGTTGGTAAAGAATTAGCCAATGTTTTAAGCGGAGGCGATACAAATATTAATAAAAAATTGAGCGAAGATGATTTGTATAAATTAGAATTAGATGCGTTTATGCGACTTATAGAAACTCAAAAAACACAAGAAAGAATTAAACATACTTTAGCAACAGGAAAACCTCTTGTTAATTAATAATTTTAATTTAGCAATTTAAAAGAATTAATAAAATCAGGTCTTAAAACATATTCTACTTTACTTCCTGTTTTAATTTTTTTTAAAGCATCCAGACCATAAATTACCTTACCAATTGGAGTATATTCTCCCACATATAAAGGAATTGTTTTTAATGTTATAAAAAATTCACTATCTTCAGTATCAAATTCGTCTTTCCTGGCAAAAGCGACACTTCCTTCATTAAATTGAAAATTTTTACTAAGTTCAGATTTTAAAGTTCCTAGGCTCGATTGCCCACTGCCAATTTTATAATAATTAATATTATCAATATTTCCATATTCTAGATCACCTGCCTGTATCAAAGTGTTTTTAATAACCTTATAAAAAGAAGAATGATTGTACGATCCTTTTTCTATTAGGAACTTAAATCTTTTAACTGCATTCGGAGATAACTCTGGCGTAAGTTCAATAATAACATTTCCGCATTCAACATTCATAACCACAATATTTTGAGGATTGTTAAATTGAATTTTTTTTGGATCAACATTTTCTACAAAGAGGCATTTATTCTTTATTATAAAAAAAAAACTAAAGGAAAAAATTCCCAAAGAAATTAAAAAAATAAATAATATTTTTTCAGAAAATGAAGCTTTTAATTTTTTAATCATAAAATTTAAAAATTAAAAATTTTATCTATATTTTTTTTTATATATTCAACTTTATTAAATAATATCGAATCTTCTTTTGTTACATTTTTTATATTGATTTCATCTGTCATTAAAAAAGAGAACACTTCAGCCATATCTTCTGAAGCGATGGATTTAGAGTATTCTGTAAAAAAACCATTTGTTTCATCATAAAGATCTAGATCCAAGCGGTTAGAGCAAGTTGAACATTCTGCATATTTAAATGTTTTATCATTATAATTTGACCAAATATTTTCATCAAAAATAACTTTGAAACTATTATGAATTATATGAAAAATTTCATGATGTATTACTCTTTCAAAATATTTTTCGTTGAAATTTAAATCTAAAATCAATGCTCTTTTTTTGTGGTCAGATATTCCTCCAGTATTTATTTTAGATACATATAAATTTTCACATAAAACTATAAATCTTAAATTTATGCTATTTAAAAAAAAATCATCATATCTTGCAAGGTTTTTTGAAAGTAAAGAAAATTTTTTATCTAAATTATTTTTATTTGATTTATTACATGTAATGTTATTTTTAAAACCAATTTTAAAGTCTTTCTTTGCATTCAAGTATTTTAATCCATTGGAATTATTTAATTTATAAACTTCCAAATTAGGAATTTTCACTAAATTAAAAATTTCATCAGCTTTTAAAGAGTTTATTTGCATTGTTAAAAGCAAAATTAATAATATTCTCATTAAATAATTATAGACGAAATCGTTAAGATAATATTATCTTAGTTTTTTAAAAAATGAAAAAAGAAAGAAATAAAGATCCAATTCAACCTGTAAGCGGAACCAAAGTTCCTAGGTATGCCGGACCATCTACATTTGCTAGACTTCCTGAATTGAGAGATGTAGATAGCTGTGATGTTGCAATAGTTGGAATTCCTTTTGACTCAGGCACAAGCTATAGACCGGGTGCAAGATTTGGACCACAAAGTATTAGACAAGCATCAAAACATTTAAGAACAAATTATCATCCTAATTATGATGTTGAACCTTTTAAAGTACAGCAAGTTGCTGATGCCGGAGATATTGCCTGTAATCCATTTAGCATAAATGAAGCTATTAAACAGATAGAGACTGGTGCAACTGAACTTTTAAGTAAAGTTGGTGGTATTATTAGTTTGGGAGGAGATCATACAATTGCAGTTCCATTGCTAAGAGCAGTTAATAAAAAAAATAATGGACCAGTTTCTTTAGTTCATTTTGATGCTCATCTTGATACATGGGATACATACTTTGGAGCTCCATATACTCACGGCACACCATTTAGAAGAGCAAGAGAAGAAAATTTATTTTTAGATGATGCCTCGATGCATGTAGGTATTAGAGGTCCTTTATATAGTAGAGATGATATAAAAAATGATGAAAGTTTTGGGTTTAAAATTATTCATTGTGATGAATTTCAAACCGAAGGAACAGACAAAATAGCAGAAAGAATAAGAAAAAGAGTAGGAGACAATCCACTTTATTTATCGATTGATATAGATGTTTTAGACCCTGCTTTTGCCCCAGGTACTGGTACACCAGAGATTGCAGGAATGACCACAAGAGAATTAGTTAATGTTATTAGAGGGCTATCAGGTTTAAATTTAATTTCAGCAGATGTTGTTGAAGTCGCACCAGCTTATGATCATGCAGAAGTAACTTCTTTAGCAGCCGCGACAATTGTTTTTGAATTAACCAATTTGTTTGCAAAAAAATAACTTTAGGATAAATTTAAATTATGGAAGATAAAAAAAATTTTTATATTGATGGACAATGGGTTTCTCCATTAGAATCAAGAACATTTGAAGTAATTAATCCTGCCAATGAAGAACCGTGTGCTGAAATTTCACTTGGGGGAAAGAAAGATGTTGATGCAGCTGTAAGCGCAGCAAAAAAAGCATTTGGAACTTGGAGTTTTACCTCAAAAAATGAAAGATTAGCTCTTTTAGAAAAATTACTCGAAATTTATAAAAAAAATTGGGATAAAATGGCAAAAACTATTTCACTTGAAATGGGTGCGCCTATAGATTTTTCAACCCAACTTCAAACAGGAACTGGAGCAACTCATATAAAATCATTTAAAAATATCTTAAAAGATTTTGAATTTGAAAAAGTATTAAATGAAGAAAAAAATCAAACTATATTGTACGAACCAAAAGGTGTTTGTGCATTAATTACTCCTTGGAACTGGCCAATAAACCAAGTTACATTAAAAGTTATTCCGGCATTAGCAGCTGGCTGTACCGTGGTTTTGAAACCTTCTGAAATTGCCCCACTATCATCAATGTTGTTGGCTGAAATGATACATGAAGCTGGTTTTCCAAAAGGAGTATTTAATTTGTTAAATGGTGATGGAGCCGTAACTGGCGAAGCTTTAACTAGTCATCCAGATATAGATATGATTTCATTTACAGGATCAACTAGAGCTGGAGCTTTAATTTCTCAAAATGCGGCAAAAGATTTTAAAAGAATTAGTTTAGAATTAGGAGGAAAAGGAGCAAATATTGTTTTTAAAGATGCTGGTCCTGATGCAATATCTTGGAGCGTTCTTAGATGTTTTAGAAACTCAGGACAATCTTGTAATGCACCTACAAGAATGTTAGTTGAAAAATCAATTTATGATGAGACTGTTGAAAAGGTAAAAGAATTTGCAAATAAAACTAAAGTAGATGCCCCAGATAAAAATGGAGATCATATAGGACCTGTAATTTCTGAAGCACAATTTAATAAAATTCAAACTTTAATTCAAAAAGGTATTGATGAAGGAGCAAAATTGGTTGCCGGCGGAATTGGAAAACCAGAAGGTCTAGATAAAGGTTATTATGTTAAACCTACTGTATTCACAAATGTTAATAATCAAATGGAAATTGCAAGAACAGAAATATTTGGACCTGTTTTATCAATTATACCTTTTGAAACTGAGGAAGAAGCAATTCAAATAGCAAATGATACTCCTTATGGATTAACAAATTACATACAAACTCAAGATAAAGATAAAGTGAAAAGAGTTGCAAGAAAGTTAAGATCAGGAATGGTAGATGTAAATGGAGTTGGAATAGACGGAGCATCACCATTTGGCGGATTTAAACATTCGGGCATAGGAAGAGAAGCTGGATTGGAAGGTTTAATAGAATTTCTTGAAATTAAATCTGTTGGCGGATTTAATTAATAATTAAAACTTTATCATCTAAAAAAATTAAGTTCATTTTGAGCAGAAAATTGTAATTATTACATATTAATTTGAATTTATTTACTAATTTTCTTTATATTAATAACATTAGCAGTATTATTTCTATTATAAAATAATAAAGGAGGGAGATATGAAGAGATCTTCAAAATTATATAATAAAGATTTAGCACCAACCCCAAAATCGGAAAAAAAATGGGGATGGTTTGAAATCTTTAACGTGTGGGCTAACGATGTTCAAAGTTTGTTTGGATATACTTTGGCAGCTTCATTATTCTTAGCTTCAGGCTTAAATGGCTGGACTGTATTTCTTGCTTTAGTACTGGCAGGGTTTTTTATAATGTGGCTTGTTAACCTATCAGGGAAACCAAGTGTTAAACATGGTATCCCATATCCAGTATTTGCCCGAGTAAGTATGGGAGTGTTTGGTGCAAACTTTCCAGCAATGGCAAGAGGACTTGTTGCAATGTTTTGGTACGGAGCTCAAACTTATGCAGCATCAACTGCGGTAGCACTTTTAATTACAAGCTTAACAGGAATTCAAGGTGAGACTATGTTACTTGGCATGTCAGGAGTAATGTGGATATCATTTATTTTTGTATCACTTTTTCAAGTTTATCTATTTTGGCAAGGTATTGATCTAGTAAGAAGGTTTTTAAACTTTGCTGGACCAGCTGTTTATATTGTTATGATTGTTTTAATGTTAGCTATTTGGCAGAAAGCCGGTGGAGGACTATTATCAGAAGTTGGAGAAATATTTTCAGGAGGAGAACGTTCAGGCGGATTTGAAGGTCTAAGTTCATTTGGAGCTTTCCTAGCTGTATTTTCAATTATGGTAGGATATTTTGCAGCAGTAGTTATCAACTTCGGTGACTTTGCTAGATTTGTTAAAAATGAAGATGAAATGAAAAAAGGAAACTTATGGGGATTAGTAGGAAATGTAATTTTCTTTTCTTTCATAACTTTAATGATCACTGGTGGTACAATTGCAATATTTGGAGAATACATTGCACAGCCAACAGACATGGTTGCAAAAGTAGATAATTTATTTTTAACTTTAATCGCAGCTTTTGCATTTTTTGCAGCTACAGTAGGTATAAATATGGTAGCAAATTTTATACCCCCAGCGTATGACCTTGCAAACTTAATGCCAGACAAAATAAGTTTTAAAACTGGTGGATTAATCACTGCTGTTTGTGGATTTGTTATT
>Ga0257111_1000775_pt1 | contig 13177 bp, 10 predicted proteins | sample LP_taG_6_FD_191567 | JGI IMG/M metagenome (GOLD analysis project Ga0257111, IMG submission 191567) | Marine microbial communities from Northeast Subartic Pacific Ocean, Canada - LP_J_2015_P26_500m | ecosystem: Environmental > Aquatic > Marine > Oceanic | place: Canada: Northeast Subartic Pacific...
TTTATGCAAGAAAAATCAAAGGGTTTGAAAATTTGATTAATTTTTGTTTATAAATTCTTCTAATCTTTCGAAAAGTTTATTTACATCACCGTCATTTCTGTCAATTACAGAAACAAACTCTTCCTTTTGTGTTCTTGCAAGGCTTAAGCCTTCCACGATGAGATCTCTAATCAAGAGTTTTTCTGGATTTTTTGTGTATACTCTCCAATTGATTTTAACTTCTGGTTTTTCTGAAGTTCCCAAAAGTTTACTTTGTACCATTGTGTATTTTGGATTTTTTACCTCTATGCCTATCATTTCAATTTTTGGATCAGAATATTCAGTTAATCTTGATGTGAAGCTTTTTAAAAAATATTGTTCAAAAAGGGTGTGATATTTTTTTAATTGGTCTTCACTTATTGTTTTTCTGTACGGCCCTATTGTATATAAAGCTAAAAATTTGATATCTACGTTTTCTAGGGCCAAATTTCCTAATTTTTTTGATTTTTCACCTTGGCTAGCATTTGAGCTCAAAATACTTTTTGCTTCCGTTACTATCTCATTTATAAATTCTTTTGGATCGCCGCTATATGCTTTTGCATCTGTTTTAAATATAAAAACAATAGCAAAAATTATTACAATTGTATTTATAGCTTTTTTCATTTAATGAAAATTTAATTTGTTTCGATTTCTTCCCAATCGCTTTCGTCTTGAGTGTCGATAGTTGTATCGGCGTTAAGAATTCTTTGTGCTCTATTTTGTAGGTATAAGCTTTTGACTGTAGAATATAAGTCTATTGCATTTTTTTCTACATTGTCAAAAGATTCTATATTTTTTGCTCTAAAGTCAACTCCATCTGTTCCTTTGAACATATAATAATTATGCTCCTGGTAGTTTTCGTTTCCAATTAGCATATTAGTCTCAGAATTATGAGTTACGTGATAGACTGGATCTAGAAAAGTATTTCCGACTAGTCCAACTGCATCTCGAGCAGTCGTTGGACCTAGAATTGGGAGCACAAAATAACATCCTGGACCTGATCCCCATTTTCCTAAAGTCTGTCCAAAATCTTCTCTAGGTTTTTCTGCTAGACCCATTTTTGCTGCCGGATCAAAAATTCCAAGAATTCCAACTGTTGAATTAACTAAAAATCTTCCTGCTGTATTACCAGCTTCTTTAACGTCACCTTGCAGAATGTTATTTGAGAAGGTTAGTAGCGATCTTAAATTATCAACTACATTTCCAGTACCCTTTCTGATTGGAACGGGTAATTTTCTATAGCCTCTAGCAACGGGTTCAAAAACTGCGTTATCCAAAGCATGATTAAATTTAAATATACCTCTACTTAATTTTTCAAAACATTCTTTCGATTCCAAAGAAGTTGCTTTTGAAGATATCTTTTCATTTCCCTCCGAACCAGCAATTGCACTGGTACTGATAAGGGATAGAGTCAAAACAGCGAATAAAAATTTTCTTAACATAATTTTTCTTGTATTTTCCACCATCAAATCTATGCTATATATATCTTTTGCAGCAATAACTAGCTAAAAAAGTGTCAAAAATTGTTCATTTATATGACCATTAAAAAAAGTCGCAGAAACAATAAATTTTTATCACCCAATTTTTCTATTAAAAATAGGCCAAAAAAAAATATAAAACATATAGTAATTCACTATACGGGGATGCAATCTGAAGTAGAATCTATAAAAAAACTTTGCAATCCAAAATCTGGGGTAAGCAGTCATTTTTTTATTAAACGATCTGGAAAGATATTAAGGTTAGTTCCAGAGGAGAAAATTGCGTGGCATGCCGGTAAATCCAAATGGGGAAAATTTAATGGGCTAAACAAATATTCTATTGGGATAGAAATTTCTAACAGAGGTCATAGATGGGGATATGAAAAATTTACAAAAAACCAATTAAACAATTTGAGCGCACTTTGTAAGCAGCTAATGTCTAAATATCTTATTTCAAAAAAAAATGTGGTGGGTCATTCAGATATAGCCCCAGAGCGAAAAAAAGATCCAGGAGAGAAATTTCCTTGGGAATTTTTAGGTAAGAAGAAGATTGCTGTTTGGCACAATTTAAAAAATAAAGATTTAAAACAAAAAAGAAGAAAGAAAATTTCAAATGTAAGCATAAAAAGATTTCAAAAAAATTTGAAAAAGATAGGGTACTTTTTTAAAAATAGCTCAAATTCTAAATCGACAAAAAAAGTGATAATTGCTTTTCAACGTCATTTCAGACAAGAGCTTGTAAATGGTAGAGCAGATCAGGAATGTCTTAATATTTCAGAGGCAATTTCTAATAAAATTCAAAAAAAAGCTTGAATTTAGCTTGTATTTTGCAGTATACATAAGCGCCAGATAATTGATTAGTCACCTTTGATTTTCAAAGGAGGAAAGTCCGGGCTCTTCAGGAACACGGTGCCAGATAACTTCTGGCGGGGGTAACCCCAGGGATAGTGCCACAGAAAATAAACCGCCTAATCAAGGCAAGGGTGAAAAGGTGTGGTAAGAGCACACCGGTTTTTTGGTAACAAAAAACGCATGGAAAACCCCACCGGGAGCAAGACCGAATAGAGATGGCAATACTCTATATATATAGAGTTAAAAACAGTTCTTGGTTAGCCATCAGGGTTGGTTGCTTGAGCCAAAAGGTAACTTTTGGCCTAGATAAATGACTAATTTTAATGACAGAACCCGGCTTATAGATTATCTGGCAAAATAATACACACACCAATCAAACAAGCTAATTCAAATGTTCTCGTTTTGAGTCCATATAGATTCTCTTTTGGACTCATTTTTCAATTATTACGCTTACTGAAAATACACCAAATACCTCTAAAGTTGATGAAAATTGGCTATTGACGCATAGGTTGAAAACCCATATGATCCCATGATATCCCAAGGAGGGTTAGATGGTGCGGAATAATAGAAAAATCTACTTTTTTTCAGATTTACTAGGGTTTTTGCGCGAATTTATTTATATGTTTTTGTCTAGTCACGAAAATAAGGTTGATAAAAAAGGTCGTATATCTGTACCGGCTAGTTTTAGATCGTACATAGCTAATCTTGGGTATAACGGATTCATTTGCTATCCATCATTTAATTATTCTGCAATTGAAGCCTGTTCTCAAAATAGAATCGAACAAATAGCAGATTCAATTGATGCCCTTAATCCTTTTGAAGAAAAAAGGGATGTTTTTGCGACTTCTGTATTATCCGAAAGTTCGAACGTTCAATTTGATAGCGAAGGCAGAGTTACAATTCCAGAAAAATTATTGGACCACGCTAAAATTAAAAATTTAATGTTATTTGTGGGACAAGGAAAAACATTTCAAATTTGGGAACCAAAGGCATTTGAAAGATTTAAGCTTCAGGCTCGAAAAAAAGCCAATTTAATTAGATCAAGTTTTAAGTGGGAAAATAAATTTAACAAGGAGGGAAAATGACAATTGATATAAATGTAGCTGAAGTAAAAGAACTTAAACCAAGAATATTAGTTTTGGGCGTGGGAGGTGCAGGCGGAAATGCAATAAACGGTATGATCGATTCAGGTTTGCAGGGCGTAGAGTTTGTGGCTGTAAATACTGATGCTCAAGATTTAAGAACAAATAAAGCTCAAGCCAAAATCCAAATCGGTCACAACCTAACAAGAGGATTGGGTGCGGGATCGAGAACTGATGTCGGAGAAGCATCAGCAGATGAATCTTTAAACGAAATTATTAATTATCTTCAGGGTAGTAATATGGTTTTTATTACTGCAGGAATGGGTGGAGGAACCGGAACAGGTGCGGCCCATGTTATTGCCAGAGCCGCTAAAGAATTAAACATATTGACCGTAGGCGTTGTTACTTTGCCATTTCTTTACGAGGGTCCTGGAAGAATGAAAAGGGCTATGGTTGGATTGGCTGAGTTGAAAAAACATGTTGATACAAACATAGTTATTCCAAATCAAAATTTATTTAAAATCGCAAGTGAAAAAACTACATTTGAAGAATCGTTTGATTTATCAAATAGAGTTTTGAAACATGGAGTGCAAAGCGTTACTGATCTTATGGTGAGACCTGGTTTAATCAATTTAGATTTTGCTGATGTGGAAACTGTAATGAAAGGTAAGGGTAAAGCCATGATGGGAACCGGAGAGTCTGATGGCGACAAAAGAGCAACTAAAGCCGCAGAGTTTGCTTTGAACAATCCTCTTATTGATGAGTATTCTCTTAAAGGAGCAAAAGGTTTGTTGATTAATATTACTGGCGGAAAAGATTTAACCCTGTTCGAAGTTGATGAAGCAGTTAATAAGGTTAGAGCAGAAGTAGATTCCGAAGCAGAATTAATTATCGGTGCTATTACAGATCCAACACTGGAAGGCAAAATGAGAGTATCAATCGTTGCAACTGCTTTGGATGGTCAAGCTCCAGAAACTAAATCTGTTGTTAGTATGGTGGGAAGAATTAATAATAGAAGTTTGGGCTCCACCAATCAAGAAACAAAGACTAATGGGAGCATAATTGATGTTATTAACAATAACGTAAGTTCTGCGACTGAAGGAGCTACTGCACTAAATTTAGATCCAGTCGTTGAACAACAAACCGAAACAAAAGAAAATTCAGAAACAAAGGAAATACAAAAAAAAGAAGAGAGCATCCTTGGAAATATTTCTATGGAAAATGCCAGTTATTTTGAAAACAGAGAAGAAGCAAGTGATGTAGAAAATCTTCCAGAATTTGAATTGGATAGCATTGAACAAGTAGCTCCAGCTCTTTTTAGCGAAGATGCAACAGTTAATTTAGCTAATAATGAAGATGAAACATTTAATTTAGCTAATAATAAAGAAACTCAATTCGAAGAAAAACAGGAAGAAAGTGATCCTAGTCTTTTTGACGACATCGTAAGCCAAGAAGAAAAGTACGAGATCCCTGCATTTTTAAGAAGACAAAAAAATTAAATGAGTGTGAAAAAAAAATTATATGAATGCCACCATGTCACTGGAAGATGTAAAACACCATCCGGTGATGCTGAATCAATTACTAAGCATATTAACCCCTCAACATGGTGGCACGTTTATTGATTGTACATTTGGTGGCGGAGGCTACTCGAATGCAATTCTTAGTTATCCCAACACAAAAGTGATAGCCATCGATCGAGATAAAAATGTTTCCTTATTAGCAGAAGAAATTAAAAAAAAATTTCCTAAAAGATTTAAATTTATTAACGATAAGTTTAGTAATTTAGATCAAATCAAGGATTTAAAAATTAAGCCCAAAGGGATAATTTTTGATTTAGGTTTTTCAACAAATCAAATTAAGGATTATAAAAGGGGATTTTCTTTTAATTCATCGGGCCCCCTGGATATGAGGATGGGGAAAAATGAAACTTCCGCATTCGATGTGGTTAATAATTTTACCGAAGAAAGCTTAGCGTTAATATTCAAAAAACTTGGAGAAGAAAAAGATTCTAAAAAAATAGCTAAAGCAATAGTATTTAAAAGAAAAAGAAATCAGATAATTTACACAAATGATCTAGTAAACATTATTAATCGAGTAAAAAAAAATTATTCACATTCAAAAACCAACCCAGCAACAAAAGTGTTTCAAGCATTGCGAATGTTTATAAATAAAGAAGTTACCGAGTTAATTGCAGGACTAATATCTGCTACAAAATTAGTAGAAAAAAATGGTAAAATCATTGTAGTTAGTTTTCATTCTATAGAAGACAGAATAATTAAAAAATATTTTAAAACTTATTCAAATTTAAACCCCAATCCATCACGGTATGTTCCTTCAGAAAAAAAAAATAATCCAAAAGCATTATTTTTTCTTAAATCAAGTTCGGCATTAATTCCTGGCAAAGATGAAATTATAAAAAATAGAGCATCAAGATCGGCAAAAATGAGGTTTGCTATTAGAAATGAAAATAATTTTTTTTACCCAGATTTACTCGTCAATGATTTTAGAGATTATCTTTCTTTAGAAGGACTAAAATTATGAAAAAATATATTTTTTTAATCTTATTTTTTACTTTTGGCATTTTTCTTATTTCTAGTATTAAAAATGAAACTAGAGACATAGAAAAAAATATCAGAAATATTAATGCAAAAATATTTACTTTATATGCGGAGTTGCATGAGGCAGGATTAGATTATGACTATTTATCATCACCAACCAGCCTATCAATTTTATCAGAAAATTTTTTTAAAGATGGACATGGACTGAATTTTTATAGCCCCAGACAATTTTCTTATATTAACTTAGAGGCAATTAATAATAGCAACAATCAAAAAGCTGAACTTACTAAATAATGAATTTTTTTAAAAAAAAAAATAACAATACTCAAAAAAATAAAAAAAGTTTTTATTATGATGATTACTCTCACGCAAATAATATAAAAACTAAAAATAACAATTCAATTGAAATTTCAAAAAACAGAATGGCATTTATTTTTTTTGTGATTTTAAGCATTGCAGCAATATTAAGCATAAAAATTCTATACCTATCTTTTTTTGAAAAAGAATCTTTTAGTAATATTTATAATAAAAAAAATTTTCTACCAAATAGAATTGATATTGTGGATAGAAATGGGGAAATTTTAGCAAGAAGTGTTAACGCGTGGGCTGCCGGCATAAGTCCAAAACTTATAAAAGATGAAAAAAAATTATTGATAAATTTAAAGATAATATTTCCTAATTTAAACTTGAAAAAATTAGAAGAAAAAATTGCCAAAGGAAAGTTTTTTTATATTAGCAGAAGACTGAACAATCTTGAGAGAGATAAATTATGGCTCCTAGCAAAGAAAGCTGTGATTATTGAAAGAAAACAAATTAGAATTTATCCGCACAATTATCTTTTCAGTCATGTTATTGGACAAATTGACGAAGACAACTTTGGCATTTCTGGTATAGAGAAGTCGTACGATCTAAAGCTAAAAGAAAAGAATGATAAAAATAAAAATTTAAAGCTTAGTTTAGATTCCAATCTTCAGTTTTTAATTAGAAATGAATTGTTTAATGGAATTAATACATTTTCAGCCAGAGGATCCGCCGCTCTTTTGATGGACGTTACAAATGGAGAAGTATTATCTCTTGTGTCGCTTCCAGATTTTAATTTAATGGAAAGAAAAGATATTTCAGATACAGAGCTTATGAATAAAATTACTTTAAGCGTTTATGAGCTTGGATCGGTTTTTAAAACTTTTACTATTGCGGCAGCCTTAGAAAAAGGAATTGTAAATCCAGATACAGAGTTTCAAAATTTAGAAAAAAAAATTAAATGTAGAGATAAATGGATTTCAGAGCATGACGAGCTTCCCAAAAATTTAAATGTGGAGCAGATTTTAGTTAGATCTTCAAATATTGGCGCAATAAAAATTGTTAGAAAAATTGGATCCGAAAATTATAGTAATTTTTTACAATCATTAGGTTTATTAGGAAAAATTAATTTTGATATACCAGAAGTCGGAACTCCTTTGCCATTCGAATGGGAAAATTGTGCATTGGAAACCGCATCCTATGGTCACGGAATAGCCACTACCCCACTTCAATTAGCGAGAGCATATGCAATAATTGGAAATGGTGGATATGCAATTGAACCAACCCTAATAAAAAATAATAATTTTCAATTTCAAAATAGAATTATTTCACAAACAACAAGTGAAAAGATCAATAAAATGTTGAGTAAAGTCGTTAAACAAAAAGAAGGAACGGCAAATTTAGCCAACATCAGCGGATACGATGTTGGCGGGAAGACCGGAACCTCTAAAAAGATTAATAATGGAGAATATACGCAAAAAAAATTGAATACTTTTGTATCTCTTTTTCCAATAAAAAATCCAAAATATCTTCTTTTAGTTTTGATGGATGAGCCAAAGCCCGCACCAAATTTGGTTTATTCATATAATGGAACCAAAATATCAAATATACGCAGAAACGATTCAGGTTGGAATAGCGCTTATATTGCTGGCAGAATTATAGAAAAAATTGGTCCAATTTTAGCCACAAATAATTTGAATAGTTTCTAAACTCAATGCTTCTATCAAACTTAATACCGACTGTTCATTTGCGTGATAAAAATGTTAAGATTAATAATCTTTGTTTTAACAGCAAGGTTGTAAAAAAAAATGATATTTTTTTTGCAATATCCGGAGTAAAAAAAAATGGAGAAAAATTCATAAGTGAAGCTATCAATAAGGGAGCTTCGGTTATTGTATCTAAAAACAAAATTAACAGCCAAATCAAGTCTAGAAATTTTGTTCAAGTCAAGGACGTTAGAAAATCACTGGCTTATGCATGTTCAACTTTTTACAAAAAAAAGCCAAAAAATTTACTTGCTGTAACCGGAACCAATGGAAAGACATCAGTGGCTTATTTTTTTAATGAAATATTAAAATATAATAAAGTGAAATCAGCATCTATTGGTACGCTTGGAGTAAAAAGCAAAGGTTTTAATCAATCAACGCCTCTTACCACAGTTGACCCTTTGACTTTACATAAAACTTTAGAAAAAGTTAAAAAAAAAAATGTTAATAATGTAATAATAGAGGCGTCAAGTCATGGATTGGATCAAAAAAGGCTTGATTATTTAAAATTTAAATGTGGCATATTTACAAATCTTAGTCATGACCATTTAGATTATCATCAAAGCTTATCTTCCTATTTCAAATCCAAACTTTATTTATTTGAGAATTTATTGGCACAAGGATCAAGAATCATCTCAGATTCTGATATTAAACAAATTTCGATTTTGCGTAAAATTGCAAAAAAAAGAAAACTGAAAATTCTTACTGTGGGATTCAACAAAAGATCTACAATTATAATCAACGAAATTAAAACAAATGCAGATTTTAAAACTATTTTGTTTGTTTTTAAAAACAAAGTTTACAAATTTAAAACAGACATAAGAGGAGATTTTCAAATAAAAAATCTTTTAATGGCTTTTTTAGCCGCAAATGTTTGTGGAGTTAAAGTTGAAAATATTATTAAAATTATTCACAAAATCAAATCACCACCCGGCAGATTAGAAAGAGTAAAAAAAATTCCTTTTAAATGTGAGATCATAGTAGATTTTGCTCACACTCCCGAAGCTTTAGAAACAACCCTTAGATCCTTGCGAGAGGAATCTGATAGAAATATTTCCATAGTTTTTGGATGTGGTGGCGACAGAGATAAAAAAAAGAGATCCATAATGGGGAAAATAGCTAATAAATATTGTGAAAAAATATACGTTACCGATGATAACCCAAGATTTGAGAATCCAAAATTAATTAGAAAATCAATCATAAAAAGTTGCAAATTTAAAGCAAAAGAAATTCCAGAAAGAAGCAAAGCAATTTTTGCCGCTATAAACGAAAGAGAGCCCAACAGCATTATACTTATTGCTGGTAAGGGACACGAGTCATTCCAGGACTATGGTTATAAAAAATTTAGCGTTTCAGATCAAAAAATAGTTAGAAAAATTTTTAGAAAAAACAAAATCAATCATCAATATATTTGGCACAAGCATTTATCACGTAAAGTATTTAAGATAAAAAATCCAATTAGTTTTAATTCTGTTTCTATCAATACAAAAGAAATTTCAAAAGGGGATATTTTTTTTGCATTTAAAGGAAAAAAAAATGACGGCCATAATTTTGTGAAAGATTCATTAAAAAAAGGTGCTGTCGCAGCGGTAGTTGAAAGAAAAATGAAGATAAAAAAATCAAGAAAAATTCTTAAAGTTAAAAATGTTAAAAAATCATTGAATGATTTATCAAGATGCACCAGAAATATTTCAGATGCCCAATTTATTGCTATCACTGGAAGTTCTGGCAAAACTACCACAAAAAATTTAATTGCTTATTTGTTAAAAAATTTTGGAAAAGTAGTTAAATCTCCCAAATCTTTTAATAATTTTCTTGGAGTTCCAATTAGTATTTCAAATATTAAAGATTCGACAAATTATGCAGTTTTGGAATTGGGCATGAGTCGAAAAGGGGAAATTCATAAACTTTCAAAATTAATATCACCAGATGTAGGCCTGATAACAAACATAGGACAAGCTCATTTGGAGAATTTTAAAAATCTCAAACAGATTGCTAGGGCTAAATCAGAGTTGATAGGCAATATTAACAAAAAAGGATTTCTTGTATTAAATAAAGACGATAAATATTTTAATTTTTTAAAAAAGTGCGCTGATCAAAAAAAAATAAAAGTAGTTTCATTTGGTTTGAAAAAGGGTGATTTATTTATTCAAAAAATAGTTAAGATTAAAAATCATTACAAAATAAAGATTTCAGTTTTTAATAAAAAAATAATATTTAAAATTTCAAGCATAGATAAAATTTTCTTAATTAATTTACTTGCCTCTCTAAGCGTTATTTATGTTTTGGGGCTTGATATAAAAAAAATTCTGAAACCAATTAATAACTTTCAAATTCCAGAAGGAAGGGGTAATTGCAAAAAAGTCATAATCAATAATAAATTAGTTTCATTAGTTGATCATAGCTATAATGCCAATCCTAAATCAATGTCATTAGTGATAAAATCTTTTGATCAATTAAAAATCAAAAGAGATAATAATAAAATTGTTGTTTTGACTGATATGCTTGAATTGGGAAAAAGATCATTAATTTTTCATAAAGCTATTTTAGAACAGTTAAGAAAATCTAGTATAAATCAAATAATCTTAGCTGGGGAATTGTTTAAAAAGGCAACAAAAACGATTCCTAAAAAAAATAACGAAAAAGTTTTTCACAAACTATCAGAAGCTTTAATTTACCTCAAGAAGGTGTTAAACAGTGGAGACACGCTGATGATTAAAGGATCAAATGCAACAGGATTAAATGATTTTGCAAAAAAATTGAAAAGGAAAAAAAGTGTTATATAGTTTTTTAGTTTCATTAGTTGATCAATTTACATTTTTAAATGTTTTTAAATACATAACTTTTAGAACAGGGTTGGCGTTAATGACATCGATGTTGTTGATTTTTATTATAGGCAGTCCTCTAATTAATTTTTTAGAAAAGAAAAAAATTACTGGACCTATAAGAGAAGATGGGCCAGAAGATCATATAGTAAAAAAAATTGGAACGCCCACCATGGGAGGGGTTTTAATACTAATCGGGATATTATTTGGAAATTTTTTGTGGGCCGATTTAAGTAATCCTTATATTTGGATTTTATTGTTTGTATGTAGCAGTTTTGGTTTGCTAGGTGCATTTGATGATTATCTAAAAATTAAGAAAGGAAATGCATCGGGCGTTTCTTACAAAGTTAAACTTATTGTTCAAATTATTTTGTCTTTAGTTTCAATATTTTTTCTTTTGAAATATACGGACCATCCATATCTTAATGAATTATATTTTCCATTTTTTAAAAATTTAATTTTAGACTTGGGAATATTTTTTATTCCTTTTGCAATTTTTGTGATAATAGGTTCTTCTAATGCAGTTAATTTAACAGATGGACTTGATGGTTTGGCAACGGTTCCCATCATGTTAGTTGCTCTAACTTTCTCTGTAATTTGTTATGTAGTTGGTAATATGGTTTTTTCAGATTATCTTCAAATTCCATTTATTCCAAATGTAGGAGAGATTTCTGTATTCTGCGGTTCAATTGTTGGAGCCTGCTTAGGCTTTCTTTGGTTTAATGCACCACCTGCAAAAATTTTTATGGGAGACACAGGATCTTTGTCACTGGGAGGATCATTGGGGGCTATAGGAGTTATTTCAAAACACGAAATTGTTTTAGCGATAGTCGGAGGTCTTTTTGTGCTGGAAACAGTTTCGGTAATTATTCAGGTGTTTTCTTTTAAAATTTTTGGAAAAAGAGTATTCAGAATGGCTCCTCTCCATCATCATTTTGAAAAAAAAGGATGGGCAGAATCAACAGTAGTTATTAGATTTTGGATTATATCCATAGTATTGGCATTAATAGGATTAGCTACTCTAAAACTGAGATAGCGAAAGGTGAATTTGCGAAGATATCAAAATAGATCAATAGCTATTTATGGGATGGGTGTTACTGGCTGTTCGGCCGCTAAAACCTTCAACAGGCTAAGAGCCAAAGTTTTTTGCTGGGATGATGATAGAAAAATAAGAAAAAAGATAGCAAAAAACAAAAATTTTGTTTTGCGTAAATTTTGGATCAATTCTTCTGCACAGCACCGAATTGACAATATTGTTGTAAGTCCTGGCATAGATATTAACAAATGCAGAATAAAAAGTTTTTTAAAGAAAAACTCAAAAAAAATAATAACCGACTTAGATTTATTTTTTGAGCTAAATAAGAATGCTTTGATAATTTCAATAACAGGCACTAACGGAAAATCTACAACCTGTAAAATAATAGAAAAAATTTTGAAAACTGCCAAATACAATGTGAGGACCGTGGGAAATATAGGAAATCCCATTTTATTGTCGGCTCATTCAAAAAGAAAATGCGCTTATGTTTTGGAAGTCTCATCTTATCAATTGCAGTATTCAAAACTATTTCGATCAAAGCATGCGGCAATATTAAATATTTCTCCAGATCATTTAGAGAGACATAAAAACATAAAGAATTACACATTGGTTAAGTCCAGAATATTTTTAGCGCAGAATAGTTCTGATTATTCATATATAAATTCAAAAAATAAATACCTGCAATCAGTCAAAAATAAATTTAAAATTAAAAAATTAAAATCAAAGTTGTTTTTAATCAACAAATCTGATTATAGTTTTTTATTAGCAAAAGTCGAAAACAAATATTTTGAAAGCGAAGGAAATTTTGAGAATATGGTCTTCGCATATAAGATTGCAAAAAATTTAAGAATTAATGAAAAAATTATTATAAAAGCACTTAAAGAATTCAAGGGCCTTCCACATCGACAAGAAGTTGTTTTTTCAAAAAAAAATATTTTGTGTGTTAACGATTCAAAGGCAACAAGCTTTGAGGCTTGTTTGCAATCTTTAGGAAATTATAATAATATTTTTTGGATAGTCGGTGGTCTTCCAAAATTACGAGATCGTTTTTATTTAAAAAGATTATCCAAAAAAATAATCAAAGCTTACATTATAGGAAAGCACACCTCTTTTTTTGTTAAACAGATAGGAAAAAAAATACCTTATAAGATTTCACATAACATAAGAGCAGCTATTAAAAATATCACTGGTGATATAAAAAAAATAAAAAAAAATAAAAAATATATAATTTTATTTAGTCCAGCTGCCGCATCATTTGATCA
>Ga0257111_1000778_pt1 | contig 13167 bp, 13 predicted proteins | sample LP_taG_6_FD_191567 | JGI IMG/M metagenome (GOLD analysis project Ga0257111, IMG submission 191567) | Marine microbial communities from Northeast Subartic Pacific Ocean, Canada - LP_J_2015_P26_500m | ecosystem: Environmental > Aquatic > Marine > Oceanic | place: Canada: Northeast Subartic Pacific...
TTACTGGCACCAATCCAGATGCTTACACCAAAGAAAAACATAAGAATGAAGAGGAGCTTGGACTTTTCTACTACGATCCTGGGAATGTTATAGTTTAAAAAAAAGATTCAATAGAAAACAATGAAACCGAGAACTCATAAAAATGTTTATTAATTTTTGGTATGCCGCAGAACAAAGTGAAAACCTCACTGACCAACCGATACGAAAAAAAATGCTTGGTCAACATTTCGTTTTATTCCGTGATGAAGCGGGTAATGCGCAGTGTTTAAGCGATGTTTGTATCCACCGTGGTGGTTCTTTGTCGTCAGGTAGAGTTTCTGGGAACTGCATTCAGTGTCCATATCATGGATGGCGATTCGATGGTGCGGGCAAATGCCAAAGAATTCCTTCACTTGGAAAAGATTCTAAAATACCAAAAAGAGCCAAAATTGACTCCTACCCAACAAAAGAAATCTATGGTTTAGTTTTTTGCTTTTTAGGCGACCTACCAGAGAAACAAAGGTGTCCAATACTTGAGGTCAAGGAATACGATTGGAAAGATTGGAGAGCAACGACGCAGCATTTTCAATTTGATATCGATTACAAACGCTCCATTGAGAATGGAATTGATGGAGCTCACAACGAGTTTGTTCATCCCACACATGGGTTTTCTGGTGAAGATGAAGACTACAAGTCACCACCCATTGATATGAAATTAACCGAATGGGGAACCGGTTTTTTCAACAAAGTATACGCTCCACCCTTGAAAGAGAAAAAGATGAGGGAAGCCTCTGGACGTGCTGTAAATGCAATAGTGGAAGCAGGAACAGGTCACCATGGAATATCAATGCTATGGACCTATATTCACCCAACACCAGAAATATTAATCCATCAGTATGCTTTTGAAACACCCATAGATGAAACGTCCACCAGCATTTATTTGATTAATACCAGGAATTTTCTAACTGATCCCAAAGATGATGAGCGTGTTATGGAGCGCAATCAGGTGGTTGCATTCCAAGACCGTGATGTTCTGGTCAGAATTAGCCCAGTTTTGACACCAAACAAAATCAACAACGAATTTTTTGTGCCCATGGACAAACCCATCAAACGCTATCGTGAATTGCTAGAAAAATGGCAACAGAAAGGATGGAGAATCGATAGCGAAACCGTCAGCAATAATAAATTATCACATGCTTATGCAATCCCGAGTCCAGAAAGAAGAAAAACAAAGGGTTGGGTAGTTGATTCAATTCCGATTCTGTAAAAAACTCCTATGTACTAATTGTTACAGTTAGTTACTATTTTTTGTTTAAATTATCTGCCTCATAAGAATATAATCTGTCTGAATAAGTAAATAGGTTAGAGATGTACATTAATTTTTGGTATCCAGTTTGCCTAAGCAAAGAACTTGAGGACAAACCCCTCAAACAAAAAATACTCGGGCTTGAGTTCGTTGCTTTTAGAGACAAGGAAGGCAATGCACATTGCTTGAGCAACACCTGTGTCCACAGAGGCGGTTCACTGGGCAATGGCAAGTGTGTACCTGAAAACAACGCTATCTCCTGCCCATATCACGGCTGGCAGTATGGGGGGGACGGTAAATGTCTGACGGTTCCATCACTTGGACCAGGCAGTAAAGTTCCAGCAAGAGCCAAAGTTGATAGCTACCCTGTTTCAGAGAAATATGGAATTGTCTTCGCATTTCTTGGCGATCTTCCTAAAAATGAAAGACCTAATGTTTATGAAATTGAGGAATTTGAAGCTGATGGATGGCGTGCAAATGAAACCATTACCATCGATATAAATTACAACTACGAACGATCAATTGAGAATGGCCTGGATCCAGCACACAATGAATTTGTGCATCCAACCCATGGATTTGAGGGCGCCAAAAACGATTATCAGGTAAACCCTACCCAAATAACCGACACTGCATGGGGTGCAAATTTTGCACAAGTGTTTGATGCACCACCTTTGGATGCCGATACATACGGCGAAAGCGCCAGGAAAGAATCAGGAAATCTCACTGTGTATGGGGGATACCACGGACCCAATACCTTAATAACTCAGATTCACACTCAAAAAGAAACAGGTTGGTTTCATCAGTATTTCTTTGAACAGCCTATTGATGAATTTCAAACTCGAATTTATTTTGTCAATATGCGCAACTGGCTTATGGATGAAGCCATGGACGCAACGATCATGGAACGAAATCTGGAAATTGCCCACCAAGATATTGATGTTATGAATAATTTACGGCCTTTCGTGACACCCGATTCAATGACTAAAGAAATTTTGGTACCAGCAGATGTAATTATTGGCAAGTACCGAAGTACCTTGAAAGAATTTGACAAGATGGGATTTCGAATAGATTTCAAAAAATTAAAGGATGAAGGACATAAAACTGCTTACACGATCCCCTGCCCAGCTAGACGAACAGAAAAAAACTGGGTCCTAGATCCAATACCTTTGCTAGCATCAGATTAATCAGTCTGCTGAAGACGATTCAGGGATAGAAAATACGCGGCTCATATAAGTATCCCCACCTTGATCTGATGCCTCGTCTGGATCAGGTAAAATGCCAGCCAGTGCACGTGCCAATTGCTTTTTAAAATCCAACTGCATTTGACGTGAGATTTGAATTCTTTGTGCTTGTGGAGAGCCTGCGCCGTGAAGGGATTCAGTCAAATAACCTACGGCATTTCTCCCCAATGTCATATTTTCTATCAACCGAAAAATACGAATACGGTCTTCTGGATCCAAGTCTGCTTTTGTTCGAAGATATTTTTTAATGATTGAACCCAATTCAGGATGATTGAGATCTTTCTCTGAGGGCATAGTGACAACCAATGCTCCAGCTAGATCTTGAGCCAGTCTGCCGATTTCATAGGTAAATTTTGTTACATGATGTTTACACACATTGGACAACATATCGTCGTTGATATACACACCAGAATTCATGGCTTTTGCTTGGTAACTTGATGCAATTCCAGTTCCATAAATGGTTTCATTCAAATGGGTCATCTCCGTAAGCTTGTCTTTAACATGGGATGCGCTGTCAACACCATTGTATTCAGTAATGGCAGCAGCAGCTCCAATCAGAACATCCCCGACGCCTGATTTACAAACATAACTTCTTCGGTGATAGCAGGTAAAGCGTTCAATCAAGGTTGAGGCAAAATCATATTCACCGTCCATAAAAATATACTCACTGGGAATAAATACATCATTGAAAATGACCAAAGCTTCTTGGCCAGAAAATTTCTGGTTTCCGGTATCCAAACCTCCTTCTTCGAGATGTCTGGTATCACTAGGCTGTCTCCCGTAAATGTAAGTTATCCCCTTGGTATCTACTGGCATTGCACCGACAATGGCATAATCCTGATCCTGCTCCGTAAGTCTCACAGTTGGCATTACCACCATCCAATGGGAATTTATACATCCTGTCTGGTGTGCTTTGGCTCCACGTATAAAGACTCCCTCTTTATTTCGATCAACAACTCGAACGAAAAGATCTGGATCATCTTGCTGGTGCGGCAACAGACTCCGATCACCTTTGACATCTGTCATTGCTCCGCCGATAACAAAACCATGTTTTTGCACCATGGTCAGGAAAGACAAGAATCTTTTGTGATAGTTAGTTTTATTTTCTTGATCAATATCGTAAGTGACGGAATGCAGGGTATTTAAAGCATCCATACCAACACACCTCTGAAAACAAGTACCGGTCAATTGCCCCAGTTTCCTTTGCATTTTATTTTGCAAAATAAGATCACTGGGATTTTCTGCAATGTGTAAAAAACGACTGATCCTCTCATTTGTGTAAGGGGAAGTTGCACTGGCTAAATCTGGGTTTGTTTGTGCAAGATCATAGGTCTCTGCCACAGCATTGATGGAGGGTCTGATGATTGGATGCTCAACAGGATCGCTGACTTTTTCACCCAATAAATAAACATTCAGATCACGTTTTCTGAGACTGTCTATGTACTCTTTTCCGGTTGCAATTGGCTTGGTCATGGTCCTAATTATAACAATAAGATAGTATTGACGGCGCAATGATTGGTGATTTTTCCTAGTTAAGAAAATTGCAAAAAATACACGCCAACCGGGTTAAAAAAATTACAAGTAGGTATGCTATAGTCTGAAGAATACAAACAGATTCAAGGAGTGAATTATGTCTCCAGATGACAAAGAGACTAAGACTATGGTACGCCAAGATGGTACCTACCCGTCACTGCCATTAAAAAAAGAGACAATCAGTGTTGTGATAGCACAAACGAGAGTCAATGGAGTGGATGGGAAAAATCCAGCGAAGGACATTAAACATAATTTAGATTATATGCTTGAATGCATTGATATTGCCCAGGGCTATGGAGGCAGGAGTGATCTTATTTGTTTCCATGAGTTTCCAATCGTTGGCTTCAGCAATTGGTCAAGAGAAGAGCATTATAAGATTGCAATTGACGTACCGGGGCCTGAGACTGAAGAAATTGGCAAAAAGTGCCAAGATTATGGTTGTTACATCGTATTTGGAACCTATGCCAAGGATCCAGATTGGCCCGATCACATCCTGCACCTAATGGTGCTAATGGGTCCTGATGGCAATGTTGTTGCGAAACATTGGAAACAAAGAAATGTGCGGGGCTTATTTCCAGGATCTGAACAATACACGAGTGCAATATACGATGTTTACGACCGTTTTATTGAAATGTATGGAGAGGATGCGGTAATTCCTATTGCTAAAACTGATATAGGCAATATTGCCATGTCTGCAGTTCAGTTTGAACCAGAGTTATTTCGTTGCATGGCTTTTAAAGGAGCAGAAATAATTTGTAGAGTAGCAACCGGTGGCTTTGAATACGAAGACATGAGACTGACCTCATATCACAACAGCTTATACACGCTCATTGCAAACAACTCGGTTAATACTGGCAAGCGTCATCCAGGGTTTTTCGACGACACAGCCTATGGTGGTCCAGGACGTTCAGCAATATTTGGTCCCAGAGGATTAGAACTTGCAAACGCTGGAGCTTTTGAGACTAAAATTTCTGCGTCAATACCCATTCAAGACTTTAGAGATAAACATCGCATTCCAGATTTGCATTTAAAACTCTATCAGCCAGTTTTCGATCAGTACCAGGAACGTTACGATCCTGGTATGTATCTAGACGAACTACCTCAAAGCAAACAAGAAGCGTACAAAAAATTCTTGGAAAATGCTCGTTGGATCCACTATTGGTAGAACGAGTTACTTGTCTAAGGAGTAATTTTCCATCAAACTAAGCCAAGTGTAATTTCTACACTTAATTGTATCGAGGAAATATATTTGAACGAAAAATTGGGTCCGATAGAGCTTGCAGCAGGAATCAGCCGATTTAATGCCGTCACTTATTTCTATGCCTGTTTCATCTGCATAGGCGTGCTCGCTGGTATGAATTTCATCCAGGGATACATTCTAACGGAGATGCTTTCCATACCAAGATCAAGCCAGGGAACAGTTAGTGGAAACCTAGCTTTTACCCAAGAAATCATTGCAATCCTACTCGTCGCTTTTTTTGGCATACTCTCAGATCGGATTGGACGACGACCGGTAATGGTTTTTGGCACGGTGGTTGTAGCTCTTGGCTTTGCACTTTACCCCTATGCCACTTCAATCAATGAATTGTTTATATACAGGGCCATCTTTGCCATAGGAGCTGCTGCCCTTTCTGCAATTTTAGCAATAATAGTCAATGATTACCCCCAAGAGCGATCCAGAGGAAAATTGATCAGTGTGCATTCTGTTTTGAATGCATTAGGGGTAGCAGTATTTGCCACTCTGCTGGGTCGACTGCCAACTGTATTTACCAACAATGGCTATGATCCCATTACATCAGGTCAATATACGATGCTGCTTGTAGCGGCACTGACTTTTGTCTCGGGTATGATATTTCTTCGGGGTCTCAAGGGAGGCACGCCAGAAAAAAATCCCAACAAGCCCTCTCTGCGTGAACTGTTAACCGTAGGATTAGAATCCGCCAAAAATCCAAGAATTGCATTGGCATTTGGAGCAACGTTACTGGCCAGAGCGGATGTGTCAGTGAACGGCATATTTATTTCACTGTGGGCCGTTACCAGTGGTACCGCGCTTGGCTTGTCTGCGGGCGAAGCAATTAAGAGAGTTGTTTTAGTGATTGTTATCACCAATCTACTGAGCATTGTCTGGGCATTCATCTTTGGATCAATGATTGATCGAATCAACCGTGTCACCGCGATGGTGATTGCCATGGCATTAGGAACTGTTGCATACGGATCAATGTATTTTGTCGATTCTCCACTCGATTACTCCAACCTGCCTTTTTTCATCCTAATTTCTGCCAGCGCCATAGGGACGGTTATTGCAACATCCAGTCTAATTGGGCAAGAGGCTCCAATGAGACAACGTGGTACTGTAATTGGAGTCAGCGCATTTTTTGGCGCCGTTGGAATTCTTGCTGCGACAAAATTTGGCGGTCAATTGTTTGATATAGTGGGACCAAGAGGTCCATTTTTTTTGATAGCTGCAACTCATGCCACACTGCTGCTGGCTGCAATCGCTGTCCGTATAAAATCACCGGGTCAGTTTTTTGGATCAAAGGTAACTGAGCCTGAAGAACAACCCTAATGATCAAAAAGGCATATGCCGATACCTCTGGCGGACAATGCCACTATCGATATCAAAGTGGACCGAGTGATCCCGTTGTGTTTCTGCACCAAACTCCCAGCTCTTCGCAAATGTTCGAAGCAATCATGCAAAGACTCCATGAACACTCAACTTATGCGATTGATACGCCCGGTTTTGGACAAAGTTTTAATCCAAAGCATGTCCCAACAATGGCAGAATACTCTGCTTGGCTGGTGGAAGCGATGCATAGTATTTCAATAAATAGGGTTCATCTTTTTGGACATCACACCGGCAGTTCCATGGCCATCCAGATCGCCAACGACCATCCGGATCTGATAACATCTTTGACCATGATTGGTCCTTTCATTGCCACTTCTGAAGAAAAAGAAGAGATGCGAAAAACAATAAGCTCAGATTGGGGCCCTGTTGAAGATGGAAGTCATTTGATGAAAGTATGGAACTTGGTCGGCAACGGCTTAGGGGCAAAAGGTAATATTGAATTGCATCATAGAGAGGTTCTGGACGCACTCAGAGCTCACGAATCGGGACACCAAGCGCATGAAGCAGTTTGGGAACACGATTTTATGAAATTTTTCAAAAGCGTCGAATGCCCAATGCTTGTTATGTGTGCCCCAGACGATGTCTTGTATCCTTTTTTCCATCGGGCAAATGAACTACGCCCCGATTCTGTCAGCATTGAAATCAAAGGCAAAAATCTAGAGCCTGACCTTGATCCAGATGCCATTACAGAGCATTTTAAATCTTTTATTGGCAATTTGTGAGATCAGCTGTGAATGAGATAAAAACAGAAAGAATTGCGTCGTCTTTAAGTTGGATTATCTTTGTTTTGTTTGTTGTAGTTTTTGTCAATATGATGGAGTTGCCTAGGATTCCTATTGAAGCACCTGATAAAGATGCACTGAGAAATTTTCATATTGCAACCGGCTCTTTGTTGTTTGCATGCAGTTGTTTTCGGGTTTATTTTTGGCTGCAATCCCCGCCTCAAAAGAAGCAAGGTCAACTTCCAATAGAGGCATACAATCAACTCCATACCCTTCAGTTTAGTCTCTATTGTGCTTTTATTGGTCAGGGACTCACAGGTATTGTCACTGCTTGGTCGGATGGACTAATGCAATTTTTACCAGGAGCGACAACAGCGAACCATGCTCTCTGGGCTTTATCAGGGTATCTGCACAGTGTGTTTGCGTTTTTCTACTTAGCAATCATTGTATTTATAGCTCTTACAGGTTTTTACCACATGATCCGATACAGAGTCTGGAGATTCAGAATTTTTGCTTAACAAAATGGAATTTTATTTAAAAACTACAAAAAAAAGACATTGGTTGTTGATCTTGATTCTATTTGCAATTTCATCCTATCTGCCCTACTTGATTTTTGGCGCTTACCCGTTTGCCAATAAAACCAATGCCACACCTGAGGAAATAGAGCTGTTAACACAAAGTTTGGATTTACCGGACTATTACCAAAAAAACCCAGAGACAATCACTGATGAACAACATCAATTGGAAGAAGATGCTTTCGCAAACTGGGATGGAGGTAAATGCAGATTTTGCCACTCAATCAAAAAGAATGATCGAGATCGAATGGCTCCAAATTTGCATCGTATTTTAGGCAAGCCTGCAGCAGTTTCCGAGAATTTTAGTTATTCTTCAGCGATGATTGAAATGAGAAACAATGGGTTAATCTGGACACCTGAGACAATCAATGCTTTCATATCCAATCCTGAAGGTTATATCCCAGGAAATAGGATGAGGATGGAAGGCATCAAAGATCCTCAAACTAGAGAATTAATTATCAATTACATCGAGCGGGAATCGCAATGAAGGGAGAAAAATATGACTGTTGAATTTGAATGTGAAATCAATTTCCAATCCAACACCTGGAATCGAGATGCTTGGGCAAGAATTCAAGCTGATCTAGATTCAGAAAAGGAATCAATCTGCTATACGACTGGACAAATATTGGGGGTAAGACCAGGTGAAGCTGTTAAGCAACTATGTGGGTTTGAGACTTTTTTATGCACTCGTTTAATGCCGGCAGCAGAAGACGGTAGCATAAGACGATTAAACAAAGAGGTTATCTTCTATACCGATTCAAGAACAGGACAAATGATAGACGAGTGGACTAATCCCTGGACCGAGGAAAAGGTAAAAGTTGTTCATGTGGCGAATGACCCTTTCAACTATACAATCTCAGAATGGCTCATACTTGCCCCGGAAGACTTTGGAGGAGGAGAAAAAGGAGAACCAAGAAAGATTCCTTTGCTGTTTCCTTGGAAACGATCGGGTGATGTCATTACTCTAAGTACTGACATGCACTTACATTATCCAAATGCATTACAACCTGATAAATGGATAAGAGAATCGTCAGGAAAAATGGCTCAAGTATCCGAAATGATGCGCTATTTTGTTTCTGCAAAAGACTTAGAAAATCCAGAATTAACCTCGGTCAACTATACAGGCACTTGGAACAGAATAACTCCTTGGCTGCCGTGGATGCTGATGGGGCAAACTCCTGGTCACTGTCTCTACATGAGTACCATGCTAAAGTCAGACAATATTGAAATTATTCCTGAACATATTAGGAAATTTTCTGAAGAAAGATATCCTGGAATGTTGTCTGCTCCGACAGAAGATTATGGTCCAAGTATTTCGAGTCTGGAATATTATTCCAGAGAACAAACGCCTGCTCCGCCTCTGAAGGACTGATTTAGGCAATAATCTTTTGTCATCAATTGTTTTATTTGGAGCAACTGGCAAAACCGGTTTGGCCTTGTCCAAACTTATTTCGGGCAAAAATTTAGAACTGTTTGCTGCTGTAAGACCAGGGAGAGATTCTGGTTTATTGGAGTCGTTTGGCGCAAAGATATTAATTGTAGATGCTCTGGACCAAGATCAAGTTCATAGCGCTTTAAAAAACCTTAATAAAAGCAGCACCCTTGTTAGTTTAGTCGGCGGTCGGCATCCTGAACTGGGCACACGCATTGATTACCCAGCCAACAAGAACATCATTGAAACTTCAGTTGAACTGGGTTTTTCTCGGTTTATTTTTATCACCAGCATAGGTTCTGGAGAAAGCAAACCTCAGCTCCCGGAGGTTCTGAAGCCAATTCTTGGCCCTATAGCTGATGAAAAAACAAAAGCGGAAAATGTACTAAGGGCCAGTGAGCTTGACTACACCATCATACGACCAGGTCAGTTGACCAATGAAGAAGCTAGTGGGGATGGTATCCTGACCAAAGAGTGTATTTTAGGAACTATGTCTCGGGAAGATCTAGCACTGATGATCATGAAATGCATTGAAGATGAAGAAACGATTGGCAAAATCTATTCTGTTTTAGACACAAACAAAAAACTTGATCTCAGTTGGGTAAATAAACGTTAAATAAAATTACTAAGAGTGGAAGAGAACAAAAATATTGAACAGTACCCATCCAATCGCCGTGCGTGGTATGCAGTGGTGGTCCTTACAATTGCTTATATTGTTTCGTTTCTAGACCGACAATTGTTGGCTCTAGTTGTGGAGGACGTAAAAGCTGACCTAGTCTTAACAGACACCCAAGTCAGTTTATTGTTAGGATTTGCTTTTGCATTGTTCTATACAACGATGGGTATACCCATAGGAAGACTGGCAGATAAGAAAAGCAGAAAAACAATCATCGGTATAGGTATAACTTGTTGGTGCATAATGACAGCTGCCTGTGGGGTGGCTAAAAATTACACTCAAATATTTTTAGCCCGTGTTGGTGTTGGCGTAGGAGAAGCAACCTTGAGTCCTAGCAGTCTATCCATGATCAGTGATTATTTCCCTGTGGAAAAAAGAGGCAGAGCCATGGGATTTTTTAATATGGGGGTTTCTGTAGGCTCAGGTATTGCCTTGATAGTTGGCGGCCTAATCATTGATTACGTCAAAGATTCCCCAACAATTGTTCTGCCCTTTATTGGAGAAATATTTGCCTGGCAAGCACTCTTCTTGTACGTGGGACTTCCGGGCTTGCTGGTTGCAGCTTTAGTAACAACCATCAAAGAGCCCCCAAGAAAAGGCAAAATTCAAATTACATCTGAAGATGGCAAAGCAACTGATACAATATCTATACCTCAAACCATCAAGTTTCTCTGGAAAAGACATCAGGCATATGGATGGTTATTTCTATCGATGGCTTGTTCAGTACTGATGGGTTATGCCTTCCTTTCTTGGCTTCCAGCGATGTATATCAGGACCTATCAAATAGGCATAGGGACCGTAGCCCTCTGGCAAGGTGTGGCCTTCCTTGTGGGTGGTCCTTTTGGTGCAACAATGAGCGGTTGGCTTGGTGATGTATTGTTTAAAAAATGGGATAAGACCGCACATGTTAAACTGTTTGCATACAGTATGATTGTGCTTACTGTGACTGCTACATTAGTGCCTTTGATGCCCAGTTATCAATTGGCAACACTGATGTTTGTTCCTCAAATCATTATGGCTGCAGCTCAAACTGCCTTAGCGCCGGTGGCAATAATTAATATCACACCCAACCAAATGAGAGGACAAGTCATTGCCATTTATTTTTTTGTCATCAGTATGACTGGCTATACACTTGGTCCAACCAGTGTTGCTTTGCTTACAGACTATGTATTCCAAGATGAAGGTCTCATCCGATATTCAATCAGTATCGTTGCTCTAGTAGCGGGTGCAATTGGTGCATTTGCAGGCTTCAAATGTATTCCTCACTACCGCAAATATATCTCAAAGGTGCAAACAGGAAATTTTGCTGAGTCAGCTTAGAACCTTAAGTCACAACCGATGCTTCAACCATCTGATCAATTGAAGCATCATCGAAACCAAGCTCTTGTAAAACTTCTCTAGTGTGTTCGCCTAATTTAGGAACTTGATGCTTAACCCCAAACCGATTGCCTTTCATCTGAATGGGCAAAGCAGGCAATTTTGTCTGCCCTCCTTGAGGTAAATCAATATCGAGCAAACCTCCAGAATCATTTAAATGCAGGTCTTCAAATAAGTCTTCGGGTTTTGATATGGGAGCAAAAGGGAGGCCTGTCTGTTCAAGTTTTTCCATCAAATTCTTCTTATTGTATTGTTTGAACAATTGCTTGATGATTGGAATGATCAAATCTCTTTTTGCAACACGATTGGCATTCAAATCCATTGTCTTATCTTCAATGAATTCAATAAGATTGAATGCCTCACAGAAGGATTTCCATTGACCGTCACTGACTACTCCGACAAACACTTGTTCGTCGTCTTCGGTCTCAAAAATATCGTAAACAGCCCAAGCTGAAACTCGAACAGACATTGGTGGTGTAGGCATCCCTGTTGTTGCCATTTGTGCCATATGTTGGCTCATTAAATAAACGACGTTTTCAAATAAGGCACTGGTTACTTTCTGGCCTATGCCGGAAACCTGCATTTCTTGTATCGCAGCCAAAATTGCAATAACGCCAAACATACCACCCATAATATCAATCACTGATGATCCTGCCCTTAAAGGCTGTCCTGGTGGGCCGGTCATATAGGCAAGACCTCCCATCATCTGAGCAACTTCATCCAACGCCGTTCGGTCTTGATAGGGTCCTTCCAAAAAACCCTTGGCAGAACAATAGACTAATTTTGGGTTTAATGGTTGCAGATCGTTGTAGCCCAAACCAAGTTTTTCCATTGCGCCAGATCTGAAATTTTCAATGAAGACGTCACTTTCAGACAGAAGTTTGAGAACAATTGCTTTGCCTTCTTTGGATTTCACATCCAGAGCTATACTCCTTTTATTACGATTGAAAGTTAGGAAATAGCCTGATCCTGCACCCTTTAAATTGCGTGTCTTATCGCCTGAAATGGGCTCAACCTTAATCACATCTGCTCCAAGATCTCCAAGAATTGCACCCACGGCTGGTCCCATTACCATATGGGTCATTTCTACCACCCTAATTCCTGCCAAAGGACCCTGTGAATTTTCCATCTTTTACCTAGCCGATTGAAGGTTGATTTAATTACTATTCTACTTGATATTATGTTTATATATAGCCCTCAAAAAAACAAAAATCTTATGAACAAGAATGAAGAAATAGAGCTGCAAGCCGCAACTTTTCAGAGATTGGTTGACCATTTTCGCAAAGAAACTGAACTGCAAAACATTGATCTGATGAATCTGGCAGGCTTTTGTCGCAACTGCCTCGGAAAATGGTACCTGGAGGCAGCTGAAGAAAGGGGAATAGACATTGATTACGATACTGCACGAGAAAAAATCTATGGGATGCAATACGAAGAATGGAAGCAACGCTATCAGAAGCCTGCCTCCGTTGAGCAACTTGATCAAATGAATCAGAAAAAACGCTCCTGATGGCAAAAAAATCGTGGATTGGACTGGACAAGATCATCCTGATCATTGGTTTGATAATCTACGGTACTGGGTTTTCACTGTTGTACATTATTTTTGCACCACTATCGAGAAGCATCGGACTTAGCACCAATCAATTTGGTATTCTAATTGCAATCTCAAATGTGGCGTTGGTGTTTTCATCTTACTTTTG
>Ga0257111_1000779_pt1 | contig 13162 bp, 11 predicted proteins | sample LP_taG_6_FD_191567 | JGI IMG/M metagenome (GOLD analysis project Ga0257111, IMG submission 191567) | Marine microbial communities from Northeast Subartic Pacific Ocean, Canada - LP_J_2015_P26_500m | ecosystem: Environmental > Aquatic > Marine > Oceanic | place: Canada: Northeast Subartic Pacific...
CCTCGCTGGCCGACGCCCGCGTCAACCTCGGTACCCGCATCAAGGACGGCAGCGTCCGGATCGCCCCGTCGACCGTGGAACAGTGGAAGGCCACTCCCGCCCAGGTGGTGGTCGCCGATCCGGCCCGAGCAGGCCTCGACCATGACAGCGCCCGGGTCCTGCTGAAATGTCAGCCCGACTTGTTCGTCCTGATCGGCTGCGACCACTCGTCATTCGCCCGCGATGCCGCCCTGCTGGCGAAAGCCGGAATGCGGCTCGAACGACTGGTGGTCGTCGACCTGTTTCCCGGCACGTCCCACGTGGAGACGGTCGGAGCCTTTCTCCGCGACTAATGCCGCTCTTTCTGATTCATCAGACGGGGCGGCTCGGCCAGCGGTAAGCCGATGCTGGGGCCGGCTCCCAGGACTCCATGACCGGCGACTCGTAGATCTCCACCAGGAGCGGGTGACAGGCCGCCGTGTCCGACGAGTGCTCATCGCCGCAGTCGCCGCCCGGGCAGGCCGACAACGCCCCCAACAGGTCCACCTCGGCCAGGAACTCGATGTGGTCGCCAGGACGGACCGGACTGGCCTTCATGAAATACTGGTGGGTGTCGAGCGTGAAACCGGTGCACATGAACACGTTCATCACGTCGTGGACCAGGAGTTCAACCTCGCGCTCAGGACGACCCGTGTGGCGGGCCACGGCCCTCGTCAAATTCGAGTGGCAGCAGTGGTGGTAGTCCATGCAGGTCAGTAGGTGCTGGGTATAGGGGTCGCAACGGGTGCCGATGACATCGTGCACCCCTCCCCCATCGGCGTCGTAGCCGTACCAGTCGAGGGTGTCGTCGGTGACGGTGGCCAGCGGGCGAAGGTGCGGCAGCGTGCTCCACATCCGGTCGCCGGTCGACAGGTGGGTTCCGTGTAGAGCCCGGGTCTTGCCAGACCAGAAGCGTTCGCTCAGGTCGTGGGCATGGAACAGGTTCAGGTCGCCCACCTGGGGGCCCTCGACGCTGACGATCCGGAACAGGCCCCCGGCGGACACCTCGAAGGTGGCGGCCTCCCGTGGCGAAACGACCACCTCGTCGACCTTGACCATCCCAGCCCGTGCTGCGGCGATCAGGTCGGAATCCAACGGCGGGACGGTCTCCGGCGGGTAACAGACGACGACCGGGGCGGCCGCTCGTTGGTCGGCATCGGAAGGTGCTGGATGGACGGGTTCGTGTTTCACCCGCCGGATGGTAGGTGGCTCAGGCAATAACGTCCGCGTGGGTTCACAGTGGACACGATCACGGAGCAGAGCTTGCGCCAACCTTCAATCCCCGAGACACGGACGTGATCCGTCGTCGACCGGCACTCGTGGCCACCCTGGTTTTGGCGGGCGTGATCGGCAGTGTGGGCTGTGCCGACCCCGTTGACCTCGACGGGATGAAGACAGATGTCGCCGAACTTCGGACCCGGGTCGATGCCTTGTCTGAGCGGGTCCACCAGGTGGCGTCCCGCCCTCCGGCGACTACGGCCCCGTCGGCCAGCATCCCGGCGACAACCACGACGGCCGCGACAACCACAACCACAACCACAACCACAACCACAACCACAACCGCCGGGGGCGGAACCTCCGTCCCCCCGAAGGCGGCCCTGCTTCTCCGTTCACCGACTTCCGAGGACCCCCTCCGGGTCATGGTGGTGGGCGACAGCGTCACCTACGAGATCGAACCCGCCCTCACCGCCGCACTCCAACGAACGGGCCGGGTCGTTTCGGCCAACCGGACCCAGGTCGGGTTCGGCCTCAGCCGGTGGCCCGTCTACCGGTGGTGGGAGATCTGGATCCCGTTCCTCGCCGAGGTCCGGCCCGAGGCGGTCATCATCCAGACCGGAATCTGGGACGTCAACGACGTCTGGGCTAGCGATGACCGCATTCCGAGACCAGAGGATCCCGACTGGGAGGATTCGTTCGCTTTCCTCGTCCGGATGGCGGTCGACGTGCTGTCCGCCGACGGCGCGCACGTTTACTGGCTGACGATGCTTCCTTCACCCGAATCAGACGGGCCCGGCCGCCTCACACGGCTGCTCCTGGAGGTGGCCTCCGGCGATGATCGGCTGTCGGTCGTCGACCTCACGCCCGGCTTCACCGATGACGAGGGCGAATACATCGACGAGATCGATCGGGCCGGTGAGCCATGGCCGGTTCGGAAAATTGACGGTGTCCACCTCTGCCGGGAGGGAGCTGCGGTGGCGGCACGGAGCACCGCTGAAGCCGTCCTCGCCGATGCGGGTCTGGTCATCTTCTCCGGTTGGGAGAAGGGGCTCTGGCGGGGGAATCCCCTCTACGACGTGGACCCATGTGACGACCCCGTCAACTGACTCCGTGTCCGAGTAGCGAGAACATCGCGAGCTCCGGCTCGGAGTCCGGTAACAGCACCCGGCGAGAGACCTGAATGCGACCCAACATGCGTTCTGCAGCCGACCCGGTATTCGACGTCGCTACCGGCCCCATCGGCCTATTCTCCAACCGGTCGACCGGCTCCAACAATGCCGCTGATGGCGGGAGGGAGACATGGGTTCAAGGCGATGGGCTCCGGTAGCGCTCGTCTCCGCGTCGGTCGCCTCGACGTTCGCAGCGCGTGGCAACGGGCCGTTCGCCGGCGAAACCGAAGTGACCCTCTGGATCCACCGCAACTCCCCCGGACCGGTCGACCGGATCGGCGACGTACTCGAACCGTTATTCACTGATCTGGCAGCACCGTCCATGTTCGCCGCCACCTGCCTGTTCGTCTGGTGGCGCTGGGGGCTGCGGGCCTTTGCCGTGCTCGGCCTGGCGGGCGCCCTCACCGCACTCACTCGCGTGGGGGACCTCGTGCAGCGGCCCCGCCCGACCGCGTCGGGCTCCTGGAGTAGCTACGCCTACGGCAACGGCGGCTACCCCAGTGGTCACGTGGTCTTCGTGGCGCTCATCTCGGGCACGTTGGCGATTCTGGCTCGCCGGCACGGATCGACAGCGACAGCCAGGTGGGCCGCTGTAGTGGGCGTGACCCTCACCGTGGTGACCTCCTGGACGAGGGTGAGCCACCTGGAGCACTGGCCACTCGACGTTATTGGAGGCCTCACGATGGCTGGAGCCGCCCTCTACGGCGTGGCCACGTTCGACCACCGGCTCGACAACCTGATGGCTCGCAGACGACCCACTGGTGTGTGATCCTCATGGTCTCGATCGACCCGAGCGAAATGCGTCCTACACGGGAGCCGAGACGGAACACGATCCGAGATGGCCCCGGAGGTAACGAGATGAACGCACACCAGAGACTGTTGGACCTTCGTCGAGCCGATGGCGCTGTGCTCGTCATGGCCTATCGAGGCGACTGGTGACCGTACTGCTGCGGCCAGTTGGTGCGACTGGCAACGAACCTGGACCGGATCCACGGAGCCGGCGCTGAACTACTGGCCGTCAGCGTCGACGACGACTCTCGTCAGGTGGGCATGGCCCAGCGCTGGGGTCTCGATGCGGTCCGCTTCGTCTCAGATCCGGGAGGTGAGACGATGCTCCAACCGCTAGAGCTATTCGACCCGGAAGAGCGGGGAGGTATCGCCCTTCCCGGCATGATCCTCATCGCCCCGGACGGCAGCGAGGCGTATAGGTACATCGGGCGCGATTACGCCGACCGGACGAACGACGAGGAGATATGGCCTTCTCTCGAAGCCCTCGGCCTCTCACCAGTGGATCCTCCGACGTGGACCAGCGACATCGACGTGCCTGAAGATCTGGCGGACTTCTTCAGACCGTCGGAGTACCGGATGTTCTTCTTCGCCAACCAGGTTGGCGCCAACGCCATATCTCGACGCCTCGGACCCGAGACCGAGCCCGGCCAGGTGGCCACGGAACACGTCGGCATGTCGAAGGACAGTTTGCGAGCTTGGAAGGAATGGCGGAACCACACGCACTGACGATCAACCGTCGGATGGGGCATCGAAGGCCCGGTTCAGAAACCGAGTGGTGGCGGGGGGCTTGATACAAGCCACAGAGATAGATGGCCACGGCTTGTCGTTGCTCGTCACGCCCCCGCCCGTTCAACTCCTCTAGTGCCGCGCCGGTAGGCATAACACGGCGGGCCACAATGCATACTGCCGTCTCATGTCGGTGATCTACGCGGTGCTCTCGACATTTTCAATTGGAGTGAGTGACTTCTTCGCGTCCGACGTCACCAAGAAGGCGCGTGCCAGCGAAGTCACTTCGGTGGTGCTACTCGCCGGTGTTGTTGTAATGGCGGTTGCCGCCGTGTTCTGGACTGCCAACCCCACAACCTCCGACCTAGTACACGGTGCTCTCGCCGGGGCCGCTAACGGTGTTGGCATTCTGTTGCTATTTGTCGCGTACTCCCGGGGCTCATTGCGTTCCGCTGCGCCAACCGCAGCGGTAGTGATGTCCGGCGTACCGGTCTTGTGGGACGTTCTCGTATTGGGAACTTCACCGTCGACGATCACCTCGATCGGACTCACGTTGGGCGTGGTCGCCATTGCGTTGTCGTCCTACGAGCGTGGAAATTCAGATAACGGGCCGGCCAGCCTCTTCATAGCGGGCCTGGCCGGGGTTGTTCTCGGCATCTTGTTGATCCTGCTCAGCTACATCGGACACGACGCCGGCGCTTCACCGCTCTTGATTCAACGAACCGTGGCGTTTCTTGTTGCGATTTCGGTTGCTCGGACTACCGGACCCCGAATCTTTCCAAGTGAGCGAAGCGCCTTCATCGCTTCTTTCGTGGCTGGGATATTTGGGATCGCAGCTGTGGTCCTGTTCGTTCTTGCCCTAAGGGGAGGGAGCCTCGCCGTGGTGAGCGTCGCGGGCTCGCAGTACGCGGCGGTAGCCGTACTCCTTGGTGTTGTCATACGAGGACAGAGAATGTGGTGGTGGCAGGCGTTAGGACTCGGCGGTTCAAGCCTCGCTGTTGCACTGATCGCTATCGGGTGACGCCCGTGGGAAGGTGTGATCCAATGAGCGACCGACAACCCAACCTGCTGTTCATCTACGCCGACCAGCACCGCGCCGACGTCATGGGTTGCGTCGGGAACGACATCGTCGTCACCCCCCATCTGGACCGATTGGCCTCGGAGGGCGTCCGCTTCGACCAGGCCTGGACCGAGAGCCCGATCTGCCAGCCGGCCCGCGCCTCGCTACTAACCGGCCGCTACCCCAACGACCACGGGGTGCTCGGCAATTTCGCCGGCGACTGCCAACCCGAATGGGACACCTTCCCCCGCCGCCTGCAACAGGCCGGCTACACCACGGCGTCGATCGGCAAGACGCACTTCGCGTCATGGCCGATGATGGTCGAGCCGGGAACGCCAGCGCCGACCGACGAGTGGATCGGCAGCTTCGGGTTCGACCACGTCGTCGAGGAGTTCGACCGATACGTGCACGTCGGCGAGTGGGAGACGCCCTACATGCGGTTCCTGCACGAACACGACGCCCTCGACGCGTACCGGGAGGTGATCGGCGCCAACTTCCGGGGCGGGGACCGCCACTGGAACGGCGTCACCTCTCCCCTGCCCCAGGAACTCGACCTCACGTGCTTCTTGGCCGACGAAGCGCAACAGTGGATGGGCCGCCAGTTGAGCGACCGACCGTGGTTCCTACAACTGTCGTTCGTGCAGCCCCATGTGCCGCTTATGGGCGACCCGATCTGGGCCGATCACTACGCCGACGCCGAGATCGAGCGCACCGTTCGGTCCGAGCCGACACCGACGACAGACGAATGGGCCACCCACCTGAACTGGCTTCGCAAACACTCACACAGCGAGCTCCTGACCGACGACTTCGTGCTGGCCGGCGCCCGTCAGTACTACGCGATGGTGTCCCTGATCGATCAGCGCATCGGTGACCTACTCGCCCAGTTGGAGCGGCACGACCAGCTCGACAACACGTGGATCGTCTATTCGGCCGACCACGGCGAGATGCTCGGCGACCACGGGCTCATGGCCAAGATGAACTTCTACCGGTCCTCGGTCCGGGTGCCGCTCATCGTGCGTCCACCCGCGGGGACCACGGGCCGGGTCGAAACGGCGCCGGTCCAGGCCTTCGACGTCGCCGCCACCCTGCTCGATGCCGGCGCTGCGCCGGGCCTCGACGGGGCGCCGTCCCGGTCGTTGGTGCCCCTCGTGACCGGCACCGACGCGGCAACCCGTGACAGCGTCGTGAGCATGATCCGCATGCGCCCCGGACTGCCGACCTGGCAGGCCATCAGCAACGGGAGTTGGCGGGCCACCATCAACGCCGACACCGACGAAGCGAGCGAACTGTTCGACCTCGCCACCGACTCCAACGAGACCACCAACCGGGTCGGCGACCTCAGCGTTGACGACGAGCTCGACCTCCTTCGCGACCAGCTGACGTCGACTCTGGAGTCGGCATGACCGAGACCGTCGAGGGGGAACTTGAACGCCCGTGGTCGACGCCGACTAGGCCCCGGGTCCGTCGCTCTTTCCATTAGTCAAGCCGTTCTGCCAGATCGTTACCCGACTTAGGATCCGTGTATGGGGGACTCGAACACGCTTGCCGATGACGACTCCCGCATCGTGGCTGACGCACAGGGCCGACTTGCAGACCGATCGCTGCACGAGCACACGAAGCGCCTAGCTCCCAACATGTACGAGGTGCGTGACGGAGTTTGGTGCCTCGTAGGAAACGGCCTGTCAAACCAGACATTCCTCCGCGGTCCTGAAGGCATCATCGCAATCGACACCGGTGAGTCGGTGGAGGAGATGCGGAGCGCCTTGGACCAACTGCGTCGAGTCACGACAGAGCCAGTGGTCGCGGTGGTCTACACACATTTTCACTACGTCAACGGGACAGTGGCGCTCACGGAGCAGGAACCAGTCGCCGCTATCTGGGGGCATGAGCGCGTCGCTCAGAACCTTGAACGGGCCGCTATGGAGATCGCTCCTGCCTACAGTCGTGGGCTTGTCGAGCAGTTCGGCATCCAACTACCTGACGAGGGACCTGATGGGCTCGTCAATGTGGGATTGGGCCTCGCCTACCGAATGCCACATCACGCACCGTCGACGCCCGGCTACGTGGCAGCCGACCGCACCTTCACGGAGCAGGTCACGGTAAACCTCGCAGGGCTGGAGATGCAGGTGACGCCTGCGCCTTCCGATGCCGACGACTCGGTCACTCTTTGGTTCCCTCACCTCAACGTGGCGATTCACAACCTGGTGTGGCCAGCGCTATTCAACGTATTTGCTATTCGAGGGGAGGAGTACCGCGATCCACGGGTGCTGCTCAACGGACTTGACCACCTCCGTTCCCTCAACGCCGAGCACCTCGTGGCAACCCACGGGCCCCCCTTGTCGGGGAAGGAGGAAATAGCGCGAAGGGTTACCGCCTATCGCGACTCAATACAGTTTTTGTGGGACCAGACAGTCCGCTGGACAAACCGCGGAGCGACGAGTTCAGAACTCGCGCACCGAATCCATTTGCCAGCGATGTACGACGAGGACTGGTTGACGCAACAGCACTACGGCTTAGCAGAACACCACGTCCGCCAAATCCGGGCCGGCCTCTTCGGATTCTTCGACGGCGATCCGGTAGCCCTACTTCCACTTGATACGACCGATGAAGCAGAACGAATGATCTCAGCTATGGGCGGTGAAGAGAAGGTGAGGACGCTCTGCATCGAGGCACTCGGTGGAACCGACAACGATTGCCGTTGGGCTCTGTCATTAGCTGGCCGTCTCGCGCGCCGACCGGAATCGACGCAACAGGACCAACGGCTGCTCGCTGACGCTCTTCGTACCGCGGCCAGGCGCACGACCTCAGCAAACGTTCGCAACTGGTGTCTCACAAGAGCTCTCGACCTCGATGGGAGCATCGACATGTCGAGGCTGAGAACGCATCGATTCAGTCGGCGACAGGTAGCACGGTGGTCGCTTGACGCAGCGGTATCTGTGCTACGGGTTCTTGTTGAACCCGACCGGCTTACCGGTGTCGATCTGCACCTGGCTGTGGTACTCGACGGCGAACGTACGGGTATCCACTTTCGCAACCACATCGCCTGCCCAACAAAGGGAGTTGATGCCGAGGCTGTGCTTACGGGGTCCAGGAACGTTTGGGATCAGATTTTGACAGGTTCGAGCGACATTCGTAGCGCTGTGGACTCAGGCGATTTGTTACTCGAGGGCGATACGGCACGGGTGTTCCAGGCTCTCGCGGCGATTGATCACCCGGGGTTTGAATAACCGACTAGGCCCTGTCGAGGAGTTCGATCAACACGTTGCCGTGGCATGCCTTTGGCGCACACCAACAACCCAGTCTTTTGCTCCGGAGCTCTTCTAGTGAGCTCATCAACTCTGGCTGAGCGACCACCCATTCCCGGTAGGCGTTGATTGCACGCTCGCGTTCAGCGTCGCTGTCATTGGCCATAACGAATGGGTTTCCCCATTTGCTGTCGTCGACACCGTGTTCGGGGACGGCGCGTCCGATGTAGACGTCGTATTCGTCGACCTGGTTGTGCACGACGGTTGTTCGGTTCACGGTCTCCAGTGTGCCCGTCGGCGACGTCTCTCTGACTCGGCCATCGGCACCACGTGTTCCCTGACCCACCGAGAGCGGCGGGATACCCCGCCCGCTCAGACCGGGGTCGGTGCGGTACCGAGGAAGCGCTCCACATTGCCGGCGTAGAAGGCCTCGAGCGCCGCCGGGCCAACACCGTCCATGGTCGCCTCGAACTTCCGGATCGGATCGCTCGAGCCCTCAGGGTGGGGGTAGTCGGACGCGAAGCAGAGCATGTCGGGGCCGAGCTGTTCGATGAGCCAGCCGATCGGCTCACCGGCGAACGGCGCAAACCGGACGCGCTCACGGGCGACGTCGGAAGCCCTCCGGCTTCTTGGAGCAACAGCCCGGGTCGAGCGCTCCACGAAGTCGAGCTTGTGGAGCCAGCCCGGCACCCACGACGCCCCATGTTCGAGCGAGAGGCACCGCAGCCTGTCGTGACGCTCGAAGACCTCGTCGAGGATCATCGCCGAGAGGAACAGCTCAGCCGAGTTGTGCATCGCGACGAGACCCAGGTTCGAGTCCGGCGCATCACCGCCTGCGGCAGTGGAACCGCGCCCATTGTTTTTGAAGCTCGGCGAGACGGGGTCGTAGTGGCCGTTCACCGCGATGTGTACCAGCAGTGGGACGTCCCGTTGAGCGAAGCGAGCCCAGACCGGATCCAAGTCGGGGTGCGTGAACGAACGCGCTTTTGGATCAGCCTCGTTCGTGTCCACCATGACCGTGTAGCAACCATCGGCGAAGGCCTCGTCGAGGAGTGCGCCGGCCACGTCAGGGCCGAGTGAGAGCGGCACGTACCCTCCCGCGAGCAACCGCTCGTCGTGGGCACAGAAGCGGCCCATTGCGCGGTTGTGGACGCGGGCACCGATTTCGAGCGCCTTTGCGTCGTCCTCGTGAGCGATTTGGTGGAACGAGAACGTGCCGAGCACGATCTGACGCTCGAAGCCGAGGACGTCGAGTGCGTGGGACCGTTCGGCCGGATCGAACGCACCGAGGCGGGACCAAGGACTACGGCTTATGTCGAACATGCCAGCTTCGAACTTGGCCATCAACTCGGGATCGGCATTCCGACGATCGAGGTGTTCACGACCCCGGTCGATGGCCGCCAGAGAGACCGGCAGCTCGGTTTGTGCGTCCATCGGCCGGATGAAAGCGGCTTCCTCGTCAGTCGCGACCGCGTGAAGAAAGTCGTCGAGTTCGAAGAGGTGGCTGTCGACGTCGATGATCCGTCGGTTTCCTGCGTACGTCATGCCGGTACGTCCCCGATTGGCTGGCGGAAGCGAATCTCACTATACGTCCGGTGCCGGAGAGGGGCCTAAACGCTCAGAGCTTCCGGAGATGCTTCGACTCGCTGGCCGATGGTTCGGTCCATTCCTTACTGACAGCCCTGTACTCCTGTGGGAACTCTCCGCCGACTCGCTCTCCACCGGACCATCGGGGTCTATGGTCCGCGCCGTGCCCGAATTCCTACCGCCACCACCCCTGGACCTCGATGCACTACGTGCCGGTCGACTGACCCGGCTCCAGGAAACCATGGTTGAGTGCCGCCTTGACGTGTGTGTGCTGACCAACCCGGTGAGCCTCCGGTACGCCGCCGACTACCGGGGCTTTCCTCTGTTCCAGAGCCACATCCCTTCGACCTACCTGATTGTTCCTGCCGCGGGCCCGCTGGTGCTCTACGGCGGCTATTCCGGTCCGCTCGGCACCATCGATGATGCTCGGCCGGCTCATTCGGTTACCGCCTTTGATGCCGGAATGGACCTGTCAGCGGTCGCAGCTGGGTTTGCCGGCGATGTGGCCACCTACCTTTCCGAGGTCGGATTGCCGCCAACGGCCACGGTCGGCCTGGAGCGCACGTCGCCCAGTGGACATGCGGCTCTGACTGACGCCAACCTGCGTGTCGTCGACGCCGAGACTGCAGTCGAGTTGGCTCGGAGTCGCAAGTCGCCACTGGAACTCGACGCCCTGCGGTACTCGATTGACGTAGCTGAGCACGGTATGGCGGTGATGGAGGATGCCCTGGTCCCCGGAGTCAGCGAGAATCAACTGTGGTCCATCCTCCATCAGGTCAATATCGCCCACGACGGCGACTGGATCGATGGGCGGATGCTGTGCTCCGGCCCCCGCACCAACCCGTGGAACCAGGAGGCCTCTGACCGGGCCATCGAAGTCGGCGATCTGGTGTCGTTCGACACCGACATGATCGGGCCGTTCGGCTACTGCGCCGATATCTCTCGGACATTCCTATGTGGAGACGTGCCCCCCACCGCCGAGCAGAGCGACCTATACGAACTGGCCCGAGCTGAGATCGAACACAATACGGCCCTCCTGCATGTTGGAGCCTCGTTCCAGGAGTTGTCCCAGGCTGTGCTTCGCCAACCCGACGACGTCGTCGCCCAACGCTACGTCTGTGCCTTCCACGGTGTGGGAATGAGCGATGAGTACCCAAGGATCCCATACCCCGACGACTGGGTCCGCTGCGGCTACGACGGCGAAATTGAGGACGGGATCGTGCTGTCCGTAGAGAGTTACGTGGGGCGACTGGGAGGCACACAGGGTGTGAAGCTCGAGCAGATGGTTCAGGTGACGGCCGGCGGGGTCAAAGCCCTGTCCTCATATCCGCTCTGGACTGAGGGCCACTAGTGCTGAGCCCCGAGGAGTACAACCGCCGCGACGCCGTAGGGCTCGCCGCGCTGGTGGCCACCGGTGAGGTAACGGCAGCCGAGGTTGTAGAGATGGGCATGGCCAGGATCGAGGCGGCAGAACGACCGTTGAACGGCGTGGTCACCACCTGCTTCGACGACGCCCACCGCGACGTCGGTGCACGCCTGCCGATTGGTCCGCTGGCCGGCGTGCCGTACCTCGTCAAGGACCTCAACACCTGGGTTCGGGGCATGCCGGCTACGAACGGAAGTCGGGCCCTTGCGGACTTCGTACCCGACCGCGACGCCGTGCTGGTCGAACGCCTGCGGAACGCCGGCCTGATCCTCCTCGGGAAGACAAACACCCCGGAGTTCGGCCTAAACGTATGCACGGCACCGGCACTGTTCGGAGTCACCCCCAACCCTTTCGATCCGACCCGCAGCGCCGGTGGTTCGAGCGGCGGTTCAGCTGTCGCCGTGGCGACCGGCGTAGTACCCGCTGCACATGCCACCGACTCCGGAGGGTCGATTCGAATTCCGGCCTCGAACTGTGGGTTGTTCGGACTTAAGCCCTCGCGATCGCGGGTGCCGCTCGGGAACGACCAACCCGAGGGTCTCGGTGGGCTGAGTGCCGGCCACGCCGTGACCCACAGTGTCCGTGACTCAGCGGTTCTGCTCGACGCCACCGCCGGGCCCCTGCCCGGTCGGGTCAACGAATTTCGCGGATCGGCGGAGTCCTTCGTTGATGCGCTGGTCCGGGATATGCCGGAACTCCGCGTGGCGTTGTGGACCGACGGCCTGGCTGGTGAAGCCGTGTCGGAAGAATGCGTACTAGCTACCACCGAAGCGGCGCTCCTCTGTGAGTCAGTTGGCTGCCTCGTCGAGGAGGTGCGACCACCTGTTGAGGGAGGAGCACTTCGTGACGCGCTCGACGTGGTGTTCACCACGAATATCCGACAGGTGGTGCAGGCCGTGCTGGCCGATCGGCCAACCGCCATGGCAGAAGGACTCCTGGAGCCGATCACGGTGGCCTGCTTCGAGGCTGGCGCACGCCATGACGGTGTCGCCTACGAGGCGGCACTGGGCCACGCGCGGAGAGTGGCCCACACCATGGAGGAGTTCTTCGAACGGTTCGACCTGCTGCTCACTCCCACGCTTGCCGAACCGCCAATGGCTCTGGGTCGGCTCGACATGCAGACCGACAATTGGGACAGTTACTTCCAGCACCTCCTGGATGCAATCCCGTTCACCCCGCTGTTCAACGTGACCGGTGGTCCGGCGGCATCAGTGCCCCTCGGGTGGTCCGGTGGCGGCCTACCAATTGGGGTCCAGTTCGGCGCAGCCGTTGGCTCTGAGGCCACGATCCTGCGTCTGGCCCGTGAACTCGAGCAAGCAAAACCATGGCATGACCGAATCTGACCGGACGCTGACTCTCTACGACGCCTTCTCGGAGGTGGCAGGTGGTGGCAGCGTCGCCGGTGTGGTCGGGGCTGCTTCGGGATTGAGTGCTGAACGGATGCAGCAGATGGCGACTCAGGTGGGGGCGCCGGCTACCTGTTTCGTAACCGGTCTAGGTTCAGGAGTCGTCGACGTCAGGTTCTTCTCAACGCTCACCGAGTACCCAATGTGCGGTCATGGGACTATCGCTCTCTTCACCTGGCTAGTCGAAGAGAACCAACTGGGAACGGACCCAGGAGCGGTGTCATGGACCCTCCGGACGCCGGGGGGTATGGCGACAGTCGATGTGGCGATAAGGGCTAGCGGGCGACCGGAAGTCATGCTGACACTGGACCCAACCGTTGCCGGACCCTGTCCGGTTGGCGTCGACGACGTGGCTTCACTTCTGGGGATTGAGACCGGGACGATCATCGGGCCGTTGGGCCTGGAAGTAGCGAGCTCCGATTTCACACACCTGTTGGTCCGAGTTGACCGGCTAGCCACCATCGTGGGGCTTAGCCCGGACTATGGGGCCATCATGGATCTATGCCGCCACATCGGAG
>Ga0257111_1000780_pt1 | contig 13146 bp, 14 predicted proteins | sample LP_taG_6_FD_191567 | JGI IMG/M metagenome (GOLD analysis project Ga0257111, IMG submission 191567) | Marine microbial communities from Northeast Subartic Pacific Ocean, Canada - LP_J_2015_P26_500m | ecosystem: Environmental > Aquatic > Marine > Oceanic | place: Canada: Northeast Subartic Pacific...
ACTGGCCGTGGCGGTCGACGAAGAGGTTCGCCGTGGATCCGTAGACCAACTGGAAGCCCTTGTTGGCGATCGTGGCGAAGTGCTTGGCCGGTATGCCCTTGCCCATGATCCGCCCGGTGACGGAGACGAACTGGCAGTAGAGGTACTGGATCTCCTCGACCTCGATACGCCTCTGGATCTCGGCAACCTGCTCGGCCCGCCCCGGTGCCTCGATGAACTCCTGGATGTCAGTCATGTTCTCCCCCTTGCGCCCTGGGCGCTTTCCACCTGACCACCGGTCTCCACCGAAGGGTGCCCGCGGTCACGTCTGTTGGACTGGGGTACCATAGCAATCAAGAACAAGCACTGCCAGTGAAACCTTCCGCTGCAGGAAAGTTTCTCTACACACAGGGGTGATTGCGTTTGGCTACGCTGGTCACAAGGTGTTGCGATGGTGCGTCCTGAGATGGCGAGGCGTCGACCGTCCCGGGAACGGGCAGCCAGGGGGAAGAAGATGACGATCACGGTGGCAGAGCGTTCCCGGCTCCTCATGCCCGGCATGGCCAACTTCGAACCCGGCGTGGAGCGCTACCGGATCACCGGAGGCGCCGTGACCGCCATGCTCATGGGTGCCGGCGACAGGCTCGAGATCATCGATCCCGAGGGCTGCCAGCCCGTCGAGGTGGCGGCCTTCGACCGGGACGGGAAGTCCGACCCCGGCCTACTCGGACACTCGTCGGGTGCTCCGGCCACGGGCATCGCCGCGATCCTGGCCGGCAACCAGCACGACGCCCGGCGGGTGGCTGATGCCCTCGCCATCAGGGGCATTGACCTGGGCGCCACCACCGCCATCCACTGCTTCTCCCGGGACTCGGCCGCAGCCGAGACCGTCTGGATGACCGCTTCGGCCGACGTGGTGTGCGTGATCGGCGTACCGGGCGGCGACATGTCCCCCGAGGACCAGAACACACCGACCGACGTCATCGCCTTCATCCACCGGACCGCTCCCCCGGCACCCGGCCTCGAGATCCTCCCCACCCCGCTGGCCGACCAGAACCAGGACCTCCGCGTCAAGGCCGCCACGGCACGGGCCTACGAGGTGAATGCCGGCGAGTTCATCCAGGTCATCGACGTGGAGGGACGCGAATGCTCGGACTTCCAGTGCTTCGACGCCGCCCGCCTGGAAGGCGGCGTGGAGGCTGCACTGGACGCCACGATCACCCGCAGCCTCATGGGCGCCAGCTACCCGATGCCGGGCCTCTACGCCAAGTACTTCACGCACGACTTCACGCCGATGGTGGAGATCATCCACGACACGGTGGGCCGCCACGACACCTTCAACACGGCCTGCAACGCCAAGTACTACGAGGACATGGGCTACCCGGGCCACATCAACTGCAGCGACAACTTCAACTCCGTTCTGGCCCCGTACGGCATAGCCCCCCGGCGCGGCTGGGGGGCAATCAACTTCTTCTACAACACCAACCTGGACGACTCCAACCAGCTCTTCTTCGAGGAGCCGTGGTCCCGGCCCGGCGACTACGTCCTGCTCGAGGCACTGACCGACCTGATCTGCATTTCGTCGGCGTGCCCCTGCGACATCGACGCCGCCAACGGTTGGCTGCCCACCGACATCCACGTCCGCGTCTACCCGGCAACCAGCACCTTCAAGAAAGCGACGGCCTTCCGCATGACAACCGATGCCGACCCAGAGCTGACCAAGGAGACCGGCTTCCACCCCCGGACCTCCGCCCTCACCCGAAACTTCACGGAGTACAACGGCTACTGGTTGGCCAACAGCTACACCAACCACGGCCCGATCGACGAGTACTGGGCCACCCGCGAGAAGGCCGGGATCATCGACCTGTCCCCGCTACGCAAGTACGAGGTGACGGGACCGGACGCCGAGCTGCTGCTCCAGACCTGCATGACCCGCAACGTCCGCAAGCTGGCCGTCTGCCAGATCGTCTACACGGCAATGTGCTACGACACTGGCGGCATGATCGACGACGGGACGCTGTTCCGACTGGGTCCCGACAACTTCCGGTGGATCGGCGGCTCGGACGCCAGCGGGCTCTGGCTGCGGAAGCAGGCCCAGGAGCTCGGGCTCCACGCATGGGTCCGCGACTCCACCGACCAGCTCCACAACGTGCAGGTCCAGGGGCCACTCAGCCGGGAGATCCTCTCGGAGGTCATCTGGACCCGACCCGACCAGGCATCCGTCGAGGAGCTGGGCTGGTTCCGCCTCTCCGTGGCCCGGATCGGCCACGCCGACGGCATTCCGATCATCCTGTCGCGTACCGGCTATACGGGCGAGCTGGGCTTCGAGATCTTCTGCCACCCCTCGAAGGCGCCGGAGGTGTGGGACGCCATCTGGGAGGCCGGGGAACCAAAGGGCCTCACGCCACTCGGGTTCGAGGCCCTGGACATGCTGCGCGTCGAGGCCGGGCTGGTCTACGCCGGTGCCGAGTTCTGCGACCAGACGAACCCCTTCGAGGCCGGCATCGGCTTCACGGTTCCGCTCAAGACCAAGGAGGACGACTTCATCGGTCGCGATGCCCTGGTCCGTGCCAAGGAGCACCCGCAGCGCGTCCTGGTCGGCCTGGACCTGGTCGGCGACGACCTGGTGGGCACCGGCGATCCGGTCATGGTCGACCGCCAGCAGGTCGGCATCATCACCAGCGGGGCCCGGTCACCGATCCTGCGGAAGAACATCGCCCTGGCCCGACTGTCGGTGGAGCACGCCGAGATCGGCACCGAGGTCGAGGTGGGAAAGATGGACGGCCACCAGAAGCGTCTACCGGCAACCGTCGTGCGCTTCCCACACTACGACCCGGACAAGGAGCGCGTGCGCAGCTAGAAGCGCTCCCGCAACTGGTCTCAGATCGCCTGCCGGGCCTATCTGAATACTGGCCTCCGTGGGAACGGACCTACTGGCGGAATCGGGCCCGGAAGAGGTCCCGGTCCACCTCCGTCGGCCACGGGTCACCGACAAGCATCCCCGCCGCCAGGCCACCCAGTGCCGGTGCGCACTTGGCTGCGTAGCCGTTGCCGCCGACGCAGCAGGCGATCCGCCCTTCACCCGCACCCACCCAGTCGATGGCCGGATGGCCGGTCGGCGTGTAGGTGGTGACGCACGAGCCGGTCCACCGACCAGCCACCCGTAATCCGGGGAGCAGATCCCCGAGGATCCGGTCGAGTCGTGCCGCCGTAGCCGGATCGCCGTCGGTCCGGTACCACGCCCCCAGATCAGCGGCCGAGGACCGGACGTGGTCGTCCTGCGGCGTCCCGATCTTGAGAAGGTGGTAGCCCGGTCGGGCCGGATCCGGAACGGGTGGCGTCAGGTAGAAGTCGCCGGTCGGATCGGCGTGCTTGGCGATGATGCTGGGCATCCCCGACAACCGGTCCGCCTCATCGCTGTCGAGGGCCACGTACAGCTGGGTGTGCAGTGCGTACTCGACGTCCAGACCAACCAGCGGCGTGTCGCCGTGCCCCGAGAAGGCCCCGGTGGCCAGCAGCGCCCGGTCGGCGCTGATCGGACCGACGTCGGTACCGACCTCGACGCAGTGGTCGGAGACGGTGACCGACCCGACCAGGGCGTCGACCACGGTCGCGCTGGCCCCGACAGCGGCTAGCACCTCAGCGCGGACATGGGCCCGCGGGTCCACGTAGCCTGCGGGCGCAGGCTCGTACATGGTGTCCAGGCCCTCCGCAAGGGACAGGTACGACATGGCCACCATGGCCTCGGCCGCCGGGCGACGGCTGCACCCCAGGTCGAACCTCTCGTCGGCGAGGGCCAGGAGGTCTATCCCCTCCGACGCCTCCACCCACAGGTGGCCGGTTCCGACCGTGCAGCTGATGCCGGTACGGGCCGTCAGCATCTCGAACTGTTCCACCGATCGCTGCGCCAGCCAGGCGCGGAGCGGGTCTGGGTCGATCGTGCGACAGACACGGGCGATGTCGTGGTGGCTGGCGAACACGCCGGTGTGGTTGCGATGGTCAGCCGGCTCCGGCTGGCCGATGAGGACCACATCGCAACCGGCGTCGGCCAGCCGCCGGGCAGCCGAACTTCCGAGCATGCCGCACCCGACCACGGCGACGTCGTAGCAGTGGCCGTCTATCAACTGGAGATGCCCGACGACTGGATGATCAGTCTTCGCCGGGTGGCCTCACCTCGGCGAACATGTTCCAGACGAGGAAGACGACGGCCACGGTGGCCGCCAGTGCGCTGGTGAGGAGACCCAGGCTCCGGATGAACTCGCCGCCGGACAGCCACTCCCGCCACAGTACGGCCGCAGAGAAGCCGGCTGCGAACCACGCCAGACGACTACCCGTGCGGATCATAGCGATCGTCACGATGGCCGTGAGGATCACCAACTGCCCCTCGCCGACCTGGATACCCCGCAGCGTCCGCCCGTCATCGACGGCCCACGGCATAAACGCCGAGAAAACGATGACGGCGGCGGCCACCTCCGCAACGCGGAGGCGCACCGCCGCCCTCATCTAACTACTTTCCCGGTAACTGCTGCTCGCCAGAGCTAGCAGCAGGTACCGCCACCACCAACGACGTTCACCGCGATGATGACGAACACGATGCACAGAGCTGACAGGATCAGCATCCCACGCTCGTAGCTCTTCTTATGGGTGTGGTTCTCCTGGAACTCGATCTGCTTGCCGGCCATCTCACTCACCTCCCATCGGTGCAGTCGGTGCAGCATCCCGTGCGGCCAGCCGAGCGGCCGCATGGTTGAGGTTCTTGTCCTCGTTCCTGATGATGTGAATCATGCTCAACAGGAACGCTGCGATACCCAGGCCCGTGAGCAGGAAGATGATGCTCTCGTTGTCGGCAAAGGTGTATATGGCACTGTTCGCTTCAAGTGCCTCCGCCCAATCGGCGTAGGGAAAACTATCCATGACTTTTCACACTCCTTTTCAGACTGAACTGTCGATGTCGTTCGCTTCTGCCTCACGCAGGGCCCTTGACTTTCGGGTCGCCCAGATGCCCGCAGCCACGACGACTGCGTACATCAGTGCGATGGCCCCGATGAGTTCCAGCATTGATCAGCCTCGGATCACCTGACTGGCGGCCCTGACGAGTACCGGTGCCGCTGGTACCTCAGTGCCGTCGGCCTCGACTATGACCTCGTCAGTGGCGGCGAAGTCCGGGTAGAAGTCCGTGCCGAACTCGGCGAGGTCGATGCCCTCGAGCTCCACCTCTAGCGGGACCCGAAGCAGGTTGGCCCGCTTCAGGACCCACGAGATCGCGTAGCCGGACAGGAAGGCCAACGGTATGAACGTGGCAATGCCGACAAGCTGGCCAAGGATGGTCACCCGGACGTTGCCCGAGAATCCACCGGTTGGATAGCCGCTGGCGAAGATGCCCATGAAGAGCACGCCCAGCATTCCCGTCCAGCCGTGGACGGCCACCGCCCCGACCGCATCATCCACCCTCATCTTCGTCTCCTGCCAGGTGCCGATCCACACGGCGAACGCCGCACCGGCCATTGCCAGCAGATAGGTCAGCGACGGGGCGTAGATGTCAGCACCGGACGACACGGCGATCACGCCGGCGAGACCGCCCGAGAGGGTCCAGAACGGATCCCCCTTGGAGCAGATGTAGCCGCTCATGAAGCCACCGGCGAAGGCGATGGTGATCGTGTAGGTGATCGCACCCAACGTGGTCGGGTTGTAGTAGATCGTGTTCCAACCCGGAGCCTCACCAGGCAGCACAGCCAGGCACGCCGCGTAGAAGGCGTAGAAGGCCGTGAAGATGATCATGAGGCCCATGAGGGTCATGTGGAGGTTGTGGGGCTTGAAAGCCCGTGTACCTCCGGAGTCGTCGTACTTCCCGACCCGTGGACCCAGGTTGAAAAGGACACCCAGGGCGAATATCCCGGCTACACCGTGCACCACACCGGAAGCGGCAAAGTCATGGAAGCCGAAGTGGACCGTGAGCCAACCGTGCCAGCTCCAACCCCACGCTGCGGCGAGGATCCAGACGAACGCACCGAGGAACACGGTGAGCACCAGGTATGCCGAGACGCGGATGCGCTCGATGCAGGCGCCCGACATGATCGAGCCGGTGGTCCAGGAGAACAGCAGGAACGCCGCCCAGAAGACGGCCATGACGTGGTCGCCGATGTTGGGGCCCATCAACTCGCCCCACGGGTTGCCCCATGTGCACTCGGCACCGTGGATGGCATCGCCGACGCTCGGAATGAACCCCTGCGACATGCAGAAGTAGGTCCACCAACCGGCGTAGTAGAACGCCGGTGTCACCACTGCGATGGTCATGATGTTCTTGACCGCCGTCGACATGACGTTCTTGCGGCGGCTTACGCCTGCTTCGTAACTCATGAATCCCACGTGGAGGAACCACATGAAGACCACCGTCACGAAGTAGTAATTCTCAATGAAGATGTCATCGCCCATCATCGTGCCGTCACCTCCTCACCCGGACTGCGAACAAACACGTGCATGGTGGCTTCTCCCCACTTAGATGGACATACCGGTTCGATTCCGTGCCCCTGGTCCCCACCCGCGGACCGTCGGGCACGCCGACCGTTACTGTTACGAATGTCACAGTAGCACTAGCGCACCGCCCACGCTAGGAAACACACCGCCCACGCTAGGAAATGTTCCTCCCCCTCAGGAAACCCCCCGGGGGGAGTGGGAGAGAAGAGATAGGCCTAACCGGTGGGCATTCGGACCCCACCGGCGCCCGAACGGGCCACCACGGGCGGCTCCGTCCGGGGATCAGGGGTTGTGGTGGACGGCGATCACGACGCCGGTGTCGGCGTGGATCTCGACGGCCGTCCGGCGCTCGAAGCCGCCGTCGGTTCCCTCGGCCTCTATCCAGAAGGTGACGCCCCATACCGCCGTCGGCGGAAAGCCCTTACGACCCAACTCGGCGTTGGTGTGCTGGGGAACGAAGTCAATCTCGGCGCGGGCGATCCGGACCGCCTCGTCGCCGGCGATGCCGGTCCCTCCCAGGCACCCACCGAGGTAGCCCCCGACGAGGATCACGACCAGTACCACGAACATTCTGGCAGCGATCGACCACTGTCGAAACCAGTTCATCGGTCCTGCCTTTCCTGATAGGACACCCAGAGGCGAAGGGCAAGATAGCCCAGCACGTGCGTCATGCCCACGACCGAGATCCACCAGAAGGTGAGCCGAGTGTCGAACTTCTGCTGGCGGGCCTCCCACCATGTCAGCCCGAGGGCGGCGACCAGCAGCAGGAAGAGGACGGCGCTCTGATGTGCGCCCATCAGCCAGAGAATTCCCATTTCGTCTCGCTACTCCGTTGCCGGAAAGACCTTGACCGACATGAACCGGACCGGCAACTCGACGAGCCTGACAGGGCCGTGGGCCACCTCACCGTGGATCTGGATCGTGTCACCCGGCCCGAGCAGGTAGTTACTGGGCCCGTACCCGTACTCCATGACACCTTCCAGGATGTGGAGAAACTCGACGCCCTCGTGCTGGAAGAGTGGAAACACGTCGTCAGCCGACCCCAGGGTGACCATCATCGGCTCGATGATCCTGGTCCTACCGCGTAGCGACCCGAGGTCCTCGTACACGTGGCCGGGGCGGCTGCCCTCGTGGAGGATCTCCATGCGATCGCCGGCCCTCACGATCACGACGTCGTGTTCCTCGTCCAGGCCACGGAAGAAGGCGGTGATCGGCACGCCGGCTGCATGGGCCAGGCGCGTGAGCGTGGAGAGGCTCGGCGAGGTCTGACCATGCTCGATCTTGGACACCATGCCGAGGGAGATCTCCGCCACCTCGGCGAACTGCGCCATGGTCAGCCCGAGGGTGCGACGTGCATCACGGACACGTTCTCCGACCACCCGACAGACGTCATCCGATGAGAAGGAGGAGGTGACCCCCGCCTGATCGTCCACTGTCATCACTGGTCTCCCCCTGTCTCGGCATCGATCGGCGGGAGAAGCAGAGTGGGAACTCCAGCCCACGCCCGGATCCAGCCGACTCCTCCGATCGTACCTACGTTCCAGCACGGTAGTTGTCACTCCCCTCTGGGTGAAGATCCACACACAGGATCGGCGGCACCCGGTCGCCAGGTCCGGACCAACCCGTGGCCAGGCTCCGATCCGCCGACGACGCCCCCCTAGGCTGCCCCGGATGCCGGACGTGGTGGTGGTCGGAGCGGGGGTGCTGGGGGCTTCGATCGCCCTCGAAATGCAGCGGGCGGGCCGCACCGTCACCGTCGTCGACAAGGGCATGTCGGTGGGAGGCGGATCCACCAGCTCCAGCTCGGCAGTGATCAGGTACAACTACTCCACACTCGCCGGGGTGATGTCGGCCTGGGAGTCCGCTCACCGATGGTGGACCTGGGCCGACCACCTCGAAGTGCCCGAGGGGGCCGGCCCCCTCGCCACCTTCCACGGCTGTCCGACGATCCTGCTGGAGTCACCGGGCTTCGACCGGACCCGGATGCTGGGACTCCTGACGGACGTCGGAGTGGAATGGGAGGAACTGGACCGCGATGCCCTGGCCGGGCGGTTCCCCCGTCTCGATACCCGGGCCTTCTTCCCACCGCGTCGACCTGACGACGAGAGGTTCTTCGACGAACCGGGCGACCGCCTCGACGGTGTCCTGATCCCCAACGCGGGCTTCATCGACGATCCGCAACTGGCGGCGGTGAACCTGATGGACGCCGCCAGACGCCACGGGACCGTGCTGCGCCTGCGGACCCGGGTGGTCGGCGTGGCCACCGGCGGTGGACGGGTGGCCGGTGTGGAGCTGGCCGACGGCTCCACCATCGATGCTCCCGTCGTGGTCAACGCCGCCGGACCCTGGAGTTCGGCACTGAACCGCCTGGCTGGTGTCACCGACTCGATGGCTGTGTCGACCCGGCCGATGCGACAGGAGGTACACGTGGTCGGGAGCCCCCCCGGCTTCGGACTCCACGACGGGGGTGCACTGCTGGCCGACCTGGACCTCGGCTACTACAGCCGCCCCCAGCCCGGGGGCACCACGCTGGTCGGCAGTATCGAGCCGGACTGCGACCCGTTGGAGTGGGTGGAGGACCCGGACGAGGTCTCGCCGACTCCCACGGTGGAGTGCTTCGAGGCACAGGTCTGGCGGCTGGCCCGTCGCCTTCCCGACCTTGCCGTACCCCACCGTCCGACCGGGCTGGCCGGGGTCTACGACGTCACGCCCGACTGGCTCCCGATCTACGACCGGTCCTCGTTGGATGGCTTCTACCTGGCCATCGGCACGTCGGGCAACCAGTTCAAGAACGCCCCCCTGGTCGGCCAGATGCTTGTGGACCTGGTGGATGCCTGCGAGGCGGGACACGACCACGACGCGGATCCCGTGACGACAAACTGCCACCACATCGGCCAGACCCTGGACCTGGGGACGTTCTCACGCCTGCGGACCGGCATGACCACCAGCGGCACCGTGCTGGGCTGAGGCCCCCTACGGGGCGCAGGTCTGCGAGGCTCGGCCGATGGACGCCGTCTACGACTCCTCCGGCGGCCGCTCCTCCACCGACCGCTTCCCCGTCGGAGCGACCGTGACCCTCGAGGACCTGGCCAACGACGCCCACCCGTGCCTGGCCCGACTCCGGGACGCCGAACCGGTCTCGTGGCTACCGGCCATCGGGGGCTGGCTGGTGACCGGGAGGGAACCCGCCCTCACCGTGCTACGAGACGCCGATTCCTTCACCGTGGACGACCCCCGCTTCTCGACCGCTCAGGTGGTGGGACCGAGCATGCTCTCCACCGACGGCGACGACCATGCACGCCATCGGACACCATTCGCCGCGGCGTTCAGACAGGTCGCCGTCAGGGATGGATTCGAGGCGTGGACGTCCACCGAGGCGCGGCGACTGCTGGCCGGGCACCTGGCCCTCGGTCACTGCGACCTGAGGCAGGTACTGGCCGGACCGTTGGCAGTTGGCGTGATCGCCCGGGCCCTGGAGTTGGCCGACGCCGACCCTGATCGGATGCTGGGGTGGTACCGGGCGATCGTCGACGGTGTCGAGGGCGTGAACGCCGGCCGCGCTGTGGGCGACGGCACCCGCCGGGCCGTGGCCGACCTGCGCAGCGCCGTGGACCGCACGGTCCGGGACTCAGCCGGCTCGCTGCTGGCCGAGGTGGCCGAGGGAGGCTCGCTGACAGCGGATGAACTCTTCTCCAATACGGCCGTGCTCATGTTCGGGGCCATCGAGACCTCAGAGGGGATGACGGCCAACGCCCTAGCCCACCTCCTGGGCAGCGCCGACCAGCTCAAAGCCGTGGCGGCAGACCGGTCCCTCGTGCCCGATGCCGTGGAGGAGTCACTCCGGATGGAGCCGGCGGCCACCCTGGTGGACCGCTACGCCACCCGTGAGGTCGACCTGAGGGGAGAGCGGATCGGTGTCGGTGACCTGGTGACGGTGTCTCTGGCCGGCGCCAACCGGGATCCGGTCGTGTTCAATGATCCTGACCGGTTCGACGTGCGGCGCCCGAACCTCCACCTGCAACTGGCCTTCGTGAAGGGTCCGCACGTGTGCCTGGGCCTGCATCTGGCCAGGCTCCAGACGATTGCCGCAGTTGATGCCGTCCTGGACCTCCTGCCCGGCGTCAGGCTGGATGACGACTTCGAACCGGCCCGTGGGCTGGTGTTCCGGAAGCCGGCGGCAGTGCCCGTCGCCTGGGACCCGTCTGAAGGCGGACATGAAGACCGGACCGGGACCTCGCATGGAGGCAACGACCTCCGCGGGTCTAAAGCCGGCGTGACGAGGACATCAGGCGTTGACTTGGGTGATAGGTCATGCGTGCTGGAGGTTCGGGTCACTCCAAATGCCCGAAGGAACGACGTGCGCTACGAGGACAGGACCATCCGCATCCGGGTGGGTGCAGCGCCCGAGGGTGGCAAGGCCACCGAGGCAGCACGCCAGGCCCTAGCGAAAGCATTGGGCCTCCGCCGGACAGCGGTCGCGTTGGAAGCAGGGGCAACGTCGCGAACCAAACGGTTCCGGGTAAACGGACTCTCGGAGGCGACCGCTCGACAGCGGCTGTCGGGCTGACCGGTCAGGGGCGTCCGATGAGTTCGCGCAGAACCTCGACGTCTATCCCCAAGGTGGCTGCTGCTCCGGCAATATCGGGGGGTGGAGGCCCCAGAGCGGCCTGGAGGTCGGCAACAGTCACGCCGAGGGCCTCTGCCGCCTCGGTCAAGTCGGGTGGCCCACCGCGGCCATCATCAGGACCAGCTGCTCCTGGGTCACCGTTAGGCGCTCCGGAACCGGGGCCACCTGCTTCTGGGCCGCCGTCCGGCCCGGTGGCACCAGCACTTACCTCGCCGTTGAGGCAGCGACCCACGTACGGGTAGTCATTGGTGATGACGTACAGGTACTCGCCACCGATCGTGATGCCGTTGCACCTATCGAGCGCACCGCCCTCGTCGTTGTAGACCCAGTCAGAGGTGTAGGTGCCGTCAGGACTTGTTCCGTCGATATTGACCGCGCCCCTGGGGGGCAGGCTCAACACGCAATCTGTGCCGGTGCGGTCTGCCATTACTAACTCATAGCCAGGCTGGTAGGCACCGGACTTTGAGTAATACATAAGGAAGCCGTCAGCAGCGAAACCCACATGAACGAGGTCGTCGTCGTGCTCATAGGCCTCCACTAGGAGTTGAGAGACACCGTGATAGTGGTACTCACCTGTTGGTTGAACGTGGGCATTGTTGAAGTCGAACCCAAGGTTGTAGATGTCCTGAAGCGCCTCGACCCGGAAGGTCTCCCCGGTTCCACACGTAACATTCTCCGCTGTGCCAGGCTCAAACTTCACCCCATTGACCGCAACACCCGTCATCCTGACGTCGGTAGCGGCGCCCGTGTAGGTCGGTTCGGTAGTGAAGTCGTAACTGACATCTTGTTCAGAAATGGTGTTGGGGTTTCCGCTATTGGGAAAGTCACCGGTCTCGTGATCAGGCAGCGCATTGCTGTTGATGGTCCGGATCGACCCGTCGACAGTCACTGTCATCATCGTGCCGAACTCTTCGTCGACCAGGGTGTAGGAACCCAAATATTCCGAGCCGTTAGCCGTGGTCATTGCCGCAGTCGCGGCGGGCGCCTGAGTCGAAGTTGATGCGGCGGAGGCGGTCGTGGCGGGGTCCTGAGTCGAAGTTGATGCGACGGAGGCGGTCGTGGCGGGAGCCTGAGTCGAAGTTGATGCGACGGAAGCGGTCGTGGCGGGAGCCTGAGTCGAAGTTGATGCGACGGAGGCGGTCGTGGCGGGAGCCTGAGTCGAAGTTGATGCGACGGAAGCGGTCGTGGCGGGAGCCTGAGTCGAAGTTGATGCGGTCGTGACGGGTGCAGTCGTTCCCGCACTGCCACCACAAGCGGAGACCACCAGGAGCACAACTAGGCCAACAGCGCGTTTTGCGGTCATTTCGTGTTCTTCCTGCCACCAATGTAAAAACTGTTCTTAGTTGCGGCACTGTCAGTTCGATACATCTCTACTGATGACAACTACCCAGCAGTTATGCCATGCAACCAGCGTTACGCATGAATCTGGCCGGGGTTCATGAAGGACCTGTTGATGCTAGGTAAGAAGTCTGTTAGCGCTCCTCCTCGCACTTCGTGGATCCCTCCAGGGGGCCGGAACGCCCGAACCGTAGCGGTCCGGTCACAGGCCCTACGGTGGCGGCATGGCCCATGCCGAACGGCTGGCCGGAAGAGGAGCGAGACCATGGGCGCCGACGGCACCTGGAACATGACCATGAAGACCCCTATGGGCGAACAGGCGGGAACCCTCACGCTAGCCACCGAAGGCGGCACCCTCACCGGTTCGATGGGCGGCCCCCAGGGGTCGCTGGAACTGGAGGACGGCACGGTCGACGGTGACAGCCTGTCGTGGACTGTCAACATGACTTCGCCAATGCCCGTAAAGATTGAGGCCACGGCCACCGTCGACGGCGACACAATCAGCGGCGAGGCCAAGTTGGGTGCTTTCGGGACTGGGACGTTCAGCGGCACCCGGACCTGACGAACTCACCGTCTGGCCGAGCCGCCCTACCCCCAGCAGGGTCAGGTCCGCCGGCGAGTGGCTCCGGCCCACCAGTCACCCGGCTTGAGGCGTAGGCCAAATCCCAACCGCCCGTTCAGCCAGAGCATCAGCCCACGTAGGCGGGTGGCCGCCAGACGACGGCCAA
>Ga0257111_1000784_pt1 | contig 13125 bp, 10 predicted proteins | sample LP_taG_6_FD_191567 | JGI IMG/M metagenome (GOLD analysis project Ga0257111, IMG submission 191567) | Marine microbial communities from Northeast Subartic Pacific Ocean, Canada - LP_J_2015_P26_500m | ecosystem: Environmental > Aquatic > Marine > Oceanic | place: Canada: Northeast Subartic Pacific...
ATAAAGCAGCTCAGCCAGGAGAAATGATTTCACCGGTCTCAGCCGGAGGGGGTTTTACTGCAACGGGTATTTGTACCATTGTAGATATGGAATCGCTTGAAATTGAAGTAGACGTGAATGAAGCCTTTATAAACCGAGTTGAATCAGGACAGCCAGTAGTTGCTAATTTAAATGCTTATCCTAAATGGGATATTCCTTCAGAAGTAATCGCTATCATTCCCACTGCCGACCGAAACAAGGCTACAGTTAGAGTCAGAATAGGTTTGTTGGAGAAGGATGAAAGAGTTCTTCCAGATATGGGAATAAGAGTCTCTTTCTTACAAAAGATGGCAGAAACTTCTTCAGAGAGAAAAGAGGGGGTGGTGGTACCCAATGATGCAGTAATGAGTGAAGGGAATACTAGTTATGTCATGCTGGTTAATAAGAACGGAAGAATTGAAATTAAACAGATTGAGGTAGCTGAAGAAACTTCTAATTATTCTAGAATATTAAAAGGAGTCAAAGCAGGCGATCAGGTGGTTGCTTCTTATGACCAACAATTAGAAAATAATCAAAAAGTTACAGTAAATTAAAGGGAGAAAAGAATGTCAGATTCTTTAGTCAGCGTTAAAGAGGTCAACAAAACTTATAAAAGAGGTGGAGAGATACTGGTTGTATTGGATGATCTTAACTTGGAAGTACCCAAAGGAGATTTTCTTGCTCTGATGGGGCCGTCAGGATCAGGCAAGTCCACCCTCTTGAACCTTATAGGTGGTCTTGATACACCAACCTCAGGGAGCATTGAAGTAGATGGTGAAAGATTAGATTCGTTAAATTCTAAAGCTCTAAGCAAGTGGAGAGCTTCTCATGTCGGATTTATTTTCCAGTTTTATAATTTATTACCAGTTCTAACTGCATTTAGAAATGTGGAACTGCCATTATTGCTAACCAAGCTTTCTGGCTCAGAAAGAAGACAGCATGTTGAAACCGCACTCAATATAGTGAGTTTAGAAGATAGATCTGGTCATAAACCTAGTGAGCTTTCTGGAGGACAACAACAAAGAGTTGCTATCGCTAGGGCCTTGGTATCAGATCCTGACATTTTAGTCTGTGATGAGCCAACAGGAGATCTGGATAGGGGCACAGCAACTGAAATTCTACAATTATTGCAAATACTGAATCGAGATCATGGAAAAACCATCCTTATGGTAACGCACGACCCCATGGCAGCTGAATCAGCAAAAAGGACATTACAGCTAGATAAAGGAAAGCTCACTTACTAGTCATGTATTGGGTTTTAATTAGAGCCAGTCTTTTTAGGAAGAAGATTAGAACCTTCTTAACCATAGCCTCGATCTCAATCGCTTTTTTACTATTTGGCTTGTTGCATTCTATGTCATCAATTTTTACAGGAACCATGCAGGGCATGTCTGCAGATATTATTATGGTCATGCCAAAGTACAACATGATGGGCACGCAGCCCTATACGACTGTTGAATATGTAAAATCCATTGAAGGAGTTGAGAAGGTAACTCATATGACAATGCTCAGTAGCGACATGATTGGCAGCATGTTTGATGGAGTAGTTTTTGCAGTTGATGAGAATTTCTATGACGTTTATGGAAGATTTCAAGCCACAGAAGAATATCAACAGGCAATGCGTCTCAGGCCAGACGGTGCGTTGGTAGGGAGATTGCTGGCAGATCAAAAGGGTTTCAAGATAGGCGATAAGGTAAGGATCAAAGCCAATTCCAGGAACGAAGACGGTACTTTCAATTGGGAATTTGAAGTAGTAGGTTTTTACACGGTTGCGAAATACACGGGCGATGAAATGGGCATTATCGCGAATTATAAATACGTTGATGACAGCCGGTTAACTATGAAAGGAACTACCGGCTATATTATGGCTAAAGTACTATCTCCAGAACTCGCGGACAGTGTTTCAAATAAGATAGATAAAAACTTTGAGAACTCAGACAGAGCGACAAGAAGTGGACCAGAAAATCAAATCGCTATGGAGATGGTAGGGGAGTTCGGAGACATTGAGTTGATTATGAACTTAATATTGTCCGCGGTCTTTTTCACCATTCTATTGGTTACAGGCAATACCATGAGCCAAGCTGTGAGAGAACGGACAGCTGATTTAGCGGTGCTCAAGAGCATAGGTTATGGAGATTTTCAGCTATTTATTTCTGTTATGTTAGAGGCATTCATTATTATCTTCTCGGGTTTAATCCTGGGATTGGGGCTTACTCTTTTAATGATTCCCGCAATAGTTGCTGCCAGCCAAGGAATGGCAGAAGACGCACTCTATTTAAGCAGCTCTTCAATCTTATTGGCTTTCTCAATAGGGGTCTTTGTTTCATTTGTGTCTGCTTTTATGCCAGCGTGGCAGGCACTTAGACTAAAAGTAGTGGATGCTTTAGCTAAGGGATAACAATGAAGTATTGGGTTTTAATTTCTGCAGCTCTTAATAGAAAACGTTGGAGAACCGGTCTCACGATTGGTTCTTTAACAGTCGCATTTCTGATGTTTGGGCTATTGAGATCTGTTGCTGTTGCGTTTACTGGAGAGGTAGATTTTGAAGGTGATGATCGTCTTATTGTGATGTCAAAACTTTCTTTCGTTGAACCCTTGCCTCTCTCTTATCGAGAAAGAATTAGGGCGATAGAGGGAGTTGACCTTGTAACTCACCGCGAGTGGTTTGGTGGAACTTATATAGACACAAAAAATTTTTTCCCCAAATGGCCAGTTCCAGCAGAGGATTGGTTTGAAGTTTACGACGGATTCAAAATTAGTGAGCAAGAAAAAAGAGATTTCATAAATACAAGAACGGGCATGGTAGCGGGAAGAGCTTTAGCTGAGAAATACAACTGGAAGGTCGGAGATAAAATTCCCATCATTGGAGATATATGGCCAAAAGAAGATTTTACCAATCTATGGGAGTTTGATTTGGTAGGAATATTCGAGGAAAAAGAGGATTCAGCAATTTACGGAGGAGAGGATCAGGTGTTCATTAACCACAGTTATTTTGAAGAAACAAGAGCTTGGGGAAAGGGGACTGTAGGGAATTACATAGTTAAGGTTAAGGCCAAGGAAGACAATGAAAGAATCGCTAAAGAGATAGACACCATGTTTGCGAACTCATCCAACGAGACTAAGACTTCAACAGAATCTGCTTTTAGTAAGATGTTTGCTGAGCAAGTAGGAGATATTGGTTTTATGATGAATTCTATTCTGAGTGCAGTCTTTTTTACCATGTTGCTTCTTACGGGTAATACGATGAGTCAGGCAGTGAGAGAGAGAACTTCAGAATTTGCAGTGTTTAAGACGGTTGGCTACTCGGATAAGGTCATTTTAGCTCTAGTCTTATGTGAGTCTCTTACGATTTGTGTAGCATCTATGGTTTTAGGAATTATTTTAAGTTACATGGTGTTTTTAGCCATGTCGGCAGACTTGCAAGCTTTTGTGGAGGATATCGCTTTTGAATTCTCAGTTGTATCCTGGGCTTTATTAACTGCAGTTTTGATGGCAATAATAACCGGCCTACCTCCTGCAATAGGTGCTATGAGGTTAAAAGTTGTTGATGCTTTAAGGAAGGATTAAAAATGAAACAGATATTAGCTATTTTAGGCATGAATCTTAGAACCATATTGGCAAGATCGGGCTCTTCAATTGTTATCATTATCGGTATAGCGGGTTCCGTAGCGGTCATGGTTTCACTGCTAGCAATGGCAGAAGGATTAAGTAAAACTATTGCGAGCACAGGAGAAGAAGACCGTGTCTTAATTTTTAGGGATGGAGCAAATTCAGAACTCAGTAGTGGCATCTACCTACCCAATGTAGCAATCATAGAAAATATGCCTGGAATTAGGAAATCTGAAGACGGCCCAATGATTTCAGCTGAACTCTTTACCATTATTGATTTAAAGAAAAAAGGTGCCGAAGATACTTCAAACCTTCCTTTGAGAGGAGTTGAACCAATGAGCTTCCAAATTAGACCTGAATTAAAAATTATAGAAGGAGAAAATTTTACCCCCGGTAGAGCTGAAATCATTGTTGGCAAAGGAGCTAATAATCAATATGAAGGCCTGGATATAGGAGATCAAATAAAAGTGAGAGATACCATGGTTACTGTAGTGGGTATATTTAGCACAGGAGGGGATGTGCATGAATCCGAAATCTGGGCAGATCTTGCTGGTTCACAAGGGTTTTTCAGAAGAGAAAATTCAGCCTCTATTGCTATTGCACAAATGGATAACAGTTCCGTTATATCAGACTTCGGAGTCGCTCTAGAGTTGGATCCTAGATTAGAATTGAAAGTACAGGGCGAAGCAGAATTCTATTCTCAGCAATCATCAGGTGCATCCACTGTAATTGAAGTTTTTGGTTACGCTGTAGCAGTTATTATGGCCATAGGAGCAATATTTGCAGCTCTAAACACAATGTATACCGCCGTTTCTACTAGACTGGTAGAAATAGGCACTTTAAGAGCTATAGGGTTTCATGGAAGTTCTGTTTTATTCGCTTTGATGGTCGAATCAATGATTTTGGCCCTATTAGGAGGGCTTCTAGGCGCTGGAATTTCTTACTTTATTTTTAATGGTTATACGGTTTCCACCTTAGCTTCCGGTTCTTTTACTCAAACCGCTTTTGATTTCGCTGTTTCAGGGTCAATTGTTAGCCAAGGCTTGATTCTCGCTTTGATCGTTGGTTTTCTAGGTGGACTTTTACCGGCTAGAAGAGCAGCGGTCCAAGATATTACCGAAGCTTTAAGGGCTATTTAATTCTTTCTCACTTAACAACAGGCCATTATTGTCTGCGTAGACATACTGTCCAGGTTTAAAGGTTAGCCCTCCAAAAGAAATCTCAACCCCTAGATCACCCAAACCTCTTTTTTCACTTTTTATTGGGTAGGTACCAAGAGCTTGTACTCCTAAATCTAATGTTCTAATAATGTCGACATCCCTAATGTAGCCATTAATAACTATTCCAGACCAATTATTTTTAACACCTGCTTCTGCTATTAAGTCGCCAAGTAATGCTACCGTATTGATGCCTCCTGCATCGACTATCAGGATTTTTCCATTTCCTTCAGAATTTAACAGCTCTTTAACTATTGAGTTATCGTCAGGGCATTGAAGAGTTTCAATGGGACCACTAAAAAAAGATTTGCCCCCATAATTTGTCATTATAGGTTCTAGTGCTTTAGTTTCAGGAAAAGCGTCTGAAAGATCGGGTGTAGACAATTCCACTTAAGCGACTCTCTGTTCTCCTCTTATCAAAGATCCAGGCAAGGCCCCTGTTGCTTCATCATCTTTAAAAGTAACCACACCGCTCTTTATGGTTGCTTTATAGCCTGAGGCTTTTTGAATAATCCTCCTACTTCCAGTAGGTAAATCATGGACCATCTCAGGTTTAAAGACACATAACTTATCGTGATCAATTATATTAATATCAGCCAACAGTCCTTCTTTTAGTTGGCCTCTGTCCATAAGACCAAAAGTTTCAGCAGTTTCTTTAGTTTGCTTGTTTATTATAAATTCAACAGGAATCTTTTCTCCTCTGGTCCTGTCCTTACTCCAATGGGATACATTCCAAGTTGGCATGCTAGCATCACAGATTAATCCGCAGTGTGCTCCTCCATCACTCAGTCCTGCCACAGAGCTTTTGAACTCGATCAGCGTTTTATAGAAATCTAAATTGTGATCTGGGTAAGGACCAAAAGGTGCCCAAATAAATGTCTTCCCATCGTTTTTCAGTATTTCATCATAAGCAACTTCCATTGCCTCCTTTCCTTCAGACTCAGCTATACCAGCAATACTTGACTCCCTTGGTGGTTCATAATCAGGAACATGATCCATAGGAAACTGTTGCTCGAAAGTAGTAATGAGCCTGTAGACCAAATGATTACGATCTACCATTGGTTCCTCGCTCAAAAGTTTTTCTTTGAACTCTGGAGTTCTCATGACTTTAACTTTTTCCTCTAAAGATTTATTAGCTATTTCTGAATAACTCGGGTGAGCTATGAAAGGGTGCACAGAGGATTCTAAACTAAACAGCATACCAGTAGGCCTTCCAGAGTATTGAGGTCTAATTTTTACGCCTTTAGAGAAGTTTTCTTCACAATATTTCCATACACGAAACGGATCTCCGCTAGTTTGAGCATAGGTAAGAGTCCTGTCTGATTCCTCTACAAACTCTTTAACCCAATCTAACTCAATATCTTTATCCATCCAATCAGAGACTATTTCTAGAGTTCCTTCGCCCAAGTTAGCAATAGTGTTGGCTATCTTTCTCATTTCCTTAGCACTAGCCTCAGTGCCAGGAACATATTCTCCAGATTTATCTGTGTGAAGATAAGTTCTAGAGGTACTGAAGCCTAAAGCTCCAGCTTTAATTGCCTCTTCAGTAATTTCAGCCATCTTTTCTATTTCCTCATCTGAAGCATCTTCTTTCCCTTGGCATCTGTCATACCCCATCACATAGGATCTGATAGGACCATGACCAACCATAGCCCCAACATCCATTACAAATTCTTTCTTTTCGATGGTATCCAGGTACTCAGGAAAAGTTTCCCAGCCCCAATCTATGCCCTCATGAAGTGCTGTACCAGGAATGTCTTCAACCCCTTCCATTAATTGAATTAAGAATTCTTCTGACCCAGGTTTAACGGGTGCAAAGCCTACTCCGCAGTTGCCCATAACGACAGTGGTTACACCGTGCCAACAAGAAGGGCTTAGATAGGAATCCCAGCAAACTTGGCCATCATAGTGAGTGTGTATATCAACCCAACCAGGTGTAACTAGGTGACCGTCTGCATCAATTTCTTCTTTTCCTTGTTCTTCAACGAGTCCTACTTTAGATATACGATCTTTATCAATTGCAATATCACCAATAAAGGCTTTCTTGCCACTACCATCTACTATTTTTCCATTTCTTATTACTAGGTCATGCATATAGGTTCTCCTTTTTTTAAGAATAGTTTTAATAATAGCTTCTTTCTTGACAACAACAAAATATCAGGAGAAGGTATCTTGGATGAGTAACATCCGCGAATTTAAGATCGAGGTTTTAGAAGAGGATATAGAAGACCTGAAACGACGCTTAGTCTCAACCAGATGGCCTGAAAAAGAAACCGTAGAAGATTGGACCCAAGGAATTCCAGACGCATATATGAGAGAACTTAGCGAGTACTGGTTGCATGAGTACGATTGGCGAGCAAGGGAGGCATATCACAATCGTCTCCCCCAATTTTTGTCCACCTTTGAAGATTTGGATATCCACTTTATCCACTGTGTTAGTCCCCATAGCCAAGCCAAGCCTTTATTGATTACACATGGCTGGCCCGGTTCAGTTGTTGAATTTCATAAAGTGATAGAGCCACTAGTGGATCCGGTTGCTCATGGAGGCAGTGAAGAGGATTCATTCAACGTTGTGTGTCCTTCACTTCCTGGGTATGGGTTTTCAAGTAAGCCTAACCAAACAGGTTTTGGGGTAGAGAAGATAGCCAGTATTTGGGACGAATTGATGAATGAGCTTGATTACAGTGAGTATTTTGCTCAAGGCGGTGATTGGGGTTCCGCAGTGACAACGGCGATAGCAATGCAGGATCGGGGCAGGTGCAAAGGAATACATGTGAATATGCCTTCAGCACCCCCCACGAAAGAGGCTCGAGAAAACCCTACTGAAAGGGATAAAATTGCGTTTGAAGGCGGAAATTATTATCAACAATGGGGTGCAGGCTATTCAAAGCAACAAAGTACCCGACCTCAAACTTTAGGATATGGACTGGTCGACTCTCCCGTAGGTCAAGCCAGTTGGATCGTAGAAAAATTTTATGAGTGGACCGATTGTAATGGCCATCCAGAAAATGCTCTCAGTAAGGATGAGCTTTTAGATAACGTAATGTTTTATTGGCTAACCGGCAGTGGGGCGTCCTCTGCTCGCTTATATTGGGAAAGTTTTGGAAAAGCTTTTGGAGCTAACGTTAATAAAGTTAAGCTACCTACTGGCTGTAGTATTTTTCCAAAAGAAATTGTTCCTACTCCCAAGAGCTGGGCAGAAAATGTTTACAGCAATATCGTGTATTGGAACGAATTAGATAAGGGTGGCCACTTTGCTGCTTTTGAACAACCAGACCTGTTTGTCGATGAGCTCCGTAACTGTTTTCGGTTAATGAGATAACAACTCAAACTAATTTCTTTCAAATAAGGAATCACCTTCTTGACAAGTTCTTTTCCTTCACGTTTCATAAAGGAATCAAAACAAGGAAGAATAAATCATGAGTTCATTAAAAGTTGTTTCCCCAGCGTCAGTAGGACTGGATGGAAAAGTAATGGGGAATATAAGAGATTACCTTAAAGAACAGTATGTAGAACCCGGTAAATACGTAGGTACTTTAACTTTAGTAGCCAGAAAAGGTGAAATAGCTTACCTAGATGCGCTTGGTTTTATGGATCGAGAAAACAAAAAAGCCATGCAAGAAGATGCCATTTTTAGCATCTATTCAATGTCCAAACCCATAACCAGTATCGCTTTAATGCAACTTTACGAAAAAAGCCTCTTTCGGTTAGATGATCCTATACATTGGCACATACCTTCTTGGAGAAACTTAAGGGTCTATGAGTCTGGACTTTATCCTAATTTCTTAACCTCAAGACCAAAACGTCATATGACCATTAGAGATCTGTTATCTCACATGTCGGGTCTGACTTACGATTTTATGTTTAGAACTAATGTTGACGCTGCCTATCGAAAAACAAAACTACAAGCTACAGGTGATTTACAAGCTATGATTGATACGCTGGCTCAGTTACCTTTGGAGTTTTCACCTGGCGATCAATGGAATTACTCAGTTTCAACCGACGTCTGCGGTTATTTAGTTGAACACTTTTCTGGCATGAAGTTGGACAAGTATTTTCAAAAAAATATTTTTGATCCTTTGGGCATGGAGGACACAGGCTTTTCTTGTGCAAAAGAAAAAGTAGACCGACTGGCTTCACTTTACGAACAACACCCCAAGAAGGGACCGGTTTTGGTTGATCCAGGTGGAGCTAAGACAGCCAGAGTTAAAAAAAGGAAGATGCTCTCAGGAGGAGGTGGACTGTTATCGACTATGTCAGATTACTATCGTTTTTGCTCTATGTTGTTGAATCAGGGCGAACTTGATGGCACTAGAATCATTGGACGCAAGACTTTAGCGATGATGGCTTCAAATCATCTACCGGACAATAAGGATTTAACAGAAATGAGCCAATCGGCTTTCAGTGAAACCACTTATCAAGGAGTAGGGTTTGGTTTAGGTTTCTCTGTGATACTGGACCCAGTTAAAACTCAATCTTTAACAGACGAAGGAGAGTATGGCTGGGGCGGTGCAGCCTCAACAGTTTTTTGGGTAAACCCCAAAGAAGAAATGATAGTAATATTTTTAACTCAATTATTACCTTCTTCAACATACCAAGTTAGAAGGGAGCTTAGGTCTTTGGTTTACTCATCGTTGATGCCTGAGTAAATAAACCTACTTTGTCGTTGTAACAACTTATAAAAGGATTTTACCTAGCAATTAGGTGTATCCTAACTGTATCCTGTACGTTTAATGTATCCTATGTGTATCCTAAATCAGTACTGACTGAGTAAATGAGTTTGGTATAGTTGGTGTTGGTGATTTTTGAGTCTGAAGAAAATCAAAAGGAAAGCTTGAAAAGATATTTACAATGGAAAATAAGAATAAGCATAAAGTTTTACAATTGGGCTTATCCTATAACCAAGATTACTAGATGGCGGATTAATTTGACTATTAGACTTTACAACAAACACTTTCTTGATCCAGATGAAGAACCTATACCCCAGATTAAATAAAAGAGAAGTAAAGTGAATGCAGATTTTCTAACCAGCACCAACAAATTGTTTGATAAAGCCCTGAAATATACAGATATTTCTCCTGATTTAGCTAAAAGAATTAAGGTATGTAATTCAACTTATACGATTAATTTTGGCGTCAAACTAAGAGATGAAATTCATACTTTTACTGGCTGGAGATCCGTTCACTCTGAGCATATAGAGCCAGCAAAAGGTGGTATTAGGTATGACTTGGCCTCTTCACAAGAGGAAGTTGAAGCTTTAGCTGCTCTGATGACTTATAAATGCGCAATAATTGAAGTTCCTTATGGAGGTTCCAAAGGTGCTTTAAAGATCAATCCAAAAGACTGGACAAAAACAGAAATAGAAAAAATTACTCGCCGCTTCGCACAAGAGCTGATTAAAAGAGATCTAATTAATCCAGCACAAAATGTTCCTGCGCCAGATGTTGGTACAGATGCAAAAGTAATGTCCTGGATTGCTGATGAATATCGTAGGAATTTTCCAACAGACATTAATGCGCTGGCATGTGTCACAGGAAAACCTCCTGAAAAAGGTGGCTTAGTTGGTAGATCTGAGGCTACAGGAAGAGGTGTTCAATACATTATTAAAGAGTTTTTTAGGCATGAGGAGGACTATATAGCTGCGGGCTTTAAGGGAGGGTTGAAGGGTAAAAAAATAGCAGTTCAAGGCCTTGGTAATGTTGGATATCATACAGCTAAGTTTCTTCATGAAGAGGATGAAAGCAAAATCGTATGCATTATGGAGCATAACGGAGCAATTCTAAACTTTGAGGGTTTAAATGTAGAAGCAGCAAAAATATATCAAATGGAGCATGGAACCTTTGAAGGTTTTGATGGCGGCTCTTTTGAAAAAAATAGCTCTGACATGCTTTGTATGGATTGCGATATTTTAATTCCAGCAGCAAGAGAAAATGTTATCGACAGTTCTAATGCTGAAAGCATAAAGGCGAAACTTATTGTAGAAGCGGCTAACGGACCAATAACCTTTGAAGCAGATAAAATTTTGAATACTAAAAATATTATTATTATCCCCGATATCTTGGCTAACTCTGGAGGGGTTGCAGTTAGTTATTTTGAATGGGTAAGAAACATTAGACATATCCGTTTTGGGAGACTTGAAAAAAGGCGTAATGCCTATCAATTTGATACTCTCATTTCCGCAATCGAAACCATGACAGGCAAAAAAATGCCAGATAAATTTAAAGAGCAATTTGCAGAAGGCGCCAATGAAATCGATTTAGTCAGATCGGGACTAGATGACATGATGAGGGAAGCATACCAAAGAGTAAGATCAGAAAAATTAGAGAATGATATCCCAGATCTTAGAACTGCAGCCTACAAGACCGCATTAGATAGAATAGCTATAAGTTATGAGTCTATAGGTCTTTAACCCAGAGTCTTTGAGGGAAAGATGATATTAAATGGAAGGTATTTTTAGATGAGTTATTTTAATAATTGGTATCCACTCGGTATCCTAAACAGTACAACTTATATAAATATGCTCCAAGAGGTAGGTAGAATAAGTATTTCTATTTTGGTTTACTCATCGTTGATGCCAGAGTAAATAAATTACTTTAGGCTAGAGCTTATGAGGTTCCCTTTTTTCTCACTAACAGTCTTTTTACTCTTATTTAGTCTTCAGGCTTCTTCCAGGGTCATCATAGAAAATGCAAACCTAATTGACGCTAGCGTCTCAGTCAGGGAAAACATGACGGTTGTCTTGCAAGGAGATGAAATTCGATCTATAGAAAAATCAGGCTCTAAAAATATAACTATTGAGGATAAAGACACAGTTATTGATGCCACTGGAAAATTCTTGATCCCAGGCCTTTGGGATGCTCATGTTCATCTTACTTTCATTCCTGAGCTTGATTATGAAACTGCTTATAAGCTCTTTCTAATGAATGGGATAACCAGTATTCGTGATACTGGAGCGGTTCTTAGAAAGCTGCAACCAGCAATAGACTTCGCCAATGAAAATCCCCACAAAACACCCAGATTATTTTTTTCAGGACCATTAATAGATGGTAACCCAAGGGTATACAAGGGAGGAGAACCTGGATTTCCAGAGTTATCCATTGAAGTGAGTGAAAACACTGACCTTGAAGCATTGGTCGATGATCTAATTAAAGAGGGGGTCTCCTTCTTAAAAACTTATGAAATGTTATCCCCAAGCACTTTTACTAGGTTGCTTAAAATTGCAAAACAAAAAAATCTTCGTGTTACCAGTCACATTCCGTTGAGTATGGATCTGGCTAAGGCAGTGGATGCAGGTTTAGGTGGCATGCAACATATTCGGAATTTGGACCTTGCCTGTGCTAAAAATGCTGATGAAATCTTAGCGCAAAGGCAGGAACTATTAAAAAATTTGGACTTGCTTCCGGGTTCAGCTCTGAGAGGAAAAATTCATCAATCACAAAGGTACGCTGCACTAGGCAACATAGATGACAATAGGTGCAATAAAATCATCAAATACTTAGCTACTAATGATGTTTTCCAAACCCCAACCTTGACCATTAATACCGTTGGTTCAAAAAGATTCTTTGCTGACAGTAAATGGCAAGATACGTATAAATTTCTTCCCAGTGAAGTACAGAAAAGTTGGCTAAATGACTCTGTAAATCTCTCTAAACAACCAGTAAATAAAAATAATAAAATGTTTGAAGAGTGGAGTTTCAAAATTGTGAGTTTATTCAATAAACATGGAGTTAAGATCATTGCTGGAACCGACACTCCCATTGGCTTTCTAACACCCGGTTTCAGTTTACATAAAGAACTAGAATTGCTAGTTGAAGCTGGGTTGACACCCCTGCAAGCATTAAGGTCTGCTACTATAACTCCAGCTGAGTTTTTTAATTTGGAAAATAAAATGGGCACCATAGAAACAGGAAAATACGCTGATCTTGTTATTTTGAATAACAATCCGCTGGAAGACATCAAGAACACTCAAGACATTTACAAAGTTATTTTAAAGGGCCGCATTCAAAACTAACAAAACATGCCTTTAGTAAAACCTCTTTCGCCAGAAGCCAATGTAGAAGTTAAAGAACTGGCAGAGTTTTTTAATGAGACTCTTGGATTTTGTCCAAACTCGGTTCTAACAATGCAAATTAGACCTGAGGTAGCTTCTGCTTTCATTGGTTTAAATAAAGCAGTCATGGAAAATCATGGCACAGTTACTTCTGCTTTAAAAAGGATGTTAGCTTGGGTAAGCAGTAATGCAGCCGGGTGTAGATATTGCCAGGCGCACGCAATTAGAGCG